>Ga0079224_100002049_pt1 | contig 24124 bp, 23 predicted proteins | sample Stecom2015_FD_80414 | JGI IMG/M metagenome (GOLD analysis project Ga0079224, IMG submission 80414) | Agricultural soil microbial communities from Utah to study Nitrogen management - Steer compost 2015 | ecosystem: Environmental > Terrestrial > Soil > Agricultural land | place: USA: Utah... | reverse complement strand
GAGCTTGCCGGCCTCGGCGGCGGCGGTGACCACCTTCACCGGGCCCCCGGCCATGTCGCTCACCATGAAGGCGATGATGGACAGGCCGATGACGATCATCGCGGTCTGCACCAGGTCGGTGAGCGCGATCGACCACATCCCGCCGAACAGGGTGTAGAGCAGCACGATCCCGCCGGCAATGAGGATGCCGTGGTTGAGGCTCAGGACGCCGTCCGAGAAGACCGAGAACATCAGCCCCAGGGCGGTGAGCTGGGCCGCGGTCCAGCCGAGGTACGAGGCGGTGATCGCGAGGCTGGTGATCACCTCGATCGACTTGCCGTAGCGCTGGCGGTAGTAGTTGCCGATCGTCAGCAGGTCCATCCGGTACAGGACCCGGGCGAACAGCAGGGCGAACAGGATCAGGGCGGCCGATGCGCCGAACGGATCGGCCGGCACGCCGGACAGGCCGTCGCGGGCGAAGGTGGCCGACACCGAGAGCACCGTCTCCGCGCCGAACCAGGTGGCGAACACCGTCGCCATGTTCATGTAGAGCGGCAGGCTGCGGCCGGCGACCAGGAAGTCCTTGGCGTTGTGGACCCGCTTGGCCGCATACAGCGCGATCAGGACGGTGCCGGTGAGGTAAACGGCGACGAGGGCGAGCAGCATGTCGGGCTTCCCGTTGAAAGGCGCCGCATTTTAAGGCCTGCGCCGGCCCCTGCGGGTCGAGCGTTGCGCGGAAGGCTCAATGGGCGGCCGGACGGCCGTTCCTACACCCAGCGCCAGAGCTCGAGGATCCCGAGCAGGACGACGAGCGCCGCGAGCCAGCCGATGCGCCGGCGCAGGTCGCGCTGCTCGGTCGCCATGCGCTCGAGCAGCCGCTCCATCCGCCGCCCGCCCTCGTCCTCGATCGACCTGCTCAGGGCCGTGTGGACGAGGCGCGGGATCTGGGGCATCAGCTGGGCCCACTGGGGCGCCTCGCGCTGGACGCGGTCGACCAGGCCCCGCCAGCCGATCTGCTCGGCCATCCACTGCTCCAGGATGGGTTTGGCGGTCACCCAGAGGTCGAGGTCCGGGTCCAGCTCCCGGCCCAGGCCCTCGATGTTGAGCAGGGTCTTCTGGAGCAGCACGAGCTGGGGCTGGATCTCGACATTGAACCGGCGCGAGGCCTGGAACAGGCGCAGCAGGACGAGACCGAGAGAGATGTCCTTGAGCGGCCGGTCGAAGAAGGGCTCGCAGCAGGCGCGGATGGCGCCCTCGAGCTCGTCCACCCGGGTCTCGGCCGGGACCCACCTCGACTCCACGTGCAGCTCGGCGACGCGCTGGTAGTCACGCCGGAAGAAGGCGAGGAAGTTCTGGGCGAGGTAGTTCTTGTCGAACTCCGACAGGGTGCCGACGATCCCGAAGTCGAGCGCGATGTAGCGATTGAAGTCCTCGCCCTCCACCCCGACGAGGATGTTGCCCGGGTGCATGTCGGCATGGAAGAAGCCGTGCCGGAAGACCTGCGTGAAGAAGATCTCGACCCCGTCGCGCGAGAGCTTCTTGAGGTCCACGCCGGCCTCGCGGATCTGGTCGAGCCGGCCGATCGGGATGCCGTGCATCCGCTCCATGGTCAGCACGCTGCTCGAGGAGTACTCCCAGTGCATCTCGGGGATCCTCAGCAGGTCCGAGCCGAGGAAGTTGCGCCGCAGCTGCGCCGCATTGGCGGCCTCGCGCAGCAGGTCGAGCTCGTCGTGCAGGTACTTGTCGAACTCGGCGATCACCTCCAGCGGACGCAGGCGCCGGGCGTCGGCCGAGATCCGGAGCAGCAGCGAGCCGGCGAGGCGCATCAGCTCCAGGTCGCGCTCGATCACGTCCGCCATGCCGGGGCGCAGGACCTTCACGGCGACCTCGCGCCCGTCGTGCAGCCGGGCGAAGTGCACCTGGGCAATGGATGCCGAGGCGACGGGCGTGCGGTCGAACTCCGCGAAGATCGACTCCAGCGGCCGCCCGAGGCTGCGCTCGATCTGGGCGACCGCCTGCTCCCCGGGGAAGGGGGGCACGCGGTCCTGCAGGTGCGCGAGCTCGTCGGCGATGTCGGGCGGCAGGAGGTCGCGCCGGGTGGAGAGCACCTGGCCGAACTTCACGAAGATCGGCCCGAGCCGCTCGAGCGCCTGGCGAAGGCGCACGCCGCGCGGGGCATCGAGCCGGCGCCCGAAACGCAGCCAGCGGCCGAGCGTGAGCAGCAGGGGCACGCGGCTGCCCGCGCCGGTCACGACGATCTCGTCCAGGCCGTGGGCCCACGAGACGTAGAGGATCCGGATGAGCCGGGTGAGTCGCACGGTGGGGGTTCCCGGCCGCGTGGCCTCAGGCCGCCGGATTGGGATAGAGGCGCTGGATCTCCTCGATGCCCGCCAGCGTTTCCGCGTCGAGCACGGTCTCGGTCGCGTCGATGCTCTCGGCGAGCTGCGCCGTCGAGGTCGCGCCGATGATCGAGGCGCCGACGAACCATCGGCTCATCACGTAGCCGTGCGCAAGCTGCACCAGGCTCAGCCCGCGCGAGCGCGCCAGCTCGTGATAGGCGGCCACGGCCTCGTCCACGTGGGGCTTGGCATAGCGTGACCCGAAGCTGGGGAACAGCGTGAAGCGCGCCCCTTGCGGTTTCGCGCCGCCCATGTACTTGCCGCTCAGCTTGCCGCCGGCGAGCGGACCATAGGCGAGCAGGGACATGTTCTCGCGGAACAGCGCCTCGGCGAGATCGCCGTCGGCCGAGCGCGAGACCAGGCTGTAGCAGTTCTGGACCGTCACGGGACCGGGCAGGCCGAGCTCGGCGGCGGCGCGCCGGAAGGCGCACACCCCCCAGGTGGATTCGTTCGACAGGCCCCAGTAGCGGATCTTGCCGGCCCTGACCAGCGCGCCCATGGCCTCGACCTGCTCGGCGATCGAGGGGCCGTCGCGCTCGGCGTTCGGGTCAAAGACCGTCTGGCCGAAGTTGGGCAGGTTCCGCTGCGGCCAGTGGATCTGGTAGAGGTCGATGCGATCGGTCCGAAGTCGCCGCAGGCTGTTCTCGCAGGCCTCGGCAATGTTGGCCCGGTTCAGGTCGGTGCGTCCGCCGCGGATCCAGTCGCGCCGGCCGGGGCCCGCGACCTTGGTCGCGATGACGAGCCTGTCACGGTCGTTGCGGGCGAGCCAGCGACCGAGATATTCCTCGGTGCGGCCCTGGGTCTCGGCACGCGGCGGCACGGGGTACATCTCCGCCGTGTCGATGAAATTGATGCCGCGTTCCATGGCCAGGTCGAGCTGCGCGTGGGCGTCGGCCTCGGTGTTCTGCTCGCCCCAGGTCATGGTGCCGAGGCACACGGTCGATACTTCGAGGTCCGTTCCCGGCAGTGTCCGGTATTTCATCGTCTCACCTGTCGCTTCGCTGTCTCTGGGCGCAGGCTGGAAGGATAGCCGATCGCCGCCTGCCGCCCGAGCGGGCCCATCCCGGGCGGGCGCGACGCGCGACCGGGCCGCGCGCGGCTCAGGGCGCCGTCGGGTCGGCGGGATCGAAGGCGGTGTCGCCGTCGGGACGGGGGTGCCCGTCGGCGACGATGCCCGCGAAGTCGAACAGCTCCCGGTCCATCAGGTGGGACGGAACGATGCGCGACAGCGCCGCGAAGGCGTTCTCGACCCGACCCGGGAAGCGCTTCTCCCATTCCCGCAGCATTTCCTTGGTCGCCTGCCGCTGCAGGTTGGCCTGCGAGCCGCAGAGGTTGCACGGAATGATCGGGAAGGCTCGCCACTGGGCGTAGGCCTCGAGATCGGCCTCGCGCACATAGGCGAGCGGCCGGATGACGACATGGCGGCCGTCGTCGGAGACGAGCTTCGGCGGCATCGCCTTCAGCTTGCCGCCATGGAACATGTTGAGGAAGAAGGTCTCCAGGATGTCGTCGCGGTGGTGGCCGAGCGCGATGCGCGTCGCCCCGAGCTCGCTCGCCACCCGGTACAGGATGCCCCGTCGCAGCCGCGAGCACAGCGAGCACATCGTCCGGCCCTGCGGGATCACCCGTGTGACGATCGAGTAGGTGTCCTGCGTCTCGATGCGGAAGGGCACGCCCAGGCGACGGAGGTAGTCGGGCAGCACGTCGGCCGGAAAGCCGGGCTGCTTCTGGTCGAGGTTGACGGCGACGATCTCGAAGTCGATGGGCGCCCGCTCGCGCAGGGTGAGCAGCAGGTCGAGCAGGGCATAGCTGTCCTTGCCGCCCGACAGGCACACCATCACCCTGTCGCCGGGCCCGATCATGTCGTAGTCGGCGATCGCCTGGCCGGTCAGCCGGAGCAGGCGCTTGTGCAGCTTGTTGCGTTCACGGGCGATGCGCTCCTGGCGGCGCGGGTCGGCGAGCGCGACTGTATCGTTCATGGCCGGATCCGGAAGACTTCGATGCCGACGGTGCGGCAGTCGGCGTAGACGTGCGGTTTCTCGGTGCTGGCGCGCACGGCGCGGATCGACGGGTTCTCGAAGCAGGCCGCGACGATCCGGTCGAGCAGCGTCTCCTGCAGGTTGAAGTGGCCCGAGCGCGCGATCTCGACGATCCTGTGGCGAAGGAAATCGTAGTCCACGACATCCTCGACGGCATCCCGCGTGGAGGTGGAGGCCGAGATCGGCACGAAGATGTCCACGTTGACGAGCACCCGCTGCGGCGCGAGCCGCTCGAAATCATGGAAGCCGATCGAGGTCTCGACCGCGAGCTCCTGCAGGAAGATCCGGCGGCAGTCGGCGAGCCGGGGGTCGAGTAGCCATGTCACCGGGAGGGTCCGTTCGCAGGCAAATGGGGGGCGACGAACATCACGTCGCGCGCCAGCGGCACCAGGTGCTGTCCGCCGTCCACGACCAGGTTGATGCCCGTGATCGCCGGGGACTCCGCCAGGAAGACCACGGCGCGAACGATGTCGGCGGTGGTGGAGGAGCGGCCGAGCGGCGTGAGCCGGTGGGCGGTCTCGAATTCCTCCTCGGTCTGGCCTCCCGACGCGAGCGTGATGCCCGGCGAGACGGCGGCCACCCGCAGCCGCGGCGCGCAGCCGACCGCCATCATGCGCGTCGCACCGAGGAGTCCGAACTTGGTCACCGTGTAGGAGAAGAAGTCCGGATTGAGGTTCTCGAGCTTCTGGTCGAGCAGGTTGATCACGAAACCGCGTCCCGACGGGCCGAGATGATCGTGCAGCCGCCGGGACAGGTCGATCGGCGCGACCAGGTTGGGTCCGAGATGGCGCTCCAGGGTGCCCGGTTCGAAGGAATCGGGACGGTCGAACTCGAAGAGCGACGCATTGTTCACCAGGCCGCGCACCGGCAGCGCGGCCACCGCCTCGGCGAACATCCGGGCCCGGTCCGCGTCGTCGGCGAGGTCGCTCCGGATGGCGACCGCGCGGCGGCCGAGCGCCTCGATGTCGGCAACGGTCGCCGCGGCCGCCTCGGCCGAGCGGTTGAAGTGCACCACGACATCGTAGCCGGTGCGCGCCAGGCCCAGCGCGATCTCGCGGCCGAGCCGCCGCGCGGCGCCGGTCACGAGCACCGCGCCGCGCTCGGGGGCGTCGGGCCGGGCGTTTTCGTCCATCATCCGGGCGATTCTACAATCGGGGGATGGATGCGCTCCCCGTACCCGATGCCGACGCCCTGCAGTCGAGCAAGGAGCTGAGCCTCCGCCTGCTGGCGCGCATTGCCGAGGAGGGCGGCTGGATCGGCTTCGACCGCTTCATGGCCGCGGCGCTCTACGAGCCCGGCCTCGGCTACTACACCGGCGGCAGCCGGCGCTTCGGGCACGATGGCGACTTCGTCACCGCGCCCGAGCTCTCGCCCCTGTTCGGCGCGTGCATCGCCGGCCAGTGCGCCCGCTGGTTCGAGACGCTGGGGACGCGCAGGATCATCGAATTCGGCGCGGGTACCGGCCAGCTGGCGGCGCAGGTGCTCAATGCGCTGGCCCGCGAGGGCCTCACGGACGTGGAGTACCGTATCGTCGAGCTCTCCGCGCCCCTGCGCCAGGTGCAGCGCCACACGCTGGAGACGCTCGCGCCGGAGCTTGCGCCGCGCGTGGACTGGCTCGATGCGCTTCCCGAGCGGATCGAGGCGGTGGTGATCGGCAACGAGCTGGTGGACGCGATGCCGGTGCGCCTCTTCGTGCTGGACCGGGGCACGGTGTTCGAGCGCGGGGTCGGCGGCGAACCCGTCGATGCGCCCGACACCCTCCGGGCGGACCCCTTCTGGAGCCCCTTTCGCTTCATCGACAGGCCCGCGGATCCCGACTTCGCGGCCCGCGTGCTCGAGGCCCTGGCGGCCTCCGGCTGGGCCGAGGAGGGCGAGCCCCTGGGTGCATGGGCGAATGGCTACCAGTCCGAGCTCGGCGAGCAGGGGCCGGCCTGGCTCGCCACCGTCGGCGAGCGGCTCGAGCGCGGGGTGATCCTGCTGCTCGACTATGGCTTCCCCGCGGCGGAGTTCTACCACCCGCAGCGCAACGGCGGGACGCTCTCCTGCCACTACCGGCACCGGGTGCATCACGATCCCCTGATCCTCGTCGGCCTCCAGGACGTCACGGCGCATGTGGACTTCAGCGCGCTCGCCCGGGCGGCCGACTCGGTGGGGATCGAGTGCATCGGCTACGGCTCGCAGGGCAGCTTCCTGCTGGGCGCGGGGCTGCTCGAGCGGCTCGCCGGCAGCGCGGAGCCGGGCTCGCCCGCCTACCTGCGCCAGGCCCAGGCGGTCGGGCGCCTGGTGAGCGAGGCCGAGATGGGCGAGCTCTTCAAGGCGGTCGCGTTCGCGCGTGGCGGGGACTTCGATCGCGCCGCGTTCGAGCGGGGCGACCGGCGGGCGGCGCTGCTGCGATGATCCGCTGGCTCATCGTCGTCGTGCTGGCCTCGATCCTGTTCTCGGGACTGATGCCGTGGCTGCGCCGCTTCGGCTTCGGCCGGCTGCCCGGCGACCTCGAGTTCCGGTTCTTCGGCCGCGAGGTCAGCATTCCGCTGATGTCCACGCTGCTGCTGTCGCTGCTGGCGATGCTGATCTCCCGCTGGATCTAGGCGGGCGAGGGACCGGGCGGCACCCGTTCGCGCCGCCGGCGCGGCCCCGGACTCAGGTTCCGATGCGCACCGGATCGACGATCCCGGCGAGCGTCGCGCACACGCTGTGGGCGGTGATCGCGCTGCTGCGCGGGTTGGATGCGCCTGGCAGGTTCTCGAGGCGGATGGACAGGCGCGTGCTGTCGCTCTCGATTTCGACCTCGTGCACATTGCGCTCCAGCGCCGGGTCCGTCCAGATCTCGACCTCGGTGCGCTCGCCGCCGATGCCGGCCAGCGCCAGCGTGGCCGAGATGTTCATGTTTCGCGGCCAGGCCGCGACGGCCTCGCGCGCGGCGCCGGCGAAAACGCGGGTGGCCACGGTCGTGCCGGCCGCGTCGAGGCCCGCCGGCGGCTTGCTCGTGCGGATCCGCACCCGCTCGATGCGCCCCATCGCGGCCGCGCGCAGGCCATCGACGCCGGCCACCGCGCCCGAGGGCACGAGCAGCTGAGTGCCGGCCTTGCGGGCACGCTCGATCCACTGCGGCTCCAGCAGGAGCACGCCCACGTTGATCTCGACGACCGTGCCGCCGCCGTCGATGCAGGTCTCGAGCAGCGAGGCGGCCGCCTCCGGCGCGAGGCAGTCGACGACGATGTCGCAACGGCCGGCCAGCGCCTCGAGCGGGACCGGCGCGGCCTCGATGCCGAGCGCGGCCAGCCGCGCGCCGGTCGCGCGGGGATCGCGGCCGGCCACGGCGGCGAGGCGCAGCGACCGGGGCGCCGAGGCGGCGAGCCAGCGGGCCACCTCGGTGCCGATGTTGCCGATCCCGGCGATGCCCACGGCCAGGGCGGCCGCATCGCGCCTAGCCATAGTTGATGACCAGGTGACGGATCTCGCTCATCTCCTCCATGGCGTAGCGCGTGCCCTCGCGCCCGAAGCCGGATTCCTTCCAGCCGCCGAAGGGCATGTTGTCGATCCGGAAGATGGAGACGTCGTTGATCATGAGCCCGCCGACTTCCCATTCGTCGATCGCGCGAAAGGCGCGTCGCAGGTCGTTGGTGAAGATACCGCCTTGCAGCCCGTAGCGGGAGTCCGCGCAGCGGGCGACGGCCTCGTCGAAGTCGTCGTAGGCATTGACGGTCAGGACGGGGCCGAAGATCTCCTCGTCCTCGACCTTCATGCCGGGCCGCGTGTCGGTGAGCACGGTCGGCTGGACCACGGCACGCTCGCGACTGCCGCCGCACAGCAGCCGCGCGCCCTGCGACAGGGCCTCGTCCACCCATGACTGGATGCGGATTGCGGCGGGCTCGTCGATGACGGGACCGACGTCGATGCCCTCCTCGAGGGGGTTGCCCACCCGGCAGGCCTTCACCTTTTCGACGAGCAGCTCGGTGAACCGCTCGGCGACGCTGCGATGAACGAGGATGCGCTGCACCCCGATGCAGTACTGGCCGCCGTACACGACGCCGCCGCGCACGCAGCGCGTCGCGGCATGCTCGAGGTCCGCGTCCTCGGCGACGATCACGGCGCCGTTGCCGCCCAGCTCGAGCGCGACCTTCTTGCGGCCGGCGATGTTCTTGATGTGCCAGCCGACCTTCGCGCTGCCGGTGAAGCTCACCATGGCGAAGCGCTCGTCGCGCACCATGGCCTCGGCCAGCGGCACGGGGCAGTGGCAGACCTCGAGGGCGCCTTCCGGCAGCCCGGCCTCCGCGGAGACCTCCTGGAGCAGGCGGGAGGTGAGCGGCGTCTGCGGCGCGGGCTTGAGGACCACGCTGTTGCCGACCGCGAGCGCGGGCGCCACCTTGTGCAGGACGAGGTTGAGCGGGAAGTTGAACGGCGCGATCGCCAGCACGAGGCCGATGGGATAGCGACGCGCCAGGCCGACCCGGCGGCGGGCCCGCGCGAGCCCCTCGAGGTCGATCCTGTCGAGCGAGAGCGCGCGTCCCTCCGCATCGGTGGCCTGGTACTCGAACACGCCGGCGTCGATGTCGAGCGGGACTTCCTCGCCGCCGAAGCGGCGCGCCTCCGAGCCCGCGTTGCGCAGGTTGAAGATCGCGCGCGAGACCTCGCCACGGGCGTCGTACATCGGCTTGCCCGCCTCGGCGGCGATGAGGCGCGCGAACTCCTCGCGGCGCGACTCCACGCTGCGCGCCGCGCGCTCCAGGATGTCGGCGCGAGCGAAGCGCGGAAGCTTGCGCATGACCTGGAAGGCGGACTGGGCGCGGGCGATGGCGGCCTCGACCTCGGCCTGTCCGCAGACCGGCATGTGGCCGACGATCGAGCCGTCGAAGGGGGAGAGGATCGGTTCAGACTGCATCGAGATTTTCCTCCTGCTGCGAGGCCGCCGATACTATGGCAATCCGCGTGCAACGCGAAATCGGTCCCGGGAGGACGATGTCTTGATCGAGCCCGCCAGCCTGCGCTATTTCCGCGAAGTCGCCGCGCAGGGCTCGCTTCGGCACGCCGCCGAGCGCCTGTACATCGCGCAGAGCGCGCTCAGCCGCCAGATCCGCGCCCTCGAGGAAGATCTCGGCGTTCCCCTCTTCGAGCGGCGCGCCCGCGGCATGGTGCTCACGGCCGCGGGCCGGCTCCTGCTCGACTACACCGAGGATTCGCGCGCCCGGCTCGAGGCGCTGCGCTCGCAGATCCAGGACTTCGAGTCGCTGCGCCGCGGCGAGGTGGACATCGCCTGCGTCGAGGGCCTGCTCAACGGCTTCATGCCCGAGTTCGTCGAGGCGGTGCAGCGCGAGCACCAGGGCCTCGTGCTGCGGGTTGCCGCCATGGGCTCGCAGAGCGTGGCCGAGGCGGTGGCCGAGCATCGCTTCGACCTGGGCATCCTGTTCGGCCAGCCGCCTCGCGGCGACCTCGTCGAGATCGCGCGCATGCGCCAGCCCCTGTGCGTGATCGTCGCGCCCGGCCACCCGCTCGCGTCCAGGCGCACATGCCGGCTGCCCGACGTCGTGCCGTTCGGCGTGGTGATGCCCGACCGCTCCTTCGGTATCCGCCAGCTGGTCGACCGGGTGAGGGCCGTGGAGCGGATCGAGCTGCGGGTGGTCGTGGAGACCAACACGCTTGCCTTCGCCTGGCGCATGGTGCAGCGCACAGGGTACGTCACCTTCCTGCCGCTCGACTCGGTCCGGACGGAGGTGGAGAGCGGCCGGCTCGTGGCCATCCCCCTCGAGGAACGGCTCCTGCGCGCCACGCGCGTGACGCTGGTGGCGAGCCCCGCGCGCCAGCTTTCCGCGGCGGCGAGCTGGACGCGCGAGCGCCTCAAGGAGTCCATGGCCGCGAGCGCACGGGTGCCGGCCGTCGTCCGCCGCAGGAGGAGCGGATGACCGTCGCGCCGCAATAGCGACGCGCGGCTAGCCACGACCCGTCGGACGCGGCATCGCCTCGGGAGCGTTCCATTAATTAGAACGCAGGAGTCGAATTTGGTTGATTCCCGGGAATTCCCCCCGCGCTTAGACTCCGCGGGAAGCCCTCACTGCGGCCGCGTGTCGCGGGCCCGACCACGCTACCAACAACGGAGCAGACCCGATGAAACTTCCCAGCCTGTTCGCCCGCGGGTGCGCCAGCCCCCTGGCCAAGCTCGCCCTGGCGGCCACGGTCGCCGCCACGCCCCTTGCCTTCGGCTCGAAGGCGATCGCGCAGGACACCATCCGCTTCGGCGCGCCCCTGCCGCTCACCGGCGCGCTCGCGCCCGAAGCCCTCAAGCAGCAGCAGGGCTACAACCTGTGGGCCGAGGAGGTCAACAAGGCGGGCGGGATCGACGTCGGCGGCAAGAAGATGAAGGTCGAGATCGTCTACACCGACTACCAGTCGAACACGCCGCGCGCAGTCCAGGCCGCCGAGCAGCTGATCACCCAGGAGAAGGTGCACTTCCTGTTCTCGCCCTTCGGCTCGGGCGCCGCCAAGGCGGCCAGCACGGTCTCCGAACGCTACAAGGTCCCGACCATCGCCTCGACGGCCTCTTCGGAGCAGGTCTACGACCAGGGCTACAAGTACCTGTTCGGTACCTTCACCCCGAACGACACGCTCACCACGCCGCTCACCGAGCTGGTCGTCAAGCAGGCGCCGCACGTCAAGCGGGTCGCGATCCTCGCCCGCAACGACCTCTTCCCGCTCGCCATCGCCCAGGAGATGGAGAAGTCGGCCAGGGCCAACAACCTCGAGGTGGTGTCGTTCGAGAAGTACGCCATCAACACGATGGACCATTCGTCGGCGCTCGCGCAGATCAAGGCGCTGAAGCCCGAATGGATCTTCGCGACCGGCTACATCAACGACCTGGTGCTGCTGCGAAAGCAGATGGGTGACCAGCGCATCGAGGCCGAAGTCGTCACGATGATCGCCGGACCGGCCTACCAGGAGTTCATCGACGCGGCGGGCGCGGGCGCCGAGAACATCAGCAGCGCGGCCTGGTGGCACCCGGCGGTGAAGTACGAGGGCGTCGATCTCTTCAAGACGGCCGAGAACTACGTGAAGCTCTTCGAGGCCAAGTACAACGTGACGCCCGACTACGCCCAGGCTTCTTCCTCCGTCTCGGGCGAGCTCTTCCGGCTGGCCATCGAGAAGGCCGGCTCGCTCGATCGCGACAAGGTGCGCGACGAGCTTGCGAACATGGACGTCATGACCTTCTGGGGTCCGGTGCGTTTCGGTCCCACGGGACAGATCAACTCGCTCGAGCCGCCGGTCTTCCAGATCCAGGGCGGCAAGGCGGTGGTCGTGTATCCCGCCGAGATCAAGCAGGGCGACCTGCGGCTCGGCGTCAAGTAACACAGCCCGTTCCACCCGGGCCATGCCGCGGCGCCCGCCGCGGCATGGCCGACCGAGCATCGATCGAACATGTTCACATTGCAGATTCTGGCCAACGGCGTCGTGCTGGGTTGCCTGTACGCCTGCATCGCCGTCGGCTTCTCGCTGGTGTGGGGCGTGCTCAACGTCATCAACCTGATGCACGGCTCGTTCATCGTGCTCGGTTCCTACCTGGCCTGGGGCGCCTACAACAGCCTGGGCCTGAGCCCCTGGGTCTGCCTGCTGGTCGCGGCGCCGCTGTTCTACGTCGCCGGCTACCTGATCCAGCGCGGGGTGCTCAATCGCGTCATCGCGGCGCCCGTCCTGGTGACGCTGACGCTCACGTTCGGGCTGGACCTCATCCTCAACAACGCGATGCTGCTCGCCTTCAAGGCCGACTACCGCAAGCTGCTGCTCGACCCGCCGCTCGGCACGGTCGCCTTCGGCTCGGTGGTGGTGCCCGTCGACCGCCTCATCGCGACTTTCCTCGCGCTGGCGCTGACCGGCCTGCTCTACGTGATCCTGCGTCGCTCCCGGATCGGGCGGGCGATCATCGCGGTGCGCCTCGATCGTGACGCGGCGCGGCTCATGGGCGTCAACGTCGCCTCCACGTATGCGGCCGCCTTCGGCTTCGGCGCGGCAATGGCGGGATGCGCGGGCGTGCTGCTCGCGCTGATCTTCCCGATCTCGCCGCTGTCGGCGACGCCCTACCTCGGCAAGGCCTTCGTCGTCTGCGTGCTGGGCGGCCTCGGCAGCGTGCCCGGGGCGGTGCTCGGCGGACTGATCCTCGGCCTGGTCGAGAGCTTCGGGGCGTTCGCCATCGGTCCCGAGCACGCGGTGACGCTCTCGTTCGCCCTGCTCATCCTCTTCCTCATCTTCCGGCCCCAGGGCCTCCTCGGGAAGCGAGGGTTCGAATGATGCGCCGCAAGGACTGGATCCTGTTCGGCGGGCTGCTCCTGCTCGCCTTCGTGCCGCTGCTGGGCGGCGAGGCCTATACGCTGCGCCTGGCCACGATGGCGTGCATGTACGCCACCATGGCGGCCTCCTGGAACGTGATCGGCGGCATGGCGGGCTATCCGTCGTTCGCCACCGCCGCCTTCTTCGGGCTGGGAGCCTACACCGGTGGCGTGCTGCTGGCGGCCGGCAACCCGCTCGCGGTGGCGATCCTGGCGGCGGGCGCGATCGCGTTCGCCGGCGCCATGCTGCTGGGGGCGGTGCTGATGCGCCTGCGCGGCCACTATTTCGCCATCGCGAGCCTGGCGGTGGCCGAAGTCCTGCGCGAGCTGACGAACTCGGCGACCGACCTCACGGGCGGCGGGATGGGCCTGAACATCCCGCTGGGCACCGGCGACGGCGTGATGGACGAATCGACGTTCTATTTCTACGCGATGTGGTCCCTGCTGTTCCTGGCGGTGATCGTTATCGTGTTCATCGAGCGCTCACGCCTGGGCTTCGGGCTCGCCTGCATCCGCCAGAACGAGTCGGCCGCCGACATGATCGGCGTCAACGGCACCCTGTACAAGAGCCTCGCGTTCGGCTTCTCGGGCGTGTTCGTCGCGATGGCCGGAACGCTCTACGCCGGCTGGGTGCACTACATCGAGCCGCCGGACGTCTACGACATCCTGTTCGCCGTCAAGCCGATCGTCATGGTGCTGCTCGGCGGTCTCGGATCGACGGCTGGAGCCATCATCGGCGCCTTCACCTTCCTCGGCATCGAGGAACTGGTCTAGCGCAACTACCTGCAGGTCCATACGGGCGTGCTCGGCTTCCTGGTCGTGGCGCTGCTCCTGTTCCTGCCCCACGGGATCGTTTCCATCGGGCGCCGCGTGCGCTCACTGCGGGCTGGCCATGTCTGACCTGATGCAACTCGAGGCGGTGTCGCGCCGTTTCGGCGGACTGCACGCGCTGGACAAGGTGACGCTGCGGATCGGCCGGGGCGAGATCCTCGGCCTGATCGGCCCGAACGGGGCGGGCAAGACCACCCTCGTCAACGTCGTGACGGGCGTGCACCGGGCGACCGGCGGGCGCGTGCTCTTCGAGGGCAAGGACATCACGTCCTACAAGCCCTACCAGGCCGCCCGGGCCGGCATCGCGCGGACGTTCCAGGTCGTGCAGCCGTTCCCCGAGCTCAGCGTGCTCGAGAACGTGACGGCCGCGGCGCTGTTCAGCGGCGCCAACGGCGGGCTGCGCCATGCCCGGGACGTCGCCGCCGAGCAGCTCGAGTTCGTCGGCCTGGCGGCGGCCGCCGACCAGCCGGCCGCGACGCTGACGCTGGCCATGCGCAAGCGCCTGGAGCTGGCAAAGGCGCTCGCGATGAAGCCGCGGCTACTTTTCCTCGACGAGGTGAATGCGGGGCTGAACTCGGCCGAGGTGGAGCAGGCGATGGGCCTGATCCGCCAGATCGCCTCGTCCGGGGTCACCATCGTGCTGATCGAGCATCTCATGAAGGTGGTGCTGACGATCTGCTCGCGGATCGTGGTCCTGCACAACGGGGCGCTCATTGCGGACGGACCGCCCGCGAGCATCGTGTCCAACCAGCATGTCGTCGAAGCGTACCTCGGCAAGAAGTACGCGCAGATGGCGGCGCAGGCTTCGGGGAACCCATGACGACACCATCGAGCCCTGTCTCGCCGGCGGGTGCCGGCGAGCTGCTGCGCATCGAGGGCCTGCAGTCGGGCTACGGGCAGGTCACGGTCCTGTGGGACGTGAACCTCGTGGTCCGGGATGCGCAGATCACGGCCCTGATCGGCTCCAACGGCGCCGGCAAGTCCACGCTGATGCGCACGATCTCCGGCCTGGTGCCCGTGCGTGCGGGCCGGATGACCTGGCAAGGACGCGAGATCCAGCGCTGCACGCCCGCCCAGGTCCTCGAGATGGGCATTGCCCATGTGCCGGAGGGCCGCAGGCTCTTCAGCGCGATGACGGTCGAGGACAACCTGATCATGGGGGCGTACCTGCGCAAGGGACAGGGGGCGCAGATCGCGCGCGACCTGGACCGCGTCTACACCATCTTTCCCAAGCTCGCCGAGCGCCGCAACCAGGCGGCCGGCACCATGTCCGGCGGCGAGCAGCAGATGTGCGCGATCGGGCGCGGCCTCATGAGCGCGCCGCGCCTGCTGATGATCGACGAGCTGTCGCTCGGCCTCTCGCCCCTGCTCGTGGAGCAGCTGGTCGAGGCGCTCATCGCGCTCAACCGCGAGGGGCTGGCGATCCTCGTGGTCGAGCAGGACGTGGTCGCGGCGCTCGAGGTCTCGAGCCATGCCTTCGTCATGGACCAGGGGCGCGTCGTCCAGCACGGACCCAGCGACCAGTTGCTCGCGGACCCGGCGGTCCGCAAGGCCTACCTCGGCGCCCTTGCCGAGTAGGGGCCCGCAAGGGCTCCGCCTTTTTCACGGAGAAGAGGAATGACTACCCGGATTCTTTCGGTTGGCGGTTATCGCTACATCCCGGCGGTTTCGCAGTATTCGGGCGGGGTGGCGGCCGAGGCGGGCTTTCGCATCGAGCGCGCGCGGTTCTCGCGCGTCGTGCCGCTGCGCGAGGGCTTCGACCTGATCGAGAAGCATCTCGCGTCGATCGGGCGCCCCAACGCGGCGTTCTGCGCATGCGAGCTGCGTTCGCCCGCCCCGTTCACCGAACAGGGCTTCCGCGAGTTCAACGCGATCTATGTCGGCACGCTCAAGCGATGGGACATCATCGAGGGCGACACCAATCCCGTCGCGCGCAGCAATGTCTGTCCCGAACTGGATCCGCCGGCCGAGCCGGGCTTCTACGCGTTCAGCTATACCGTGGTCGATCCGGATGCGGCCCCGTCGTTCGTCGTGGCGGGCAGCGCCGAGGCGCCGGAGGGCAAGGGCGACTACCGCGACAATGCGATCGCCCGCGGCGACACTTCGCCGTCCGGCCTGCGCACGAAGGCGCAGTGGGTGCTGGGCGAGATGGAGCGACGCATGCAGCTGCTGGGCTTCGACTGGGGCTCGGTCACCGCGACGCAGCTCTATACGGTGCACGACGTGCATCCCTTCGTCGGCGACGAGCTCGTCAAGCGCGGCGCGATGCGCGCCGGCCTGACCTGGCACTTCGTCCGCCCGCCGATCCTCGAGCTCGAGTACGAGATGGATGTCCGCGGCATCCCCGTCGAGCGCATCATCAACGTCTAGCGAGGTCGGGATGAAACTGCTGCGTCATGGTCCCGCCGGGCGGGAAAAGCCCGGCATCCTCGATGCCGAGGGCCGGGTTCGCGACCTTTCCGGCCAGGTGCGCGACATCGACCTCCGGGAGCTGACCCCGGAGCGGCTCGCCGGGCTCGCGAGGCTCGACCTCGCGAGCCTGCCCCTGGTGCCCGCCTCCGAGCGGATCGGCCCCTGCGTTGCGCCGATCGGCAAGGTGGTCTGCGTCGGGCTCAATTACTCGGACCATGCCGCAGAGAGCGGCATGCCGGTGCCGACCGAGCCGATCCTGTTCCTCAAGCCGTCGAGCGCGGTATGCGGACCCAATGACGACGTCGAGATCCCGCGCGGATCGCGCAAGACCGACTGGGAGGTCGAGCTGGGCGTGGTGATCGGCAAGCGGGCGAAGTATGTCGAGGAGGCCGACGCGCTCGACTACGTCGCCGGCTACTGCGTGGTCAACGACGTGTCGGAGCGCGAGTTCCAGCTCGAGCGCCAGGGCCAGTGGGACAAGGGCAAGGCGCACGACACCTTCGCCCCGGTCGGACCCTGGCTCGTGACCCGCGACGAGGTGCCCGATCCGCAGGCGCTGTCGATGTTCCTGGAGGTCAATGGCCACCGGTACCAGGACGGCAGCACGAAGACCATGGTATTCGGGGTGCGCGAGCTCGTTGCCTATGCCTCGCGCTTCATGACGCTCGAGCCGGGGGACGTGATCTCCACGGGCACCCCTCCGGGCGTCGGCATGGGCCAGAAGCCGCAGGTCTTCCTGAAGGCCGGCGACGTGATGCGCCTGGGCATCGAGGGGCTCGGCGAGCAGCGCCAGGTCTGCGTGAACGCCTGAGTCAGGTTCCGCAGAATGTCCGGTAGCAGGCGGTCACCTCCGCCGGCGCCGGCTCGGCCCAGGGCGCAAGCTCGGGCGCATCGTCGAAGGGACGACGCACGGCCGCCAGCATCCGCTCGAACGGGGAGAGATCCCCATCGTCGCTGGCGGCCGCCAGCACTTCCTCGACCCGGTGATTGCGCGGGATGATCCAGGGGCTCGCCCGGCGCATGCGCCGGGCGCGTTCCTTCGCATCCGGGCCGCCGCGCGCCGTATCGGCCTCGCACCGGGCCCGCCAGCGCGCGAGCCAGGCGTCGAGCCCGGCATGATCCGCGAGCAGTGAACGCAGCGGGGCCTCGTTTCCCTCGGCGGCGCCCGCGAGCCGGCGCCAGGCGAGCGTGAAGTCCGCCGCCTGCGAGCGCAGCAGCTCGAGCCAGTCGGCGGCGAGCGCGGCATCGGCCTCGTCGTCGGCTGGCGTCGCGACGCACAGCCCGAGCTTCGCCCGCTGGCCCTGCAGGAGCGCCGCGTCGTACAGGTCGCCGAACTCGTCGATCACCGCGGTGGCGCGCTCGACCGCGCCGCGCATCGCGGCCTCGTCGGCGGGATCGGCCATCAGCGGCAGCAGGGCCTCGGCGAAGCGTGCGAGGTTCCAGCGCGCGATCCCGGGCTGGTTGCCGAACCGGTAGCGACCGCCCTGGTCGATGCTGCTGAACACGGTGTCCGGGTCATACGCCTCGAGGAACGCGCAGGGGCCGTAGTCGATGGTCTCGCCCGAGACGGCCATGTTGTCCGTGTTCATCACGCCGTGGATGAAGCCGATGTTCATCCACTGCGCGACGAGGCCCGCCTGGCGCCGCGAGACCGATCGCAGCAACCCGAGGTAGCGGTCCGGATCGTCCGCGAGTTCCGGATCGTGGCGGCGGATCGCGTAGTCGGCCAGGCTGCGCAGCGCATCGTACTGGCCGCGGGCGGCGAAAAACTGGAAGGTGCCCACCCGCAGGTGGCTCGCCGCCACGCGGGTGAGCACGGCGCCGGGCAGTCGTGTCTCACGGAACACGTCTTCGCCCGTCGCGACGACCGCGAGCGACCGCGTGGTCGGGATGCCAAGCGCATGCATTGCCTCGCTGACGAGGGCCTCGCGCAACATGGGACCCACCGCCGCCTTGCCGTCGCCGCCGCGCGAGAAGGGGGTGCGGCCGGAGCCCTTGAACGCGACGTCGCGCCGAAGTCCGGCGCGATCGACCAGTTCGCCGAGGAGCAGGGCACGCCCGTCGCCGAGTTGCGGCGAGAAGCCTCCGAACTGGTGGCCGGCATAGGCCTGGGCGATGGGCTCCGCGTCGACGGGCACGAGGTTGCCCGCGAAGATCGCGGCGCCCCGGTCGCCGCGCAGCCCGGCCGGGTCGAGGCCCAGCTCCATGGCGAGCTCCTCGTTGAGGAAGAGCAGTCGCGGCGAGGGCACCTTCGCCGGCTGCCAGGCCACGAAGGTCCCGGGCAGCTCGCGCGCGTAGGTGTTGTCGAAGCCGAAGCGCGGCTCCGGGTCCGCGGCGTGCGCGGGTTGGCTGGACATGGTTCGGACCTCCGGATGCCCCAAGTATGACGGGCGCGGAGTCGCCCTGTCGGCGGCATGGCGGCGAGCGGGCTGCGTCCGCCCTCAGGCCCCCCGCTCGCCCGCAGCCGGACGCGACGGGTCGTCGCCCGCGCCGTCCGGTCGCCCGAGGGCGGCGATCGCCGCCGCCCGCGCCTCCTGCAGGCGCGCCGGGATCTGCGCCGGGTCGGGGACGGCCGCGGCGATCCGGCCGGCGTCGATCGCGCAGGCCGCCCGCGCGACGCGACGCAGCCAGTCGGCCTGCGGGAAATCATCGATCGCCTCGCGCTGCTCGGCGGACAGCGAGGCGCGGACCGCCGCGAGCACAGGCTCGAGGCGTTCGGGACGCCGACCCAGGTCGAGGCGCTTCACGAGCCCGGCCAGCTCGTCGGGGGCGAGCGCCAGGGAGCCGACGATCGCGTCGTGCTCGCGCGCGACCAGCACGGCCAGGTCGCGGCAGGCGTTGGGCGCCCGCAGCCTGGCGGCGATGGCCTCGATGACCGGCACGGGCTGCGGCGCGATGCGCGCGCAGAGCGCCGCGAACCGGACCTCGAGCGGTTCGTCGGCGTCGGCCGCCCGGTCCACGGCGCGCAGGGCGCGCGCGAAGCCGTCCCCGTCGGCGAGCGCGTCGAGCTCGGGAAGGATGCGCGCCAGGGCTCCGCATTCGCGCAGCACCGAGAACATGCGCGAAGGCTTCGACGTCATCAGTCCGCGCGCGATCTCCTGCCAGCTGCGCTCGGGCACGAGCGCATCCACCTCGCCGGACTGCACCATCCGGCGCATCAGCGCCATCGTCTCGGGCGCCACCGAGAAGTCCGGGAAGCGGGCGGCGAAGCGTGCGAGACGCAGCACGCGGACCGGGTCCTCGGCGAAGGCATCGCTGACATGCCGCAGGACCCGCGCCTCGATGTCGCGTTGCCCGCCGAAGGGATCCACGAGGGTGCCGTCCTCGGCCTGTGCGATCGCATTGATGGTGAGGTCCCGACGGGCGAGATCCTCCTCCAGCGTGACATCGGGCGAGCAGTTGAAGACGAAGCCCTGGTAGCCGCGGGCGGTCTTGCGCTCGGTGCGCGCAAGGGCGTACTCCTCCTTCGTCTCCGGATGCAGGAACACCGGGAAGTCGCGGCCGACGGGCGTGAATCCGAGCTCGGCCATCCGCTCCGGGGTCGCGCCGACCACCACCCAGTCGGTGTCGCCCGGCGGCAGGCCCAGCAGCGCGTCCCGAACGGCGCCACCGACCCGGTAGATCTTCATTGCGCCCCGGTCGGGGGATCGCGATACGGCTCTTCGCGGGCGAGGAATCGTCCTTCCTCCCGGGCCGCGTCGATCCAGGCGCGCATCGGTGGCAGTGCCAGGATGGCCTCGCCCCAGTGCACGAGGTCGACGGGGAGCTCGACACCGTAGGTGCGCAGCCGCATCAGCACCGGCGCGTAGAACGCGTCGGCCGCGCAGAACCGCCCGAACAGGAACGGGCCGTCCGGACGAGGGCCGCCATGCGCCTGGCCGAGCAGGAGGAAGATGCGCGCAATGTCGGACTCGACCTCGGCATCGCGCCCCTTGCCCGGAAGCGAGGCCGCTATGTTCATCGGCATGCGTTCGCGCAGCGCGAAGAAGCTCGAGTGCATCTCCGCGCACAGGCTGCGCGCCCGCGCCCGCAGCGCGGCGTCCTCGGGCCAGATGCCCGCGCCGGGATAGCGCTCGGCCAGGTACTCGGTGATCGCGAGCGTGTCCCAGATGACGAGCCCCTCGGGCGTGACGAGCGTCGGAACGGTTCGCGCCGGCGCGAGCTCCGCAAGCCCCGCCTCGAACTCCGGCGTCTCGAGCAGCAGCTGGCGCTCCTCGAACGCGATGCCGCATTGGCGCATCAGCAGCCAGGCGCGCAGCGACCAGCTCGAGTAGTTGCGGTCGCCGATGAGGAGCTTGTTCATGCCGGACCTCCGGGCTCAGCGGCCGGCGCGCGCCCGCCGCGGTATGTACACCACGTCGCCTTCGGCGAGGTAGTAGGGCGCGACACCGGACATGGCGACCGGCTCGATGCCGAGCTCGGGCGCCATCGGGCCCGAGGCCACGTTGGGCACGCCCAGCGTGTCGAAGTTGTCCCGCGTCATGAGGGTCGGGCCCGGCGCGAACTCGAGCGCCAGCGCCTGCAGCCGGCCGATGTCGTCGGGCAGGTTCCACACCAGCCGCCGGCGGCCCGTCCAGCGCGCGACGTTCGCCACCACTTCGCCGAGCGTCGTCACTTCCGGCCCGGCGAGCTCGAGGCAGCGTCCGGTCGCCCACGGGGCATCGATCGCCGTCGCGATGGCGCGCGCGATGTCGCCCACCCAGATCGGCTGGATCCGGGCATCGCCCCGCGCGACCGGGATGATCGGCAGGTACTTGGCCATGCGGGCGAAGAGGCGGGTGAACCGGTCGTTCTCCCCGAAGGCGATCGAGGGCCGGAAGATCGTCCAGTCGATGTCGCGGGCACCACGGACGACCTGCTCGCCCGCCGCCTTCGAGCGCAGGTACATCGAGGGCTGGCTGGCGGGGTCGCCGTCGGCGACGCCCAGCGCCGAGACATGCAGCACGCGCCGGATTCCCGCCGCGCGCGCGGCATCGACGACCAGACGCGGGATCTCGACGTGCGCCTGCGCGAACCCCGGGCCGTAGGGCTGGCCGCGGCCGCCGTGCAGCACGCCCACCAGGTTGACCACCGCGTCGATGCCGTGGAGCAGGCGCGCCAGCTCTCCGGGCCGGTTGATGTCGGTTTCGACGAGCTCGACGGTCGGCAGCAGGATCAGGTGGCGGCCGTCCTCGTAGCGGCGGGTCGGGACGCGCACCCGCCGGCCCTGGCCGCAGAGCTTGCCGACCAGCTCGCTGCCGATGAATCCGGAGCCGCCGAGCACGAGGATGTTCTTGTGACGCATGTTCGCCATGTTCCAGAAAGTAGGAAAGCCCGCTTCCGGGGCTGTTGTCCGGGGCCCCTATTGTCTCAGACCCCGGGCCGGCGGGGCGAACTCCGGCGTGCGGCCGGATCGGGCGCCGCGTTCCGCTCGCGGCCCGTCGTCCGCGCGGGCGCCCGCGAGGCGTCAGCCCGCCGAGGCTTCCTCGAGCGGCCCGGGGGCGGGCCTGGGCTCGTCGTCGCCGGATTCGGGCGCATCTTCTCCCCCCGGACCGACCGTGCCCAGGAGGGGGCGCAGGCGCAGCGGCTCGCCACGCAGGAGGGCGGCGTAGGCGGCGGTATTGGCGATCACCTTCTGCACGTAGCGTCGCGTCTCGTTGAACGGGATCAGCTCGGCGAAGAGCGCGCCGTCCACCGGGCGTCCCACCAGCTTGCGCCAGCGCGCGGGCCGGCCCGGGCCCGCGTTGTAGCCCGCCGATGCGAGCAGGATCGAGCCGTCCAGCCTGTCGAGGACGTGGCGCATGTACCAGGCGCCGAAGTCCAGGTTGATCCTCGGGTCCTCGAGGGAGGCCGGCCGGAAACCGCCGATGCCGCGACGACGCGCGATCCAGCGACCGGTGGCCGGCATGATCTGCATGAGCCCGCGCGCGCCGGCGGCCGACCTGGCGACCGGCGTGAAGCGCGATTCCTGCCGGATCAGGCCGTACACCCAGGCCGGGTCGAGCCCGTGCGCGCGCGCGGCCGTCTCCAGGTCCTCGCGGTACGGGCGCAGGTAGCGCAGGGACCAGTCGTCATGCTCGCGCATCCGGGAGGCCTCGTTGATGCAGCGATCGAGGATGCCGCGCGAACAGGCGAGGCGCGCCGCCGCGTACAGGTCGGCATCGGAGGCGCCGCGCAGCCCGGCGAGCCACTCGCGCTGCGCATCCGCACGCAGGCCCAGCCGGTAGAGCGCGAGCGCCCGGGCGATCGCGGGCCGTTCGACGAGGCTTTCCGGATCGACGGGCGACTGGGGCGGGCCGGCCGGCTCGGGCGCGCCTCCCGCCAGCCCCGCCTCCTCGGCGGCGAGCATCGGATAGTAGCCGTCGTGCCCGGCCACCAGGGCGAGGAGGGCGCTGGCGGCATCCCCGGCGCCGGTCTCGGCGAGTGCTCGCGCCCGCCAGTACGTCCAGCGGGGGGTCGCCGCGTCGGCCTCGTCGAGATGGTCGAGCGCCAGGAGCACGCCGGGCCAGTCGCCGGCGAGCATCGCGGCGCGCACGAGCCACTCGCGCGTGTCGCGTCCTGCCCGGGCCTCGAGCCCCTGTCGGGCCCATTGCCACGCCCGCGTGTCGATGTCGCGCGCGGCCGATGCCCCGATGATCGCCCACAACAGCTTGCGGTCCGCCTCCGGGACGTCGTCGCGACCGGCAAGGCGCTCGGCGGCCTGCTCCGCGGAGGGCCGTGCCAGCAGGCCGAGCGCGACCAGCACGACACGCGGATCCCGCGATCGCGCGAGCGCGCGGCTCGGCGAGTCGATCACGAGCCCGAGGTCGTCGGCGCCGATCCCCAGCAGGCGGCCGAGCACCCGAATCGTGTTGGTGGCCTTGTCCTCGAGCGCGCTGCGCAGGCGACGATCGAGTTCCTCGGTCCCGATCTGGCCGGCCTCGTACATGCGCAGCGTGAGCAGCTCGCAATCCTCGCCGAGCTCGCGGCGAGCGTTCCAGGCGCGCAGCGCCTCCGGGCCTGCGGGCAGTCCGCGCAGCACGCGCGAGACGCCGGCCAGGCACCAGAGCGAGCTGTCGCTCGCGGGTGTGACGAGGGGGAAGTGGGCATCGAACAGGTGCCAGATCGATCGCCTACCGAGGCTCACCAGCCATTCGGCGCGGAGCCGCTCGGCCATGGCCGTGTCCGGATGGGCCGACAGGAAGCCTTCGATTTCGGCATCGAGCGCGGCGTTGTCCGGAAGCTGCATGCGATCGTCGAGCAGCATGCGCAGCCGCCAGAACTCGGGATAGGCCACGAGCGGATGCGCCGGATCGACTCGCTGGGCGTGCATGCGCAACGCGTCCTCGTCCCGGCGCAGCGCGGCGTCGCGCGCGTCCAGGAGCGCTTGTTCGCTGGCGTCGAGCGGCGCGTCCATGCCTGCCACGGCCTCGGGCATGGACGGGAGGCCTAGAATCAGGAGGCAGGACAGGAGCAGCGGTGCCAGGCGCAGGAAGAGCGGGACGAACAGGGGAGGCCGGGCTGGGTACATCGATTCGGGGGGCACTGCAGTGGCGAGCTTAACACGCCCCATCGCCACGGCCGACGAGAGGCGACGGGCCCGCGCCGAGCTCCTGGCCGCCCGGCTGGCCATGCCCGCGTCCATGCGAAGGGCCGCAGATGCCGGCATTCGCGCACGCCTGGCCGTGTTGCTCGCAGCGCGCGCCTGGCCGCTCGGCGAACGGGTCATCGCCGCCTACTGGCCCATGCAGGGCGAGCCCGACTTGCGCCCGCTCTTCGCCGACTGGGCGGCGACGGGCGCGCGGCTGGTGCTGCCCGCGGTCGTCGAGCGCGGGGCGCCGCTGCGGTTCGCGCGCTACGCGCCGGGCGGCGCGCTGCGCGAGGGCGCGCACGGCACCTTCGAGCCGGCCGGGCGCGACTGGCTCTCACCCGATGTCGTGGTCATGCCCTGCGTCGGCTTCAGCGACGCCGGCTGGCGGCTCGGCTACGGCGGCGGCTACTACGATCGCACGCTGGCGGGCCTGGCGGCGCTGCGGGTAGGCGTGGCGTACGAGGAGTCCGGGCTGCCCGGCCTGCGGCCGGAGCCGCACGACGTGGCGCTCGATTTCGTCGTCACGCAGGAACGTCTGGTCGAATGCGCCCCGGCTCGGCGCAGCGACGACCGGCGTTGAACGCCTCGACGAACGCCGGCAGG
>Ga0079224_100002048_pt1 | contig 24128 bp, 22 predicted proteins | sample Stecom2015_FD_80414 | JGI IMG/M metagenome (GOLD analysis project Ga0079224, IMG submission 80414) | Agricultural soil microbial communities from Utah to study Nitrogen management - Steer compost 2015 | ecosystem: Environmental > Terrestrial > Soil > Agricultural land | place: USA: Utah... | reverse complement strand
GAGGCCGAGCTCGTGTTCAACCGGTTCTGGCGTGCCGACCCGTCCCGCAACCGGCGCACCGGCGGTACCGGGCTCGGCCTGGCCATCAGCCAGGAGGACGCCCGTCTGCACGGTGGCACACTCGACGCGTGGGGCGAGCCCGAACACGGTTCGTGCTTCCGCCTCACGCTGCCGCGTCGCGTCGGTGCCGAGTACACCGAGAGCCCGTTGCCGCTACCGCCGGAGGACTATGTCCCGGTGCGGGCCACGGGCGCGGACGCCGAGGTGGCGGTGGACGTCCAGCCAGGGGAGACGGTGTGAGTGCACGGCAGGCCCTCCGCAGGGCACACGGGCGCCGGACCGGCAGGGCGCGGCTGCTTGCGCTGCTGATGAGCGCCGCGATGGCGGCCGGCTGCGCGGCGATTCCCAACGAGTCGCAGCCGGAGGCGTTGCCGCAGCAGCGTCCCGGCAGGGCCACCGAGGCGGTACCCGAACCCGCGCCCGGCCTCGATCCGCTGACGCTCGTGCGGGAGTTCGTCGAGGCCAGCGCCGAGCCCGCGGCCGACTACGCGGCCGCGCGTGCCTACCTGTCGGAACGTGCGCGGCAGCAGTGGCACCCCGACCAGAACGTCGCCGTCATCGAGGACGAGTTCAGCACCGTCTACGGCGAGGCCGAACCCGACGTGCCCCGCGGCGACTCCTCCGGGGACTCCGGCCGTGGTTCCGACGGTGATGCCGGCGGTGGTTCCGGTGGTGACTCGGGGGATTCCGAAGGGGACTCCGGAGGAAGCCCGGGTGACGACGGCGGAAGCGGACCGCCCCGGGGCGACCGGCCGGCGCAGACCCCTCCTGCCGCCCCGCCGAACCCGGCCTCACCCGCCACCGATCCGCCCACCACGGCGCCGACCACCCCGACCACGTCTCAGGGCCCGCCCGAACAGGTCATCACGGTGCGCGGTGGCCACGTCGGCAGGCTCGGCGGCGACGGCGCCTTCATCCCCTCCGACGAACCGGTCGCCCAGAGCATCCTCCTGCGCAAGGAGGACGGCGAATGGCGCATCGTCGACCCGCCGCAGAGCATCATGATCACGGCGTCCGACTTCGAGGAGACCTACTTCCGCGTGCCCGTGTACTTCGCGGCACCGGAGACGAACGTGCTCGTGCCCGACGTGCGCTACGTCGTGGCAAGGCCGCAGTCGGGCCTGCCTGCACGCGTGGTCGACCTGCTGCTGTCCGGTCCGTCGTCCGGCCTGGCCGGTGCGGTGCGCAACCCGCTCGGGGACACGGCCTCGCTCGAGACGAACGTGACCACGACCAGGGACGGCGCGTTGTCGGTGCCGCTCACCGGGGTCGGCGACCGGAGCAGGCAGGACCGCGAACTCATCGCCGCGCAGGTCGTCCGGTCGTTGCAGACGGTCACCACGAGTCGCATCCGGCTGCTGTCGGACGGCAGTGCGCTCATCGACGGCCACGCCGACTGGCGGCCCGGCGAGCTGCCCGCCTACGAGGCGGCCGCGACCCCCAGCTCCGATCTGCCCGGTCTCATGGTCGCGGGCGGGCGGATCTACTCGCTCGGCAGCGGAGCACCCATCGAGGGTCCCGCCGGCGCCGGGAACTACCGGGTGCAGAGCGCAGCGCAGTCCCTCGGCGGTGACCAGCTCGCCATCGTCGAACAGGCGGGCAGGGACGTGCGCCTGCGGGTGGGGCTGTACGGCGAACAGGCCCAGCAGGTCGACGTCGACGCCGAGTCGCTCACCCGCCCGACCTGGTTGCCCGCGACCACGCGCGGCGAACAGTCCCGAGAGGTGTGGACGGTCAGCGGCGGCGAACGCGTGCTGCAGGTCGTGCCCGACGGTGAGGGCCGCTGGGTGGCCCAGTCGGTCAACTCCGCCGAGATCGCTCCGATGGGCGAGATCACCGAGCTGCGGCTGTCCAGGGACGGAACTCGCGCGGCGATGATCGTCGCCGGCAAGGTCGTGGTGGCCGCCGTGGTCCGCGACACCGAGAGCCGCACGTCGGTGTCGCTGCGCGCCCCGCGCGTGTTGCAGGGCGACGACCTGTCCGACGCCGTGGCACTCGACTGGAACGGCCAGGACACGCTCGTCGTGGCGACGCGTTCGGAGTCGCGGCCCGTGCTCAGGGTGCCGGTCGACGGACTGCGGATCGACCAGTTCAACAGCTCGAACCTCATCGCCCCGATGCGCGGCATCACCGCCGCTCCGGGCAGGCCCACCGTCGTCGCCGACGCCACCGGTCTGTGGACCGCCAGCGACCTCGGGGACGTGTGGCGTCCGCACGACCAGCGCTCGCCGGACGCCGTGCCGTTCTATCCCGGCTGATCCCGCCCGGCGGGAACCGTCCGTCGGGAAGTGTCGGGGGTCGCGGGCAGGGTGGGTCCCGATGTGGAACAGGGGGAGGGCCGCCCACGAGGCGGCGGAAGCGGCGGCAGCGGTCCCGGCCTGGCGATCGTGGGTCTCGCGCGGCGAGCGGCTGGGTTCGGCACTGGTCGACCTGGTGTTTCCCGAGGACTGCGCGGGCTGCGGAAGGGCGGGCACCGTGTGCTGCGCCGAGTGCCGGAGCGTGTTCGACACACCCGAGCTCGTCGCCCGTGATACGAGTACGCACGCGCTGACGCGCTATCGAGGGACCGCCCGCGCGCTCGTCGTCGCGCACAAGGAGCACCGGCGCAGGGGACTGACCCGGCCGCTCGGCGACGCACTGGCGGCCGCCGTGCCGCATCTGCCGACCGCGCGCCCCGGCCCGGACGGCACGTGGTGGCTGGTTCCGGTGCCGTCGAGGCCCAGCGCGGCCCGGCGGCGCGGTGGATCGCACCTGCTGGCGCTGGCCAGACGGTGCGCCGCGACGTTGCACGCCGACGGCCACTCCGTCGCCGTCGCCCCGGCCCTGCGGCTGGCGGCGGGCGCGCGGGACGCCGTCGGCCTCGATCGCACCCAGCGTGCGGCCAACCTGGCCGGTCGCCTTCGCGTGCGGGAGGACGCCTGCCCTCCGCGCGGGACGCCCGTTGTCCTGCTGGACGACGTCGTGACCACGGGCGCCACGCTGTCGGCGGCCAGGGCGGCGCTGGTCGGGGCCGGCGTGCCCGTCGGCGCCGCGTTGACCCTCACCGCCGCCTAGGTTGACACGATCGGGTGCCGGGGAACCCGCTTCGCGGGTCCGTTCGTTGGTGAGATATGAGGAGCGTGATCGTCACCGTCCGCCAGACGGATGCGCGTCCGTTCGCGGGTGGCCATGCGCCGTTCACCCCGACGTTGCTCCGATCGAGGTCCCGAAAGGGGTTGCACACCGGCTCTCCGCTTCGCTCGGTGACCGCGATTCACCGTCCGACGTCCCCCGCACCGGGGGCTGTTGTCGAAGCCGGAACCGGGCTAATGTGCACCGCTAACAGCAATTCCCGGCAACAGGGAGGTGGCCAGTAAATGTCCCTGGCGTCGGCGGAAAGCTGAAATCCCCGGAATTGATGCACAGGTCTGCCTAATCGACCGTGATCAATTTCTTCTCCCCGGCGCTGGTGTTCACCGCAATAGACTCGCAGTCCGCGAGGGAGGTCGCGTATGGATATCGTCGTCAAGGGCCGTAACGTGCAGGTTCCGGACCACTACCGCGAGCACGTGAGTGAGAAGTTGGGGCGCCTCGAGCGGTACGACCGCAAGGTGATCCGCTACGAGGTGGAGCTTTTTCACGAGCCCAATCGGCGTCAGTCCAAGAACTGCCAGCGTGTCGAAATCACGGGTAAGGGCAAGGGCCCTGTCATGCGAGCGGAAGCGTGCGCAGGCGATTTCTACGCCGCGCTCGACGCCGCGGTGAGCAAGATCGAAAATAGGATGCGGCGAGCTCACGATCGCCGAAAAGTACATTATGGGCGCCGCGCACCGGAGTCGGTGGCCGAGGCGACCGCGGGCGGAGTCGACGGACGCGCGGGTGGCGGTCTGGCCACGGCCGTCATGGACGCCCCGTCGGAGTCCGAGGCGGGGACGGCCGACGCGGCCATGACTGATTCGGCGATGTCGGATTCGGCGATGACCGAGAACACCGACGGCACGATCCGCCTGCCGTCCCAGCGGCACGACGACCGCATGGACTCGTCCGACGACATGCCGGACGACCGTGGCGACCTGGCCGACGACTACGGCCCCGGTCTCATCGTGCGCGAGAAACAACACTCGGGCGTGCCGATGACCGTCGACCAGGCGCTGTCGGCGATGGAGCTCGTGGGGCACGACTTCTATCTCTTCAACGACGCCGACGCGGGCAAGCCCAGCGTCGTCTACCGCAGGAAGGGGTTCGACTACGGCGTCATCCGCCTCGGATGACCCTGTGACCGGGGAGGCGGCCCGCACCGGCGAGGTGCGGGCCGCCTCGCTCTGTCCGCGCCCGCGGCGGCCCGGCGTGTGGTGGGTGTGAACTGCGGGTGCCACTTTCGTCGCGCTCTCACCGCTATGTGGGGAGTTGACGGGCCCACGTCGCCACGCCGTGTGCGCTGGGGGCTGGACCTTCCCTACGATGGGACGGTGTCGTGTGGCCTCGGGTGTCCCCGCCGGCCGGGCGCGGCGCACCCGGCTGCCCGGCGCGGCCCGGGGTGGCGCAGGAAAAAACGAACCAACTAGCGAGGTCGACCCGGATGCTTCTGAACCGCCTGCTCCGCGCGGGCGAGGGCAAGATGGTGAAACGGCTCAGCCGTATCGCGGCGCACATCAACACCCTCGAAGACGACGTCACAGGCCTCTCCGACGCCGAACTGGCCGCCAAGACGGACGAGTTCCGCAAGCGCTACGCCGACGACGGCGAGTCCCTCGACGACCTGTTGCCGGAGGCGTTCGCCGTGGCGCGCGAGGGCGCACGCCGGGTTCTGGGCCAGCGCCCCTACGACGTCCAGCTCATGGGTGGTGCGGCGCTGCACCTCGGCCAGGTCGCCGAGATGAAGACCGGTGAGGGCAAGACGCTGACCTCGGTCATGGCGGTCTACCTGAACGCGATCTCGGGCAAGGGCGTGCACGTCGTCACCACCAACGACTACCTGGCCAAACGTGACGCCGAGTGGATGGGCCGCGTGCACCGCTTCCTCGGGGTGTCGGTGGGCTCGATCATCGCCGACATGCCGCCCGCGCAGCGCAGGGAGGCCTACGCCTGCGACGTCACCTACGGCACGAACAACGAGTTCGGCTTCGACTACCTCCGCGACAACATGGCGTGGAGCCTCGACGACTGTGTCCAGCGCGGCCACAACTTCGCGATCGTCGACGAGGTCGACTCGATCCTCATCGACGAGGCGCGGACGCCGCTGATCATCTCGGGCCCCGCCGACCAGTCGTCGCGCTGGTACGTCGAGTTCGCGCGCATGGCGCCGCTGATGGCCAAGGACGTCCACTACGAGGTCGACGAGCGCAAGCGCGCCGTCGGTGTCACCGAGAAGGGCGTCGAGTTCGTCGAGGACCAGCTCGGTATCGACAACCTCTACGAGGCGGCCAACACGCCGCTGGTCGGCTTCCTCAACAACGCCCTCAAGGCGAAGGAGCTGTACCAGAAGGACAAGGAGTACATCGTCCGTAACGGTGAGGTCATCATCGTGGACGAGTTCACCGGTCGCGTCCTCGCAGGCAGGCGCTTCAACGAGGGGATGCACCAGGCGATCGAGGCGAAGGAAGGCGTCGAGATCAAGGCCGAGAACCAGACCCTGGCCTCGATCACGCTGCAGAACTACTTCCGCCTCTACGACAAGCTCTCCGGCATGACCGGTACCGCCGAGACCGAGGCGGCGGAGTTCCACCAGACCTACAAGCTCGGTGTGGTGCCGATCCCGACGAACCGGCCGATGATCCGCTCCGACGAGGCGGACCTGATCTACAAGACGGAGCAGGCCAAGTTCGAGGCGGTCGCCGAGGACATCGCCGAGCGGCACGAGAAGGGCCAGCCGGTGCTGGTCGGCACGACCAGCGTCGAGAAGTCCGAGCACCTGTCGAAGCTGCTGCTCAAGCTCGGTGTCCCGCACGAGGTGCTGAACGCCAAGCAGCACCACCGCGAAGCGCTGATCATCGCCAAGGCGGGCCGTCGTGGCGCCGTCACGGTCGCCACGAACATGGCCGGTCGCGGTACCGACATCGTGCTGGGCGGCAACCCGGACATCATCGCCGACGAGACGCTGCGGGAGCGCGGGCTCGACCCGGTGGAGAACTCGGAGGAGTACGAGGCCGCATGGCCGAAGGTGCTCGAGGAGGTCACCGGGGACGCCAAGGCCGAGGCCGACGCCGTGCGCGAGGCCGGTGGTCTGTACGTGCTCGGCACCGAGCGGCACGAGTCCCGGCGGATCGACAACCAGCTGCGCGGTCGTTCTGGCCGTCAGGGCGACCCGGGCATGTCGCGGTTCTACCTGTCGCTGGGCGACGAGCTCATGCGCCGGTTCAACGCCTCCATGGTCGAGACGGTGATGAACCGCCTCAACCTGCCCGAGGACGTGCCGATCGAGCACAAGATGGTCAGCAAGGCCATCAAGAGCGCTCAGACGCAGGTCGAGCAGCAGAACATGGAGATCCGCAAGAACGTCCTCAAGTACGACGAGGTCCTGAACCAGCAGCGCAAGGTGATCTACGCCGAGCGCCGGCGGGTCCTCGAGGGCGAGGATCTGCGTGATCACGTGCAGAACATGATCCGCGACGTGATCACCGCCTACGTCGACGGCGCCACCTCCGAGGGATACGCCGAGGACTGGGACTTCGAGAAGCTGTGGACGGCTCTGAAGACGCTGTACCCGGTCTCGCTCGACTGGGAGCAGCTCGTCGAGGACGACGAGGACATGAGCCCCGACCGGCTCAGGGAACTCGTGCTCGACGACGCCAACAAGGCGTACGCGGCGCGCGAGGCCGAACTCGAGAGCACGGTCGGCGAGGGCGCGATGCGGGAGCTGGAGCGCCGCGTCGTGCTGTCGGTGCTGGACCGCAAGTGGCGTGAGCACCTCTACGAGATGGACTATCTCAAGGAGGGCATCGGCCTGCGGGCGATGGCGCAGCGCGACCCGCTGATCGAGTACCAGCGCGAGGGCTACGACATGTTCACCGGCATGCTCGAGTCGCTCAAGGAGGAGACGGTCGGTTTCCTGTTCAACCTGCAGGTCGAGCAGGCCGAGCCGAAGAGTGACGCGCCCGCCGCGGCGGAGAGCCCGGTCTCGTCCGGTGCGTCGGATTCCTCCGGCTCCTCCGGTGGGCGCAGTGGCAGGCACGCACGCCCCGCGCCCCCGCAGCCGACGGCCGAGCGCGACGCGGCCCCCGCCGCTCTGCAGGGCAAGGGGCTCGACGGGAGCACCCCGCAGGCGCTGACCTACTCCGGTCCCGCCGAGGGTGGCGGCGTCGAGGCGCGCGGTGCGGCCGAGTCGGCGAAGAACAACGCAGGCTCGGGTGGCTCGCGACGCGAGCGGCGCGCGGCGGCCCGTGAAGAGGCCAAGAAGAACAAGAAGTCGGCGAAGAAGTAGTCGCTTCCCGGTTCCGTGTGCGGGGCCTGTCGGGAGAACCCGGCAGGCCCCGCACACGTTCGCGGGCGGCCACGCGTCACCGTGGCCGCACCGCGCTCATCCTCCTGCGGGCGGTTCGAGCACCGAGAACTGTGCGCACCGCCAGCGGCGCGCGCGGCGTTCGAAACGGGCGGTCACGGCCAGCAGTCTGGACTGCGCCCATGCGGTCGCCGCCACCTCGAGGGAATCGTCCGCGGTGCGGCACAGGTGCGCCGAGCGCAGGTGATAACGCGGCAGTTTCCGGCTTTTCTCGGCGCGAAGTCTGCTGCCCAGTGCCGGGGAGACCCGATCGCCGAGTTGTGCGACGGTCCGGTGTCCACTCCGGACTTCGAGTAGCGCGACGAGCAGGTGCTCGACCTGTGCTCGGGACAGGTCTTCGCGTGGCCTGCGTCCGGTCCGCTGGCCCGGAATGCCGAGCAGTAACCGTTCGACGGTCGCGGCCGGAAGAATCGGGCGACCGCCCACATCGGACCCGTCCGGGCGGTGCGGCTCGTAGTTCTCGAGCGTTCCGACGTCCGGACAATGGTGTTGAGTAATCATACTCAGCTCCCCCTCGTGTGTTTTTCCGCAGCACCGGCAACCGTTCCCGGTGTGCTCTTCCGTAGAGGTGGAAACAACGGTCCGCGGATTCATCGAATGTCCGATTTAACGGTTTCGGGTGAAATACTCGCCGAGTGGTCGCGCCGGTTACACTCGCCGGGTGTCGAACGAGTCCGGGACGTGGCCGGTGGCGGCGATCGTCGTCGACTATGCAGGAGTGCTCACCGACGTCGAGTCCGACCGGCTGTACGAGCTGCTCGACCGGGCACGGGACCGTGGCCTGCAGACGGCGCTGCTGTCCAACGCCGCGGGCGGTGGCTCCGTGCGCCGCAGGCTCTCCGGGTGGTTCGACGTGCTGGTCTTCTCCGGCGAGGTGGGTGTGGTCAAGCCGCAGCGGGAGATCTTCCTGCTCACGGCGGAGCGACTCGGCGTGCCGCCCGAGGCCTGCGTGTTCGTCGACGACGCTCCGGGCAACGTCACGGGCGCCGTCGCGGCCGGGATGGTCGGCGTCCGGCACACGTCCGTCCGGGACACCGTCGACGAGCTGACGGCCATGCTGCCCGGCCTGTGAGCCGGGCGGGCTACCCGGTCAGGCCGCGGCGCACCAGGTCGAAGCAGAGCACGGCCGCGGCGGCGGAGACGTTGAGCGATTCGACGTCGCCGGGCATGGGGATCGACAGCCAGCTCGCCACGTAGTTCGCGACCGTCGAGTCGACCCCGTCGGTCTCCCCGCCCAGGACGAACGCCGAGCGCGGCGGCGGATCGGCGTCGAACAGGGGCGTGACCCCGCTGTGTGCGGCGCCGGTCGAGGACGAGTCCTCCGAGCCGAGTGCGTACACCGTGTAACCCGATTCGGTGAGTTGTTCGACCGCGTCGAGGGCGGTGCCGCACCGCAGCAACGGCGCACGGAACGCCACGCCCGCGGAAGCCTTGATCACCAGCGGGTCCAGTGCTGCGACGCCGCGGCGCGGCACGACGATGCCGCCGAGTCCGGCGGCCGTGGCCGTCCGCAGGATCATGCCGACGTTGGCCGGCGTGGTGATGCCGTCGAGGACCAGCACCGGGGTGGGGACCGGTTGTTCGCCGAGCGCGTGGTCGAGCGGGCGCATGCGCGGTGCCACGACGTCGGCCAGCACTCCCTGGTCCTGTTTGCCGTTGCCGGCCAGCACCTTCACCCGGTGGGCGCTGGCGCGCTGCACCGGCACGCCCGCGTCCTGGGCGGCGCGCTGGATCTCGGCGGCCGCGGGGCCGCGCGCGACGTCGGCGAGAATCACCTTGTCGACATCGAGTTCGGGGTCGGCGAGCGCCTCGAGGACCGGTTTGCGGCCGTAGACGGTGAGGAACCGGTCCTTCGGCGACACTGCGGTTGGGTCCGTCACGGCCGTGAGTCTTCCACGCCCCGCCCAGGTCGTCTGTGCCAGGATCGACCCATGCTCGACCGCCTCTCGGCACTGGATGCCTCGTTCCTGAACGGGGAGCAGTCGTCGACCCCCATGCACGCAGGCAGTGTCGCCGTGCTCGAGCGCCCACGGGAGGGGTTCGGCTTCGAGGCCGTGATGGAGCTCGTCCGGCGGCGGCTCGACTACCTGCCCCGCTACCGGCGGCGGTTGCTGTCGGTGCCCGGGAACCTCGCGCGTCCGGTGTGGGTCGACGATGTCGATTTCGACCTGACCTACCACGTGCGCAGGTCCGCACTGCCCGCTCCCGGAACGGATCGGCAGCTGTTCGAGCTCGTCGCGCGGCTGATGCAGCGGCCACTGGATCGGGACCGCCCGCTGTGGGAGGTCTACTACATCGAAGGGCTCGACGGTGGCTGGGTCGCACTGGTGACGAAGACGCACCAGGCGCTGGTCGACGGTGTCCGCACGGTCGACCTCGCCCAGGTGCTGTTCGAGGACGCGGGCGAACGCAGGGACGACGGTACGGACGACGGTGCCGAGTGGACCCCGCGCAGGCAGCCGACGTGGCCGAGTCTCGTCGCAGGCGCCGTGGGCGAGGCCGCGTCGAGTCCCCGCGATCTGGTCGACAACATGCGTTTCCTCGCCGACGGGGTCGTCGCCGGGATCGGTCGTACCGCCCGGACCGCGGGCACCGCGATGTCCGTGGCCGGGGCGCTGCGCAGGTCGAGCCCCGCGCCGGCAGCCACCCGGCTCAACGCGCCGGTCTCCCGTGGCCGGGTGTTCGCCGGGGTGCGCACGGACCTGGAGGCGTTCCGGCGGGTGCGTGCGGCGCGCGACTGCACCGTCAACGACGTGATCTTCACCGTGCTCAGCGGAGCGCTGCGCCAGTGGCTCCAGTCTCGCGGCCACGTGCCCTCCACCGCCTCGGTGCGGGCGCTCGTGCCGACGGCGCTGCAGGCCGACGACGCCGAGTTCTCGCCGGCCGAGCTGACCACCAGCCACATCGCCGCCCACTACATCGATCTGCCCGTCGGCGAGCCGGATCCGGTGGTGCGCCTGCGGCACGTCAGCCACGCCATGTGCGAGCAGCTCCGCCCGACCCGGCCGGTGACCGCGCGTGCGATGGTGAGGATGGGCGGATTCGCGCCCGCGACGATGCACTCGATGGCGGCCAGGGCCGCCGGTGCCGCGCCGCGGGGCGGGTTCAACGTGTTGATCGCCAACACGCCGGGTCCCCAGGAGCCGTTGCAGGCGGGGTCGGCTCAGCTGTCGGCGATCTACCCGGTTCTGCCGTTGGCGAAGGACCAGTCGCTGGCCGTCGGCGTCACGTCCTACCGTGGCAGCGTCTACTTCGGACTGAACGGGGACCGGAAGGCCATGCACGACGTCGATGTCCTCGCGGAGACGATCGAGGAATCACTGGAAGAGCTGAGGGGTAGCACATGGTGAGGGTGTACGTGCCCGCCACGATCGGCATGCTGCGGCATCTGGTCGACGAAGGACACCTGACGCCGGTACGTGGAACGGCGTTCTCGCTGACCCCGGCGCTGCGTGAGGCGTACGTCAGCGGCTCGACCGAGGAACTGGAGTATGCCGCGCTGCTCGACGCGGCTCGCGCGTCGCTCCGGCTGCTCGGTGCGGGCGACGAGCCCGGCAGCGAGTCCGAGGGCCGTGAGTCAGAGGGCGCTGCGGAGAAGGAGCCACCCCGGCGGGTGGTCGTCGCCGCCGATCTCGAGGAGTCGGACGTGACCCCGCGGCCCGACCTCGACAGCGCCGTGGTGCGCGTCGCCGGGTCGATCACCATGGACGACATCGCGGCCGTGCACGTGGACGCGGCCGAGGCGGAGCAGGCCGTGCTCGCCGCAGCCGAGGCGATCGACGGGGCCGACCTGGGCGACCTCGACGCGGAGTTCGTCCTCGGGGATGCCGAGGACCACGAGCTCGCCTGGTATGCCCCGCAGGAACTGCCGTTCTTCCTCGAACTCATGTGACGGGCGAAGGCGCGGGCAGCTCGTCCGGATCCGCCCGCGTCGCTTCACCTCCCCTCCTGCGGCCGGCGGCGGCAGAATTGTCGGCGAAGCCGCCCACAAGGCAGGAGAGGAGACGGTCATGACGAGCATCGACGCCGTCACATCCGTACCGGTGCCGGCCAACGAGCCGGTGCACACCTACGCACCTGGCACCGCCGAGCGCGCGAGTCTGCAGCGCAGGCTGGCCGAGCTCGAGGGGGAGAAGGCCGAACTCACGCAGACCATCGGCGGACAGCAGCGCATGGCCGCAGGCGAGCGGTTCGACGTGGTGCAGCCGCACGACCACGCCCACGTGCTCGGCGTCAGCGCCCAGGCCACCCACCAGGACGTCGCCGACGCCGTCGCCGCCGCCCGCGACGCCGCGCGGGAGTGGAGCGAGCTGCCGTTCGACGAGCGCGCCGCGGTGTTCCTGCGCGCGGCCGACCTGCTGGCCGGCCCCTACCGCGACACTATCAACGCCGCGACGATGCTCGGCCAGTCGAAGTCGGTGCAGCAGGCCGAGATCGACGCCGCGTGCGAGCTGATCGACTTCCTGCGGTTCAACGTCCACTACGCCAGGCGGATCCTCGCCGAGCAGCCGAACTCCGTTCCCGGCGTGTGGAACCGGATGGACTATCGCCCCCTCGACGGTCTCGTCACGGCGATCACGCCGTTCAACTTCACCGCCATCGCGGGCAATCTGCCCAGCGCACCCGCGCTGATGGGCAACACCGTGGTGTGGAAGCCGACGCCGACCCAGCAGCTGGCCGCCCACCACACGATGCGGGTGTTCACCGAGGCCGGACTGCCACCCGGCGTGATCAACCTGGTCACCGGGGACGGGCAGGCCGTCAGCGACGTGGCCCTGACCGACCCGGGGTTCGCGGGGCTGCACTTCACCGGCTCGACGGCCACGTTCAAGAAGCTGTGGACGACGATCGCCGCGAACCTCGACACCTACGGCTGCTACCCGCGCATCGTGGGCGAGACCGGCGGCAAGGACTTCGTCGTGGCGCACGCGAGCGCGAACGCCGACAAGGTCGCCGCCGCGCTCGTGCGGGGCGCGTTCGAGTACCAGGGGCAGAAGTGTTCCGCGGCCTCGCGGGCCTACCTGCCGCGGTCGCTGTGGGAAGGCGGGCTGCGCGAGCGGATCGCCGACCTCACCCGCAGCGTCACCTTCGGCGACGTCACCGACCTGTCGAACTTCGGCGGCGCGGTGATCGACGCGCGGGCCTTCGCCAAGCACAGGGCGCTGCTGTCGACCGTCGAGTCCGACCCCGAGCTGGAGGTGCTCGTCGGCGGTGGCTGCGACGATTCGGTCGGCTACTTCGTCGACCCGACCGTGCTCGTCACGACCGATCCGCGGCACGAGGTGATGTCGACCGAGTACTTCGGCCCGATCGTCGCCGTGTACGTCTACGACGACGCCGACTACGACCGCGTGCTCGAGCTGTGCGACACGACCGCGGGGTACGGGCTCACCGGCGCGGTGTTCGCCGACGACCGGGCCGCCGTCGCAGCGGCCCACCGCGCACTGCGCCACGCGGCCGGCAACCTCTACGTCAACGACAAGCCGACCGGGTCGATCGTCGGCCAGCAGCCGTTCGGCGGCTCCCGCGGCTCGGGCACCAACGACAAGGCCGGGTCGATGTTCAACCTGCTGCGCTGGACGAGCCCCCGCGCGATCAAGGAGACGTTCGACGCGCCGACCACCATCGAGTACCCGCACATGGGATAGCCGTCCGAGAGACGACTGCCCCGAGATCACCGCCCCGAGGCCACGGCCCCGAGATCACGGCCCCGATACGACGGCCCCCGGAGACGACTGTGCCCCCGAGACGAGGTGGTCCCGGGGGCACAGGTCGCGGAAGCGTCAGTTGGGCAGGCCCGCCGGGGCGTCCTGCACCTGGTCCGCGGGCGGCTCCTCGATGTTCACCGGGGTGCCCCAGTCGCGGTAGTTCATCTCCATGGTCATGCCGCCTGCGGCCATCTGGTTCGCACCGCCGCCTGCCTGCTCCATGGCCTGCTTCATGAGCTCGCTCATGTCCATGGTCATCTTGATGGGCAGGTCCTCGCTGTTCAGCCAGACCTCCATCGGCACGTTCGCGTCCACGCCCTTGAGCTGCTCACCGGCGGCTCCGGTCAGCGCGCCCATCTCGTCGGCCATCTTCGCGAAGTCGAGGTCGATGGTGTAGTGCGTGGCCTGCTGGCCCTCGACGGTCGTCTCCTCGCTGTCGGTGATCTCACCGGCCTTCTTCGCGAACTCGAGGAGCCTCGTCGGGTCGTTCATCTCGGCAGCCTGGGCACCGCCCTGCTGACCGGTGAGCTCGCCGACGTCCATCTTCATGTACTGGCCGCCCTGGCCCATCTGCATGTACATGGTCTGGCCGATCATGATCGTCTCGACCTTCTGGCCACCCATGTCCATGGTCATCTTGACCTTCGGCTCGGCGGTGAACTCGCCCTCACCGTCGTAGGTGATCTGCTGCTGGCCCATCTTCATGACCATGTCGAACTTCGCGCTCTTCTTGTCCGACGTGTTCTGGGAGGCCGTGTCGGCGAGCTGACCGGCGTCCGAGAAGAGCTGACCGACGGCGCCGGCATCGCCGGAACCGTTACCCCCGTTGCCGTTGCCGTTGCCGCCGTCGGCGCTGTCGTTGCCTCCGCAGCCGGACAGGACGAGCAGAAGTGCGGCCGCACCGGCGACCAACGATGTCTTTCGCATGAAATCCCCAAGTAGTTTTCCTGCGCGGACGGTACGACGCCGTCCGTCCGTGCATTCGATGTAGGGCACACCGTAGCGGTTCCGCGTGGCGACTCGACAGGGGATCGGCGTTTCCTCGACGGCGGGACGGAAACGGTGGAGGAAACACGGGAAAGGCCCGGAATCCGTTCGTCGGAATCCGGACCTTTCGCCGCGTGAATGGGGTCGTGGATCAGTTCGGCATGGCGCCGGTCGGCATCTCGCCGACCTGGTCGGCGGGCGGCTCCTCGATGTTCACCGGGGTGCCCCAGTCGCTGTAGGTCATCTCGATCTTGGCGTCGCCGGACATGCCGGAGGCGTTTCCGCCGGCCTCGGCCGCGGCCTGCTTCATGACTTCGCTCAGGTCCATCGTGATCTTGATGGGCAGCTGTTCGTCGTTCAACCAGACCTCCATGGGGAGGTCGCCGACCTTCTTCGCCATTTCCTGCGCATTGGCGCCGCCGGCCATTCCGCCGAGTTCGCCGGCCATCTTCTCGAAGTCGAGCGCAACCTTGTAGTGCGTGGCCTGCTGACCCTCGACGGTCGTTTCCTCGCTGTCGGTGATCTCGCCTGCCTTCTGGATGAACTCCATCATCTTGCTCGGGTCGTTGTACTCCATCATCTGGGAGCTCTGGTCGCCCGCGGTGAGACTTTGTTTCATCCAGGGCTTGTCGGCGCTGCCACCCATGCCCTGCGGCATCTTCATGTACATGGTGTCGCCGACCACGATGGAATCGATCTTCTGTCCCATCATGTCCATCGTCATCGACTGCTTGGAGTCGGCGCCGTCGTAGAGGCCCTCACCCTCGGCGGTCGCCTGCAGGCCCATCATGTTCATCGTCATCGTGAACTTGGCGGACTTCTTCTCGGACGTGTTCTGCGAGGCGGCGTCGGCCAGCGAGTTCGCGTCGCCGAACAGGTTGCCGACGACACCGGAACCCCCGTCGCCGTTGCCGCCACCGCCGCCATTGCTCGCGGTGTCGTCGCCGCTGCAGCCGGCGAGCAGGAGCAACGCCGCCGCGCCGGCGGCGAGAGCAGTCTTTCGCATGAGATCCCCTTGTCGGTGTCGTCCGCCCGTGAACGCGCGGCGAATCGTGTCGTCATGGTAGACGCCGGGGATCGGTGGGCGGTTCCGTCGCGCACGCGATCCGGGGCCACGGGCAGGTGAACTCGGCAGGGCAGCGGCGCCGTCGGCGAGGTCAGTCGGCCAGGCCCGCCCGCGAGGCCAGCAGCCGGCGCAGGGAGGCCAGGCGGGTGGCGGCCGAGGGCACGTCGTCGAGCACGCAGTCGGGATCCTCGGGTGGGCCGAGGTGGCCGCAGCCGGGTGGGCACTCCTCGGCGGCCTCGGCGAAACCGGCGAACGCGCCCACGATGTCGTCGGCGGTCACGTGCGCGAGGCCGAACGAACGCACGCCCGGCGTGTCGACCACCCAGCCGTCGTTGCCGGGCAGGGGCAGTGCGACGGCACTGACCGACGTGTGCCTGCCCTTGCCGACCGCGCTGACCTCGCCCGTCGCCAGCTCGGCGTCCGGGACGAGCCGGTTGACCAGTGTCGACTTGCCGACGCCGGAGTGTCCGACGAGTGCGGACACGCGGCCGGACAGGCGGCCCAACAGGTCGTCGAGCGGTGCGTCGTGCCGCGTGACGACGGCGGGGACCTCCAGGTCGGCGTACTCGGCCAGCAGGTCGCCGGGGTCGGCGAGGTCGGCCTTGGTCAGGCACAGCACCGGGTCGAGCCCGCCGGTGTAGCAGGCGACCAGACAGCGGTCGATGAATCCGGTGCGCGGTGGCGGGTCGGCGAGCGCGGTGACGATGAGCAGCTGGTCGGCGTTGGCCACGACGACCCGTTCGTAGGGATCGGTGTCGTCGGCGGTGCGGCGCAGCACGCTCGCGCGCTCCTCGACCCGCACGATCCGGGCGAGCGTGTCCGGCTTGCCGCTGACGTCGCCGACCAGGTGCACGCGGTCGCCGACGACGATCGGGGTCCGGCCCAGCTCGCGTGCGCGCATCGCGGTCACGGCCCGGTCCGGGTCGGCCTCCACCGCGCACCGCCAACGGCCGCGGTCCACCGAGGTCACCATGGCGGGCACGGCGTCGGCGTGGCTCGGCCTGCGCTTGCTGCGTGGCCTGGTGCTCTTGCCCGGGCGCACGCGGACGTCACTCTCGTCGAGTTTGCGCCAGTCGCCGCGGGCCACGGACGTCCACCTCTCGTCACCGTCGCATTACCGTCGTCACGTGCGGGTTCCCGCGGCGGTGCGTGTTGCCGCGGGCCTCACCTGCGGGTAATGATCCCTCATCGCGTTCGCCTCCGGCCGCACGCCCGTGCCAGGCTGGGGCGGAGGCGACCACGCCGACGAGCAGCAGGGAGACGCCATGTGCGGGCGTTACGCCGCGACGAAGAACCCGGCGGCGCTGATGGAGGAGTTCGAGGCGGCCGACGGCACGCAGGGTGGTGCGCCGACGGAGAACTACAACGTGGCGCCCACCAAGAACGTGGTGACCGTCGTCGAACGCCATCCGCGCGACGCGGAGGGCCAGGTGGACGAGGACGCGCCGGCCGAACGCGCGCTGCGCGTGATGCGCTGGGGACTCGTTCCGTTCTGGGCCAAGGATGCAGCCATCGGCAACCGCATGATCAACACGCGTGCGGAGACGGCCGCCGAGAAGCCTGCCTTCCGCAAGGCACTCGCCCGTCGGCGCTGCCTCGTGCCCGCCGACGGCTGGTACGAGTGGAAGGTCGGGCCCGTTCCCGGGGGCGGCTCGAAGAAGAAGGCGCCGAAGGAGCCGTTCTTCATGACCAGCGGGGACGGCTCGTCGTTGGCGTTCGCGGGCATCTGGGAGACCTGGCGCGACCCGAAGGGCGATCCCGACGCCCCGCCACTGGTCACCTGCTCGATCATCACGACCGAGGCACGCGGCCAGCTGACCGAGGTGCACGACCGGATGCCGCTGCTGATGACCCGCGAGAAGTGGCAGGACTGGCTCGACCCGGACCGCACCGACGCAACGTCGCTGCTGGAGCCGCCCGGGTTGGACGTGCTCGACGCGCTCGAACTGCGTCCCGTGTCGCCGCTGGTGAACAACGTGCGCAACAACGGGCCGCAGCTGCTCGAACGCGTCGAACCGCAGGCCCCGAACCTCGACACCCCGAATCTCGACGCCCCGGCGAGCGAGGGCGCGCTGTTCGACGTCCCGGACGCGCGATGACCACCGCCGAGATCGAGACTCCGCACGGCCCCGCTCGCGCGGAGCTGCACTGTGCCGACGAGGGCGTGGCCGGGCTGCTGCTCGGGCACGGCGCGGGCGGTGGGATCGACGCCCCCGATCTCGTCGCGGTGGCCGGGGCGGCGCGGGCGGCGGGCGTGCACGTGGCGCTCGTCGAGCAGCCCTACCGGGTCGCGGGGCGGAAGGCCCCCGCGCCTGCGAAACAGCTGGACGCGGCGTGGCTGGCCGTGGTCGAGGAGCTGTCCGGCCGCTGGTTCGAGGGCCTGCCGCTGGTCTTCGGAGGCAGGTCGTCGGGCGCGCGGGTGGCGTGCCGGACCGCGGACGAGGGGCAGGCCGATGCCGTGTTGTGCCTGGCCTTCCCCGAGCACCCACCCGGTAAGCCGGAGAAGTCGCGGCTGCCCGAACTCGACGGCGTGCCGGTGCCGACGCTGGTCGTGCAGGGGGAGCGGGACCCGTTCGGCAGGCCCGAACCGGGACCGCACCGGGAGATCGTCACGGTGGCAGGCGACCACGGCCTGAAGGCCGACCTCGACGGCGTCGCCCGCGCGGCGGGCGAATGGCTCGGCAGGGTGATCCGTCCGCTGACGTCCTGACCCGCGCGTCTCGCGTCCTCCCCCGCGCGGGTGGATCAGGATGCGATGGGCGCCACAGTCGCCGAGGTCAGGTCCACGAGGTCGGCGGGGGCGAGTTCGATCTCCAGACCACGACGCCCACCGGAGACGAGCACGGTCGGGAACGCCTCCGCGGAGACGTCGACGACGAGTGGCAACCGCGACCGGTGACCGAGCGGCGAGATGCCGCCCACGACGTATCCGGTCGCGCGCTGGGCCTCGGCGGGGTCGGCGAGTTTGGCCTTCTTTCCGCCGACCGCGGAGGCGAGCGCCTTGAGATCGAGTTGGCCCGTGACCGGCACGACGCCGACGGTGAGCTTGCCGTCGACCGCCGCGACCAACGTCTTGAACACGCGCTCCGGCGCGACGTCGAGGGCCTCGGCCGCTTCGAGGCCGTACGACTCGTGCCGCGGATCGTGCTCGTAGGTGCGAAGCGTGTGCGCGATCTTGTGCTTGGTCAGCAGCGCCGTCGCCGGAGTGCCCTTGCCTGCCATGCGCTGCAGGCTAACGGGGCGTGACCGGCGGCGGGCGAAGGGCGGGAATACCCGATCAGGGGTCGTCGTTGCAGGTGGTGTGCCGACGATTCTGACCAGACCCGAGGGCGCTCGAGGCGTACCCTCGGAGGAGACATACGTGCCGTCGGTGGCGGGTAGCCGAGACCGGCGTAACGACGACCGGCGTGACACCGCCACGCGTGACGACCTCACGCGTGTCGCACACCTGGCCACCGATCTGGAAGGGAACGGTTTGCCGAGCACGCAGAACTCTGCACAGCCCGCAACCGCCGAGACAGCCGAGGAGACCGCCCCCACCGGCGAGACAGCCGTGGAGGAGCAGCCCGAGGTCGAGCAGGAGCGCATCGCCCGCTTCGAACGGGACGCCATGCCGCTCATCGACCAGCTGTACTCGGCCGCGTTGCGCATGACGCGGAACCCCGCGGACGCCGAGGACCTCGTGCAGGAGACCTATCTCAAGGCGTACTCGGCGTTCTCGTCGTTCAAGAAGGGCACCAACCTCAAGGCCTGGCTGTACCGGATCCTGACCAACACGTTCATCAACGGCTACCGCAAGCGGCAGCGGCAGCCGGTGCAGCAGCCCACCGAGGAGATCACCGACTGGCAGATCGCCCAGGCGGAGAGCCACACCTCGAGCGGCCTGCGGTCGGCCGAGGTCGAGGCGATGGACAAGCTGCCCGACACCGACGTGAAGGCCGCCCTGCAGCAGTTGCCGGAGGACTTCCGCCTCGCGGTCTACCTGGCCGACGTCGAGGGCTTCGCCTACAAGGAGATTGCCGAGATCATGGACACGCCGATCGGCACCGTGATGTCGCGTCTGCACCGTGGTCGGAGCCAACTGCGGAGCCTGCTTGCCGATGTCGCCACGGAACGTGGTTTCATCCGCTCCGCGACGCGGGAGGTGGCGGGCCGATGAGCACCCTGGAACAGCCTGAGCACAAGCCGGAACACGAGCGTCAGGGACGCGACGTGTGCTGCGACGAGGCGCTCGCCGAGATCTACCTGCTCCTGGACCGCGAGTGCAGCCAGGAGCGCGACGCCGAGCTGCGCAAGCACATCGAGGACTGCCCGCCGTGCCTCGAGGAGTACGGCATCGACGACCAGATCAAGCAGCTGCTGCACCGCAAGTGCGGTGGCGACCAGGCACCGGTCGACCTCAAGGAACGACTGCGCGCCTCGATCCGCAAGACCGTCGAGGAACGCGGTGGCGTGCGGTTCAGCGAGACCGAGCTGACCATCGAACAGGTCCGCGGGCGCTCCGACGGCACGTGACGCGGGCGGTGGTGACGTTCACCTGATCCCGGCATGAGAAGACCCCGGCGACTTCCTCGGAAGTGCCGGGGTCTTGCCGTAACGCCTGAGGGGCCGCCCGCGGCGGCCGGGTTCTCAGGTGTTGGGCTTCTTGCCGTGATTCGCCTTGTTCTTCTTGCGATCGCGGCGCTTACGTGCACGCTTCGACATGATCATTCCTCCATGACTTGCTGACCCAAGTGTCGCATGCGCCCGACCGCCGACGGTGGCCCGGTATCGGCTCGGCACGTGGGAGTATTGCGGAGCGGATCACGACCGGATCCGCGTCGATTCCTGACGAGGTGCGGTGGTCGATAACCGATGTCCACACTTGCGGAGCTGCTCGCCGACAACACCGGGCTTCCCGGAGAGGCCGTCGACCACCTGCAACTGGTGGTGGCCGAATGGCAGTTGCTGGCCGACCTGTCGTTCGCCGACTTCCTCATGTGGGTGCCGGTGGCAGGAGGCGAGGGTGACTTCGTCTGTGTGGCGCAGGTCCGGCCGACGACGGGGCCGACGGCGCACCCCGAGGACGTGGTGGGGACGCGGTTCACCTCGGAGGAACACCCGCAGCTGGCGCGTGCCGCCCGTGAGCTGCGGCTGTGCCGCGAGGAGGAACCGCACTGGTACAACGACCTGCCGATGCGCAGGGAGGCGATCCCGGTGCGGTTCGGCGACCGGGCGATCGCGGTGCTGAGCCGCGATTCGAACCTCGCCTCGCCGCGCGTGCCCAGCCCCCTCGAGATCGCCTACCTGGGCAGTGCGGCCGACCTGTGCCAGATGATCGCCGACGGCACGTATCCGAGCCCGGACGGCGGCACCGACGTGCACACGAGCCCGCGCGTCGGCGACGGTCTGATCCGGGTCGACCAGCACGGCACGGTCGTGTTCGCCAGTCCGAACGGCCAGTCGGTCTACCACCGCATGGGCTACGAGTCGGAACTCGTCGGAGCCAGACTGGCGCCGTTGACCCGCTCCCTGATCCGGGATCCGTTCGACGCGACCGAGATCTCCCATCGGATCCTCGACGCGATCGCGGGCAAGCCGAGCAGCCGGGCCGAGGCGGAGTCGCGTCGGGGCGCCGTGGCGCTGTTCCGCGCGCTTCCGCTGCGACCGGCGGGGCGGCCCGCCGGGGCGCTGGTGCTGGCCAGGGACGTGACCGAGGTCAAGCGTCGCGACCGGGCGTTGATGTCGAAGGACGCGACGATCCGCGAGATCCACCACCGCGTGAAGAACAACCTGCAGACGGTGGCGGCCCTGCTGCGCCTGCAGTCGCGGCGCACGCCCAGTGGAGAGGCGCGGCAGGCGCTGAGCGAGTCGGTGCGGCGGGTGTCGTCGATCGCGATGGTGCACGAGGCGTTGTCGATGTCGGTCGACGAGCGGGTCGACCTGGACAAGCTGTTCGACAACGTGCTGCCGATGGTCGGCGAGGTCGCCACGGCCGAGGCGCAGGTGAAGCTGTCCCGCAGCGGTTCGTTCGGCATCGTGGCGGCCGAGATCGCCACGCCGTTGGTGATGGTCGTCGCCGAGCTGGTGCAGAACGCCGTCGAGCACGCGTTCGCGCCCGGCAAGTCCGGTGACGTGGAAATCGCGGTGGAACGTTCCGCGGGGCGGCTCGACATTCTCATCCGCGACGACGGACGCGGACTGCCCGCAGGATTCTCGTTGGAACGCGCCGACGGTCTGGGTCTGCAGATCGCACGGACGCTCGTGGAATCGGAGCTGCGCGGTTCGTTGTCGTTGCGCGGAGGCCGAAGTGGCGGCACCGAAGCGACGTTGCGCGTTCCGTTGAATCGACGCGGCTGACGGCGGCCGCGTCGATTCAACGGTATCGGGGTTCGGACACACCACGAAAACGGCTCCGGACACGAATCTCCGGACGCGAATCTCCCCGGACACGCTTGAGGGCCGGCACCCGAATCGGGATGCCGGCCCTCAAACCTTTTGCCTCGGCCCCAGTTATGGATTCACGCCGTTTCCGGGCAAAAGGCAGGTTGTGTTGCCTGCTGTGAACGGCTCAGGCGTTGCTGTGCTGGCCGATCTGCGCGCGGCGACGCTTGAGCGCACGGCGCTCGTCCTCGTCCATGCCGCCCCACACGCCGGCGTCCTGGCCGCTGGCCAGGGCCCAAGCGAGGCAGTCGGCGGCGACGGTGCAGCGGTGGCACACGGCCTTGGCTGCGGTGACCTGGGACAGAGCGGGGCCGCTCGTTCCCACGGGGAAGAACAGTTCCGGGTCCTCGTCCCTGCAGGCTGCGCGGTGGCGCCAGTCCATCGTTGAGCTCCTTCGAAAGACGCGGGGGTACCGCGCCAACGTCGTCTTGGCGGTCGTTTTTTGGGGTGCTTGTGAATGCTTTCACGAGTCCCCGGCTTCGACAAGTGTTTTCGACGGATCGGTGAGTCAGGTCACCTGCCCGAAACGCCGATCTGACCTGCGGCTTTACCTCTCGGCAACGCCATCCGTCGATCGAACTTTGCGGCGAGTGGAGCCTCTGCGTCGATGAGCGGCAACACCGGGTTTGTCGGAGGTGATCAGCTGCTGCTGTTCACCGCCCGTGATCAGTCATACCGCGACGGTGAGCGCCTGCGGGACGCTCCGGAACTCCACCCTGGTGCGTCTTCCGACCAGGTCTCCGTCGACCTGAAAGTGTACGGGCTTTTCGGAACTCACGCAGACGAATGACAGATCGTCCCTGCGCACGAGGTTCTTCCCGCGGTGCTTGCCGCGGTGGAGTGCCTGGTTCAGGTGGCGCAGTACGGTCGCCAGTCCCATCCGGCGCAGGGCGAACAGGCCGAGTCCGGTGTCGAACGAGCACTCGGTGTTGAGGTGCACCGGGCGCGGACCGAGATAGCTCCACGGATCGGTGTTGGACACGAACACCGTGCGGGTGTCCACGGCTTCGTCGCCGGGGATCTCGACGCTGAGCGCGGGCCTGCCGCGCGGGGGCCGCAGATAGGCGGACACGGCCGTTCGGGCGTAGAGGGAGGGGCTGGTGCGTTTGCCACGTTTGGCATCGACGCCGGCCACGACGTCGGCGTCCCATCCGAGGCCCGCGTTGAACGTGAACCACCGGCCGTCGGCGTTGCCGAGTCCGACGCGCCTGCGTGCACCCGTCTCGACCGCGTGCAGCAGGCGATGGGTCGCCTCGACGGGGTCGCGGGGGAGTCCGAGTGCGCGCGCGAACACGTTCGCCGATCCGCCGGGGACGACGCCGAGCATCGGCACGGCCCGATCGGCCGCCTGCGCACCGACCGGACGCAGCGCGCCGTCGGCGGAGGGCCGGCCTGCGCTCTCCGTGGAGCCGCCGCCGGACCCGCCGGTGGCGCTGTCGTCCACGGGGCGGCCGTCCATGAGGCCGTTGACGACCTCGTTGACGGTGCCGTCCCCGCCGTGGGCCACGACGAGACCGACGTCACCGAGCTCGCCACGCGCGGCCGCCCGCGCGACGGTCATCGCGTGGCCGCGATGCTCGGTCTCGACCACCTCGAGCTTGACCTGGCTCGCCAGGGCGTGCGCGAGAACGTCACGCCCGCCCTGTGAGGTGGCGGTGGCCTGCGGATTCACGACGAGTACTGCGCGCACTCGTCCAGACTAGGTGAACCGTCAGCCCGCTCTTCTCGTTGTTGCCTCCCGCTCGCTCGGCGAACGCATCACTTCCGCCGTGACGAGTGCACCCCGGACGACCACCGGCTCATCGACGACACCTGAATCCTTGCCCCAACGCCGGGCGGCGGAAAACGGCCGTCCGGGTGGCATACCATCGGAAGCGTTCACGCACGGTCACGTCCGAGGGGAAGGCCCGCCCGTGGCGCTCGCCGACAAGATCTCTCCCGCGCCCCGCGAAGTCCGCTACGCGGGGTTGCTGACGGCGCTGCCCGGGCTCGGGCTCATCGTGATCGCCCTGGTGCTCGCCTTCACCGGAACCAGCCGTGACCTGCTCGCGGAGGTGAGCTACTACGTCGTGCTGGGCGCCGGCGTGCTGGCCTGCGCGGCGGGACTGCTGCTCGGCAAGACGTGGGCGCGTTCGCCCTCGCTGGTCGTTGCGCTGATCCTGATCGGCGTCGGCTGGTACGCCGCGGGGCCGTCCGACCAGGCAGGCTACGGCGTGCCGATCATGATCGCGGGCGTCGTGGTGATCGTGCTGCTGTTCCGCAGGGATTCGCGTGCCTGGGCACTCGGCCAGCGTCCGGACGAGACCGAGGAGGAGGCCGCGCGCCGCGGCGGCATGTCCGGACGTGCGGCCGAGCGTGAGCGCGGCGAACGGGACTGAACCGATCGGATGCTCCCGCGACGCCGACG
>Ga0079224_100002047_pt1 | contig 24129 bp, 18 predicted proteins | sample Stecom2015_FD_80414 | JGI IMG/M metagenome (GOLD analysis project Ga0079224, IMG submission 80414) | Agricultural soil microbial communities from Utah to study Nitrogen management - Steer compost 2015 | ecosystem: Environmental > Terrestrial > Soil > Agricultural land | place: USA: Utah... | reverse complement strand
GTGCCTGCGGTTTTCAAGTGGACCAGCTCGCCCGCGACCTCGGCCGCAATGGGGTAGACGGTGAATTTGTCCGAACCCGAATGCAGGCTCAGCTTATACGGTCCGAAGGCTTTCGCGACGGCCGCGTGGCGGGCAAAATCGGCGCGGAACTTGCCGGGATCGCCGATGTAGTCGACGCCTTTTTCAAACGATCCCACATAGCGGGGCGCGAGGCTCACCCACTCGACGCCCAGCCGCCGCAGCTCGGTCGCTATATAAATGTGCTCCTCGACGCGGGTGACGGTCGCGGTCTCGTCCACGCTGACCTCGAGCTCAAAGGGACGACCGCCCATCGCGTCGCGGATGTGCCGGTACATGGTGACCGTGTGCGCGACCGCATGGCCGTACTTCGCCGCGGCCCGCAAAATCTGCATTTCATCCATCGTCACAAGTTCGGTCCCGATGTCGACCGGCGCGCGGAAACGGCGGAGCAAATCGTCGGGATCGCTTTCCAGTACGTCCCAAGGCAGGGCCGCCACCTTCTCACGCAGCGCAGCCGCGGACCCGAGTTCCGCGCCGTCGTCCACGTGATCCCCGGGATCGATGGTGTAAAAGGTAAAGCCCGCCTCGACCCACGGTGCGACGTCGTCGGGCGTCTTCAGGTGATCGGCGTCGGCACCGTACCCCGCCCGCCACCCGGCCTCGAAAATGCCCCACATGGCATCGTCGAGCACCTGCTGCGGCGTACGTCCCGTGCGGGCATTCTCGCGCACCGACTGCTGCGCGGCGATAAGCGACATCGTGTGATAGGCCTCTTCGGCGACCCGGCGCAAGGCGTCCACGTGACCGGGCGTCGCGAGGCCCAGCCGGTCGCCGCAGCCGATCGATTTTGCCAAACCGAGCACCTGAGGCCGCAGGAAAGGCAGACGCTCTCTCAGCAGGCGGGCATTTTCCGGGCTCGCCGGTCCGATGCAGCAGTGCAAGGTTCCGCCGGGCAAAGTAAGCTCGCCCACGGTCCCTTCGAAGCCGGCCAGTCGTTCCGCCTGCTCCGCGACCGCCACCAACCGCTTTTCCACACCCACCCGGCCTAACGCAAAGCAGCTGCCCCGGGCGAAGCTGACCGAGTTCGCGTAGATCGTCAGCCCCAGCGCTTCGCCCAGCTGCAGCGCGATCCGGCGGCGGCCCGCGTCGTCGGGCATGGGCGCGGGATCGGCCTGCAACAGCCCCGTGAGACTTTGCATGAACGCATCCACCCTTCCTATCCTACCGCACATGGTTCGAACCGTCGGCCTTTGCCTGCATAAATAGGGTTTCGTTTCCGCTTTTCTGCCCGCCACGCGGCCCTTCCTGCCCTTGCCCGCAAGTGCTCAATATCGGTCGCATGGGCAGGAAAGGCGTGTTTGCTTGCCAAAAAGTTTAAGGCACGGCACAACGGCGAAGGGACTGGAGGATGATCGTGCGTGTACAGGGTGTTGTCGGTCGACGGAGGTGGAATGAAAGGCACCTTTGCCGCCGCGTTCTTGGCCGAGCTCGAAAGCCACTTGGGCGATAACATCGGACGTTACTTCGATCTGGCCGTGGGTACCTCGACCGGCGGCATTATCGCGTTGGCCTTGGGCAGCGGGCACAGCGCGACTCAAATCCTCTCCTTCTACAAGAGCCGGGGCCCGGCGGTGTTTACGCAGACGAAGCGCCTGCCCATTCAGGTTTTCGGTCCGAAATACGACATGAACCGCCTCGGACAGGAACTCGAAAACGTGTTGGGCGACAAGCGGCTCGCCGACTCGACCATCCGCCTCGCGATCCCCACGTACCAGGTGAACACCGGTCACAGCTTCATCTACCGCACGCCGCACCACCCGGATCCCGAAGCGCACAACCACAACGCACGCCTGGTGGACGTCGCTTTGGCCACCGCCGCTTTGCCCATTTACTTCCGCCCCTTTACCTCGGAGGACGGCAAGGTATTCGTCGACGGCGGCCTGTATGCCGTCAATCCCGTGGCCTTGGGCGTAGTGGAGGCCATCGGCACCTTGGGCTGGCCGGCCAAGAAAGTGCGCGTGCTCAGCCTCGGCCCCACCCGGTCGGAAGTGTCGGCCGACCTCACGGAAGAGCTGAACCGCGGCCTCGCTTCGTTCTATCGCAAGCCCTATATTTACGTCGACATGATCATGCGTGCCCAGTCGTCCTTCTCCGAGCAGGTGGCCCGCACGCTGTTGCCAGGTCCCGGCCAGGTGATACGCGTCAATCCGCTGGTGGGAGACAAGCCCTACAGCCTCGACACCTTAGACGGGCTCGATCGCTTGGAGGAGCTCGGCCGCGAAGAGGCCCGCCGCCTGTGGCCGATGCTGAAGCCTTTGTTCAAGAAGCCGGCTAAGCCGTTCGTGCCCCAGGTGCCCAAGGCCGGAGGCTGACGGCTCCCGCGCAGCCGCGTCACCTGGGCCCGCGAGTTCTTCCTCTTTGCGGCAGACTATAAGCATAGCGAGACGGCCCGCTTCGTCACGCAAGCCGGGCGGGACGGGAGAAAGCGGGCATCCGCGCGACCGGCAAATTCCGTGCGAGAAATGAGGTCCACCATGTTACGACTGCAAAATATCGTCAAAATATACGATACCGGCGCAACGAAGGTGGAGGCTCTGCGCGGCATCGACATCGCGTTCCGCCGCAGTGAGTTCGTCGCCGTCCTAGGGCCTTCGGGCTGCGGAAAGACGACGTTGCTCAACATCATCGGCGGCCTGGACCGTTACACGAGCGGCGACCTGGCGATCCGCGGCAAGTCGACGAAGCACTTCACCGACAAAGAATGGGACACGTACCGCAACCACTCGGTCGGTTTCGTGTTCCAGACGTACAACTTGATCCCGCACCAAACCGTGCTCGCCAACGTGGAACTGGCCCTTACGCTGTCGGGCGTATCGAAGGCGGAACGGCGAAAGCGTGCCGTCGATGCCCTCACGCAGGTGGGCCTCGCCGACCAGCTGTACAAGAAACCGAACCAGCTGTCCGGGGGCCAGATGCAGCGCGTCGCCATCGCCCGGGCCCTCGTGAACAATCCGGACATCGTGCTTGCCGACGAGCCGACCGGCGCCCTCGACAGCGAAACGAGCACGCAGGTCATGGACATATTGAAGCGGGTGTCGGAGGACCGGCTGGTCATCATGGTCACCCACAACGCCGAGCTGGCCGAAAAGTACGCCACGCGCATCGTGCGGCTCATGGATGGCCGGATCATCTCGGACTCCAACCCCTACGACGGTACGGACCAGGCGGGCCCCGCCCGTAACGCCGATCCCCTCACTGCAGCGCAGCGGCCTTCGATGTCCTTTGCCACGGCTTTGTCTTTGAGCTTCAACAACCTGCTGACCAAAAAAGCGCGCACCTTGCTCACCGCCTTCGCCGGAAGCATCGGCATCATCGGCATCGCGCTCATCTTATCCCTCTCCAGCGGGTTCCAAGATTACATCTCGACGGTCGAGGCGGAGACCTTGGCCTCGTACCCCATCACAATCGAAGAGCAGGCGGTCGATGCCCAGGCCGCGATGCAAGCCGTGCGCAACATCCAGCGGACAAGGCAGGGCCCGCGGGAGGAAGAGGCCGTCTACGTGAACGCGGAACTCGTGAACAGGCTCAATTTCCGTGCGGCGCAAATTCACCAAAACGACCTCGCCCGGTTCAAAGCCTACATCGAAGCCCATTACGACGAGCTCGCTCCCCATTTGACGGCCCTATCCTACGGCTACGACATCCCCTTTACCGTTTATGCCGTCGGCACGCCCGCGGGAACCGTCCAAGTCCATCCGAGCCCGCTCGTGGACGCCTTTAGCAGCATGATGGAACTCAACCCGAACCGCTGGGCGATCATGACCATGTCGGGGCTGGTGGCGTGGCAGGAGCTCCTCGACAACCCGGAGTTCCTCGCGGCGCAATACGACGTGGTCGCCGGACGCTGGCCGTCTGCCTATAACGAGGTCGTCTTGATCGTCGATGACCGGGGCGAAATCAGCGACCTCACCTTGTTCGGGCTGGGCCTGGCCGATCCGGAGGAGGCCGTGCGTGTGCTGCGGTCCGGAGGCGAAAACGTGCGCCTCGAACTGCCCCGCTACAGCATCTCCTACGATGAAATTCTGGATCTGCGGTTCAAGCTGGTGTTGCCGCCCGACCGCTACGCCTACGACGAAGAGCTGGGTGTTTGGGTCGAGCGCACAGGCGACCTGGAGGATATGCTCGCCGGGGCCGTCGAATTGCGCATAGCCGGCATCGTCCGCCCTGCCGAGAGATCCGTCACGGGGGCAAACCAAAGCCTGATCGGTTACACGCCCGCGCTCACCCGTTACATCATCGACGCCGTCAGGGAGGCGCCCATCGTCGTGGCGCAGCTGGAAAACCCTGCCGTGAACGTCTTCAGCGGCAGGCCCTTCGGCGAGGCGACGCAAACAGCCGCCGCTGCCGAGGCGGCACCGTTCCCCGGGGCGCCGGGCATGGGCCCTGCAGGCGGCTTCGACGAGTTGACTCCCGAGCAGCGCGCGTTCTTGGCCAATCTCACGCCGGAGCAGCTTGCCCAGCTTTTCAGCCGCTTCCCGCAGGCCGGGCAGACGGTGCCCGTGCCGGTGCCAGTACCGGCGGACACGTACGAAGAGGTTACGGCGCTCTTGGGCGTCGTCGACCCGGACCGGCCGGCGACGATCAGCCTGTATGCCAAGGACTTTGAAGCACGGGACTACGTCACCGACTTCATCGCCGAGTACAACCGCAAGCAAACCGAGGCGGGTGAAGGGCAGTACACCATCGCGTACACCGACATCATCCGGATGATGATCAGCTCGGTGACGACGATTATCAACAGCATTTCGTACGTCCTGATCGCGTTCGTGGCCATTTCGCTCGTCGTCTCGTCGATCATGATCGGGATCATCACCTACATTTCGGTCCTTGAACGCACGAAGGAGATCGGCATCCTGCGCAGCATCGGAGCCTCAAAGCGGGACATCGGCCGGGTCTTCAACGCCGAAACCCTGATCATCGGCTTTGCGGCAGGCGCGCTGGGCGTCGGAGTCACCGTCCTTCTCTGCGTTCCGATCAACATGGTGATCGAAAGCCTCACGGGCATCCCGAACGTCGCGGGCCTTCCGGCGCGGGCCGGCGCCGTGCTGATCGCGATCAGCATGGTCCTGACGCTCATCGCCGGTTTGATCCCCGCCCGCATCGCGGCGAAGAAGGACCCGGTCGTGGCCCTGCGCACGGAGTAGCCGGGTCCGTCGTGCACCTGTACCCGGGCGAGCGGGGGCAGCTCCCTCGCCCCCGTCGTCCGGGCTCGTGGCCTGAACTCCCTTTCCTCCTCCCCGGCTCTCGCTTTCAAATTCCTAGTTATTCGGACCCATTTTGTGCTGCAAATCAACATTAGTCCCCGGGCACGGGTTCGAAATGCGTAGGAATCCCGTATAGATGCAGTACATGTTGCCCGGGGAGGTGCTGCCGTTTGGACGATTTGCGGGGTGTGCTTTTGGACCGGCGCGTCCTTTTGAAAGCGCTGCGCGGGCGGCCCGTATTCGAACGCGTCGATTTGTATGCCGCCGCCGCCAAAGAGCTGGGCTGCAACGTGGTGCTGTTCAGCGCGTCGTCAATCGATTTCAAGACGAATTCGGTAGTGGGGTACGTTCCGGACGAACAGGGAACCTTTCGCCGCACCCGCACTCCCATTCCCAAGGTCGTGCACAACCGCTCCCTGATCAGCCGGTACCCGTTCGGGCTGAAGACGCTGCGCCGCCTCGCCCGAAGGGGCGTGCACGTATTCAATCCCGTCATCGACCACGACAAATACAACGTGCACAAACTGCTCCGGGAAAACGCAAGCCTGCGGCCCTACCTGCCGGAGACCGTGGCCCTGGCTCGGGAGAGCTGGCCGTGGTTCAAAAGCCGCCTGCCGGGCCACGGAGAGATCTTTCTCAAGCCGCGCCGAGGATCCCTCGGCTGGGGCATCGTGCGGGTAAGGCGCCTGAGGAACGGTTTGTACCGGTACGAGGGAAGCGGCATCGTGCGCACGGGTTCACTGCGGCGCATTTGGCGGCTGGCCCTTCGCCTGCGCCGCCGGCGATACTTGCTCCAGGAGGGCATCGATCTGGCTACGATCGACGGCCACCGGTTCGATCTGCGGGTGCCGGTGCAGCGGGACGCGAGCGGCAATTGGCGTGTGCCCGGCATGGCGGCCAAGCGCTCGGAAGCGCACCCGTTCCTGACGAACATCGCCCGGGGAGGATCGGCTTTGAAACTAGGCGACGCGATCCGCCGGGGCATCCCGGGCGCCGACGAAGCCGCAATCCGCCGCCGGGTGGAAAAGGTGGCCCTGATGGTGGCGGAAACGCTGGCGGCCCGTTACCCGGCACTGGCCGACATCGGCCTGGACATCGGCCTCGACAAGACCGGCCGGCCGTTTCTCATCGAAGTGAACCGGCGGGACCTGCGCATTATCTTGAACGAAGCCGGGGAGGACGCGGTATACGCCGAGCTGTACCGGAACCCATTGGCGTACGCGGGCCATCTGGCGCAGGCGGGCTAGGGGGAAGGGGGCTGTCCCAAAAGTGTGTTTGGGACAGCCCCTTCTGTCCGGCAGCGACCGGATCGGTTGGAAAGGGCTTCCACTCCGTTATCTGCGATAACGCGCGGAGACGGAAAACGGCGGCTCGCGCCCACCGTTCTGCTGGAGCCTTGTGACCCACGATTGGGTCGCTCTCCCTTGCCGATGATCCACTGGTGGGTCACTTTGTCGCTTCAGCGACCCGCCCGTGGGTCACTGAGCCGCAGCACGGGCGGCTACCATAATCTGGTAGCAGTGCGCACCGCTGCAACCCGGGATGATGTAGGCGACGTACCCGCGGCCGGCACCGCCTGTGCAGGCGACCATTTTGTCCTGCCCGGTCTCCCGTCCTATGACCGCACCCTGCGCTGCAGCATCCGGGCAATGGGAATGTCCGCCGGCAAGAGGTCATAACGCAAGATCTCCGACGGAGACACCCACGCGACGCGGTCGTGGACGCGCAGCTGGAATTCGCCCGAAAGCAACGTCGTCTTGTAAGCGAACAGTTCAATCGCGCCGCCGGGATATGTATGGGTAGTCGAGATCAAGAAGCGCTCGGCTCGCACACGCACGCCGAATTCCTCGGCCAGCTCACGTTCTAAACATTCCTCGGCTGTCTCGCCGGGTTCGATCTTCCCTCCGGGAAACTCCCACCGCCCGGCGTGGGACTGCCCGGGGGCCCGGCGCGCGATGAGGTACTGCCCGTCGCGCTCGATAACTGCGGCGGTAACTTGCGTCAAGCTCTCACCTCCGAACGACAACTACAGCGACATGCGGTAGATCTCGACGACGTCGTCCTTGGACAGTTCGCGCAGCTCGCCGATCGGACCGAAGGCCACCGCCTTCTCCGCCATGACCTCGAGGTTTTCGTCGCCGATGCCGTAGTCCGCCAGGCATGAGGGGGCCCCCAGATCCGTCCAGAACCGGCGCAGCCGCTCGATTCCCTCCAAACCTACTTCCCTTTCGGAACGGCCGGCGGGATCGACGTCGAACACTTCCTGCGCGAGGCGGGCAAAACGGGCCGGAGCCGCGTCCAACACGTATTTCATCCAGTTGGGGTAAAGGATGGCCAGACCGCCCCCGTGGGGAATGTCGTAGACGGCCGACACCGCGTGCTCGATGTCGTGCGTAGCCCAGTCGCCGCCGCCCGTTCCCATGGAAAGGATGTGGTTCAGGGCCATGGTCCCGCAGTAGAGCAGCGTCTCACGGGCCTCGTAGTCTTCGGGATTTTCCAACGCCTTCGGCGCAGCCTCGATGACGGTACGGAGCAGCGCTTCGATCCAGCGGTCCTGCAGCGGCGTGTTTTCGGCCGTGTGGAAGTACTGCTCGAGCGCGTGGCACATCATGTCGACGATGCCGTAAACCGTGTGCTCCCGAGGCACCGTGAACGTATATACGGGATCGAGGATGGAAAACGCCGGATACGTATAGGGAGCCGCCGCCCACCCTACCTTTTCCTTCGTCTCCCAGTTCGTGATGACGGAATTCGCATTCATCTCGGAGCCCGTGGCCGCCAAGGTGAGCACGGTACCAAGGGGCAGCGCATCCGTCGCCCGCGCTTTGCCCGTAATGACGTCCCAGATATCGCCGTCGAACCGCGCGCCGACCACGATGGCCTTGGCGCAGTCGAGCACGCTGCCGCCCCCCACCGCGAGCACGAAGTCGATATCATGCGCGCGGCAAAGGTCGATGCCTTTCTGCACCGTGCTGAGCCGCGGGTTCGGTTCGACGCCGGCCAGTTCTACCCATTCGGCACCGACGTCGTCCAGGATCTTGACTACGTCATCGTACAAGCCGGTCCGCTTGATGGAACCGCCGCCGTAGACGAGCAGGACCCGCTTGCCGTAGGCCGACACCTCTTCCCCCAGACGGGCCAGCTGGCCGCGCCCGAATATCAGCTTCGTCGGGTTGTGAAAGGTGAAGTTCTTCACATCGCTCCCGCCTTTCTTTCAATATTGTGTAGCCGCTGCCTGCACGTTGGTCAGCCGCTGTTCGACCGCGAGCGCGCTTCGACCTCCATGTAGTAAACCGCTAGACCGGCCAAAAGGGCGGCCAGGAGAGGCTTTCCTTCCCGGGAAAGACGGAAGTTCACGTCCTTCCCGTCGACCTTGCCGCCGATGCGCCCCGTGAGCTCCCGGGTCCGCTCGTTGTACGTCACTTCGAAGGAGTTGCCGATGGCGCGCCCTCCCATGCGGCCGGTGATCCGATTGCCCTCGAGCTGTAACCGGACGTCGACACCGAAGACGTTTCCCCCCACGCGCGCCTCGAGCCATTCGTGCGTGAACCGTCCGGATACGTCACGCCCGAATACTCTTCCCCCGACACGCCCCGACAAATGGCCCGCCGAGTCGAAGGCCAGGTTGATGTCCCACCCGACCACGTTTCCGCCGATGCGGCCTTCTACCTTCCTTTCCGTGACGGTAGCGCGGACGTCCCGGCCGACTTACGCACCGCCCACTCGACCTTGAACCTGCGACACTGCCCGGGCCATGCGCTGACCTCCTTCCCTTCCTCGGCTCTATGGTAACGATTGGAACCAAGCGGAGCAAGGTGCGCGCAATGGGACTTCGGCGGCACGAGGGCGACCGCGCACTTGGCACTCCGGCCCATTTTTTTCCGTCGAGCATCCGCCAACAGGAAACGAGGCCGTGCTTAGCCAATTATATAGCCCGGACCAATCTTGGAAAGGAACGGTGTATCGATGGCAGCCATAAAATCGTTTTCACAGCGACGGACGGCACGCCTTTGCGCTTTGTTGACCGCCTTGGCGTTGCTTTCCGTTCCCGCGCTCGCGCAACAAGTGACGATCACGCACATGACCTACGGCAGCCACGCGAAGGAGTGGCACCAATTTCTGCAGCTGATGGCCGAACGCTTCGAGGCCGAAACGGGTATCCGCGTGGAAGTGGAGGTTGGCCCCGGCGGAGGCGCGTACCGGGAACAGGTGATCGTGCGGACTATCGGCGGCATGCCCCCCGACGTGATGGACTTCAACCCGGGCCAGGCGGCGATCCTGATTCGCGAGGGCGCCTTTGCCGACCTGCGGCCGTTTATCGAAAAGTCGAATCTCGATCTCGATGAATACCCGCCCATCGGTTTGCAAGGCATGACGCTGCCGGACGGCTTTGTTTGGGGCTTTCCGATGAGCCTGCTCCCCATTCCGGTTTACTTCAACGTCGACATGTTCGCCGAGGCGGGCCTGGCCAACCCAATCGAACTGGGCGAAGCATGGGATTGGGACGCGTACCTGCAATCCGCCCGGCGCCTGACCTTGCGTGACGGGGAAGGCAACGTGTACCAAGCCGGCAGCACGGACTGGCGTTACCGGTACGAGCAGCCCGTCCATCAGGCAGGCGGCATGCTCTTCGACCGGTTCGTCTTCCCCACGAAGAGCCTGTTCAACACGCCCGAGGTGCTCGAGGCCTACTCCTTCCGTGCCACCATGAAGCAAGAAGGCCTCTTTGCGACGAGCGGCGGCGTGTGGAACGGCAACGTGGCCTTGACGAACATCGACGGGCCGACGATCATCAACCGCTGGGTCGGCGGGTTCCGCATGGACGTGGCGCTGCAACCGAAGGGTCCGGCCGGCAAGCGGTCGAGCGAATTGAACCCCGACGGCTTCCAGATCCACGCCCAAAGCCCGAACAAAGAGGCTGCCTGGCAATGGATCGAGTTCCTGGTGGGCAATCCCGAGGTGCAGTTTGAATTCGCTGCCATGACGGGACGTCTGCCCGCGCTGCGCGAGGCCATGTTGCGCTACGGCGACATTCCGCGCGAGCTGCCGCAGAACTGGTACGCCTTGATCGAAACCGCCTTCAGCCCCGACGCGTTCCCGCCCTACATGATCGACGACGCCAGCCTCGTCGATGCGCTCAACAAGGGCCATGCGCCGATTTGGAACTTGGAGGTAGCGCCCGAGGTCGGTCTGTTGCAACTACACGAACAGCTGCAAGGCATCCTCAACGCGCTGCAGTAAGACGGCGCGGCGAGTTGCCGCTTCCCAAGGAGAATCGAAGGACGCCAGACCGTAGCACACGCGAAGGCCGGGGTCGTTCGCGGACGCCCCGGCCTTCACGCCGTCTCCCAAAAGCGCGATCCGTTACGCCTCCAGACGGGAAAGCCGGTACGTTCCCGCCGGTCCCCGGAAATAGAGCACGCCGGCTTCCTCGCTGACTTCCGCCCTGGTGCGCACGGGTCCGGCCACCTGCCATGTTCCCGCCGCGAGGTCCGCTACGAGCACCTGCAGCAGGCCCGTGCCGCCGAAGGTAATCTCGAGCGCGCCGCCGAGCCGCTCGCCCGTCTTGCTGAAGAGCACCACCCTGTCTTTCAGCGCGGCGCCTTCGAGCCTGTCCAAGTCAATGTGCGTGACCGGAAGCGGCGCCTGTGAAGTGCGCATCACCTGCATCACGTTGAGGAAGTTGTCCGCTCGCGCCGGCGCTGCCGGGGAAAGCTCGACGCGCCACGCCCCCGTCTCGCTCGATGAGGTGACGTTCAAAGACTCGGGCCAGTTGACGCCGTGGTAGTCGGCGAATTCCCGGCCCGGCCCGCCCACCTTCGTAAGCTGCGGTGCGGCGGGCAGCAGCGTGACGTTGACTAGCTTGCCGCCGTAGCCGTCCGTCGTGCGCTCGATCACGCACGTATTGCCGTCGATGCGCGGCTCTTCGATGCTGTGCAAGAGCCACGTCTTTTTGAACTCGGGCCTCCTTGCGATCACGCGGTCGTGCACAATCACCGCCGCCGGCACGTCCCCGTCTTTCAGGTTGAGGAAGACGAAGGAGCGCACGAAACGCTCTACCTTGGTACTGCGGTAATGGCCCGTCAGATCGCCCTTAATGTAGCTGAAATCCGGCACGTGCGGGTCGGGGCCGAACGCGTGGCCCAGCACTTTGCCCCGCCGGTAACCTTTCTCCGGATCCAGCAGCTCCGCAAAATCGTACGGTTCGTACGCCCAATTCGGCCAGAACTGACCGCCGTCGTTGCCGAGCGGGGTGAGGGCGCCGCCGCTGAAAGGATCGCGGTAGAAGCCCGTCAGCCCGTGCCATTCCCACTCTTCCGAGGGATCGTAGACCAAAATGGTGTTGTGGGCGATCGTGCGCCGGCTGTACTGCATGTGGTGGGCCGATTCGTACAGCGCGTAGTTGCCCGAGTCGATGGCCAGGGCGCCTTTGTAGTAAATCTGGAACGCGCCGGCGTCGAGGTGCTGGTGGCCGGAGAAGAAGAACTCGTTCATGCGAATCTCGGCCAGCACGTCGTCGGAGTCCAGATCGATGCCTTCCGTCCATCCCGTGCGGCAGATCATCCCGCCGTGGGGCGTACCGAAATAGCGCGTCAGGGGCAGGTCGCGGACAGAGCGCGGCTGCACGAACGGATCGGCGTAGATGAGCTCCCGCACGGGGTCGAGCTTTCCCGCTTCGTAGGCTCCCGTGCCGTCGTATCCCACGTAATTGCGCAGGAACTCCCGCTGCAGGTAACCGTTCTTATAATAGCCGGCCGCCATCATCCACGGCCACGAATGACGCCAGTACTCGCCGTAGGGGTGCTGGTCGTCTTCGTAGGAGTCGCCGTCCCGCAAGAGCGAACCGTCCGGCCTGCGCGCGTACAGGTACCAATCCAAGGCCGACTCCTGGCTCCGGTCAAATACGTCCACCCCGCTCATTGCCCGGAACAAGAAGGCCGCGGCAAAGTCGCTGTTGAGGGTGCCGGGACCGTACGAGTCGCCCCGGTGGTGCTTGCCCGAGGGGTAGAACCAATTGCGCACGTCGACGTACCGCGCGAAAATGGTCCCGGCCACCGTTTCGTAAATCTCTGGATACTCGTTGTACACTGCGATCGCCCAGGCAAGCTGATCGCGCAGCACTTGATCCTCCGCCCCGTGCCCGCTGATGGCCCCTTGCTTATCTGGTGGATAGCCGATCTCCATGTCGCGGGCCAGCTGCAAGAATCTCCCCTGCCATGCGGCCCGCCGGCTCGGATCCACCAGTTCGTAGCACCAGTCGTACACCATGGCCCCGGTAAGCAACACCGAGCCGATGGCGCGGGTGTTCCTGCTCTCAAACTCTGCGAGGAACACGTCGAAAAGGGCCACCGCTTGCGCGCCGTACTCGCGACCGTCGCCGAGCAGATGACGGAAAGCCTTGGCCCGGATGACGGGTTCGGTGGCCGTCTGCTTGGCGCTTTGCTGGAGCACCGCGTTCCAGGCCGGCGTCATCAGCTCGGTCCGGGTCTTCGCCCGCAACTGCGCGATGTGGTCCGGCGACGACACGAACAGCCGGGGATGGGCCGCGGGCGGCTGAGGAGGCCCTTTTCTCCGTTCGCCCCCGGCGCTGCGATCGACAGATGCCATCCACTCGCACTCCTTCCGCCCCTTCGGTTCCGGCCGGCGGGGCAACCTCCGGGCGGTGCCGCCGAACACGTCCCGCGCCGCCGGAGCGACGCAACAAGACTTGCGCAACAAGCCAACCGACGCGAACGTTTGCGTGTTTCCATGCGGGGTCGTTCTTCTCCTGCTAGAGCGAAAGGTTTTTGTTCCGGACAAGAGAATACAAGACGGGAGATTGATGCAGCCGGAATTTGCGACATGATCGACTATGGTATTTGGATTGGGAAGGCTGGGATCGCTATATGAAGGGCAGTAAGCAACAAGAAGAAAACGCGCGGCGCAACAAGGTGACGATCCGTGACATCGCCCGCCTCGCCAACGTGGCCCCGTCGACCGTGTCGCGGGCACTGAGCGGACAGCCGGGCGTCAGCGAAGCGACCCGGGCCCGTTTGCTGCAGGTGGCCAAGGACATGGGCTATGAAGTACCGCCCGTCGAAGGACAGCGGGGCAACCGGCGCAGGCGCGGCCGGCTCGGCAAGACCATAGGACTCGTCTGGACGAACACCCCCGCCACCGTCACTTACCAGCAGTGGGAGGCGAACGTGCTGGCGGGCATCGTCTCGCGGGCCGGAGAGGAGAACTGCCGCGTGGTCGTCGACATCATCGAGCGCGGCGGCGACGTGGCCAAGGCCGCAGACATCTTGGATTCGACTACCGAAGGGATCATCGTGATGGGTTCCCGGCCGGACCAGCCTATACCCGACTGGATGCGCGCGCAACCGTCCCGGATCGTCTTCGTGCAGCGCAACGTCGTGTCGGCGAACATTTCGTCGGTGCTCGCCAACGATCGGCGCGGCGGGTTTCTGGCCGCGGAGTACTTGGCCAAGCTGGGGCACCGCGACATCGCCCTGATCAGCCACTCGACGGACGCCTCCGAGCCCCTCGTCGCCCGGGAACAAGGCTTCCGGGAAGGCCTGCGGCAGTTCGGCCTCGACGTTCCGCCCGAGTGGACCTTGTACACCCACGAATGGGGCTTCGAACCAGGCAGGGCGGCGGCCGACCGGCTGCTGCGCCTGGATAAACTGCCGACGGCCATCTTCGCGGCCACCGACCGGTTTGCCATCGGAGCGTTGCAGCGGCTGACGAGTGCAGGCCTTTCCGTACCCGATGACATCTCCATCGTAGGCTTCGACGACATCGAGCTTTCGAGCCTGGTCGATCCGCCGCTCACGACCGTGCGCCTGCCCATGTTCGAGATCGGTCGCGAAGCGGCGGGGCTCCTGCTGCACCTTCAGTCCGAGAAGGAATACCGCCCGCGGCAAGTCTACTTGGAGGTGCAGCTCGTCGTCCGCGACACGTCGGGGCCGCCCGCGAAATGATGGTGGACGGGGACGCTGTGCGGGAGAACAGCGGGAAAAGATAGAAGGTTATGCGCCACTTTGTCACGAAAACCCATAGTGACCCGCGCAACGCGTCGAAAAACCCGGGATCAACTATCATTTTGAAAGGTGGTATGGAACATGGCACGTCAGGAAGCCATCGTCAGAGAAGGCAAGACCAAGATCAAGGCATCGATTCCGTCGATCCTGCTGAACCTCTTGATCGCCGCTCTGATTTGGGCCTTTGGCGCCTTGGTGTTCGTGCCCTTGAGCAGCCAGTTCCAGGTGCTCGAGCGGATCTCGGTCGACCGCATCGTTTCCGCGATCTTCCTCATCGCCATGCTCGTCGCGTTCGTCCGGGTCTTCGCCCAGGCCAAGAACTTGGCGGACGGGCTGGCCGACGTCATTGCCGGCTCCATGCGCAAGGAGGATGCGGACAGCAGCCACATCGACCAAGCGCGCGGTGCCCTGCGCCTCCTGTTTTACATCATCGGCGCCGTCATTGCGTACATGTTCCTCTATCCGTTCCTGACGCCCATCGCAGCACCCGTCGCCGGTATCGTCTTCATCTTGCTGGCGATCTGGGCCATCTCCGTTATCTTCCGGGTCGGCAGGACGCTGACCGACGTGATCTACTACTGGGCCGGCCGGGCCGGCCAGCGCGTCGAAGAGATCGGCACCGGGGACGGGGGCGAGTAAGCGGCTCGGACCTCCCGCGGGGGCAGGCGCTTCTCTTTCACGAAAGGAGGCCCTTCCATGCGGAAGTGGAAGTACGTCCTCGCGATCTGCCTGATGGCGCTGGACCTCTTCTTCTTCGCGGAGTTGGGCAAGGAGATGTCGGCGTCGGGATCCTCTTTGGTACTGAAGCTGCTCCATCTGACCGGCCACAAGGTGTACTACGGCTGGGCGATGATCGGCTTGGCTGTGCTCTTCATCGCCGGCCTCGTCCTGATTGCGCACTGGGTTTTCCACGACGTGAAGCGCTGGGTCCTGCAAGAAGTCGGGGAAAGCGAGTAGGCGAAGTGTTGTGACCCGACCACGGCGGCGTCCGGGACCGTTTATCCCTGGCGCCGCTTTCTTGTGCCGGTACGTATCCACGGAGATTGCCGCACCCTTTGGCCGGAGCTTTACATGACCGCCTGTGCGAAAAGGAAGTTTTTCTTATTATAAGATTCATAGGAAGGAATTCCCACCGCTACTTTGAAGTATATTGACCGGAGTCCATTTAACTTGAAAGGAGTCAGACTATGCGCACGAAACAGTACCGTTGGTTCCTGGTAATGTGTCTCGTGCTGGCGGCGTCGGCGGTCGCGGCGGCCGAGACGACGATCGTTTTCTGGCACTGGGACCGGGCAGACCGGCACGAAAAGATCCGGCCTTTGATCGATCGCTTCGAGGAGGAGACGGGCATTCGGGTGGAGGCGCAGATGTATCCATGGGCGGAGCTCGCCGAAAAGCTGATCGTCGGCGTCGCCGGCGGTGTGGCGCCGGACGTCGTGGCCGTCAGCTTCGACCGTAGCGCGCCCCTTGTTTTCCAAGGAATTTATACCGATTTGCGACCCTTTATCGAGAAGGAGACCGAGTACGACTTCGACGACTTGCTTCCCAACGCGCTGGAGCTGTGGCGCACCGCCGACGGCATGCAGTTCGCCTTTCCTTACGATCTCGACCTGATCGGCCTTTTCTACAACAAGACCATCTTCGACACCGCGGGTATTCCGTATCCCGATGAGTCCACCACCTGGGCGCAGACTCTGGAGTGGGCCCGGCGCTTTACCGTCGACCGAAACGGCGATGGCCTTCCCGACCAGTACGGCATCGCCAACGGTCACATCGCACTCGACACCTTCGTCTGGGCCTTCGGCGGGGAACTCGTGACGTCCGATTTGCGGACGCATGCCCTTGGCACCCCTGAAGCCAGGATGGGCCTGGAGATGTGGCACGACATCAGCCAGCCCGACGCCAACATGGCTTGGGGCGATGCCACCCGCTTCGGCTATCCGCACCCGCCCGCGGCCTTCGCCGGGGGACTCATCGCGATGTACCCCATCGGCGCCTATGCGCCGAGCGCCTTCTGGCGTGACCCCGATACGGGCGAATGGTTCGTCGACTTCGACATGACGCTCGTTCCGATGGGCGCCGACGGCCTGCGGGCTTTGCCGATGAACGGCCAGGGCATGGCCATCGTGAGCTCGTCGCAGAATAAAGAAGCGGCGTGGGAGTTCATCAAATTCCTCGCCTCCCACGACGTGCAGGTCGTCTCGGGCCGCGACCTGGGCCAGTTCCCGGTCCTGCGTTCCGTCGCAGTCTCTGACGCGTTCATCGTGCCGGGCGAACCGCCAGCCAACAAGATCGCCGCCGTTCAGTCGAGCATGTACGCACGCTTCCACCCCGTTTTGCCCAACTGGGATCGGGCCTGGCAAACGATGCGCACGACCATCGCGCAGTACGTGAACAATGCGATGTCGCTCTCAAATGCGATACAGACCCTCGATGAAGTGATTCCGGCCATACTGAATCCGTAGCCGGAAAACAGCAAGGCCGGCCCCAGCGCGGCCGCCCAACGACAAAAACCCCCGTCACGAAATTCCTCTCGTGACGGGGGTTGTCTTTGGAGCCCACAACCGGACTCGAACCGGTGACCTCGTCCTTACCAAGGACGCGCTCTACCTCCTGAGCTATGTGGGCAAATGCCGCCTCGTTGGGAGGCGGCTTCTGGTTGCGGGGGCCGGATTCGAACCGACAACCTTCGGGTTATGAGCCCGACGAGCTACCAGACTGCTCCACCCCGCGGCGATTGAATTGTAATGCTGGTGGAGGGGGTAGGATTCGAACCTACGAAGGCTGCGCCAACAGATTTACAGTCTGCCCCGTTTGACCGCTTCGGTACCCCTCCACGGAATCGCACCGGCCTATTTCCTAAGGCCTGACGCACCTGCTATTATATCGTGCGTCGTGCCCCTTTGTCAAGCTGGCCTTGGCGGGCAGATCGTGGCGCGTCGGCCAACCCGCCGCCTCCGGCGCGTGGAGCCAGCGAGGGGACTCGAACCCCTGACCTACTGCTTACAAGGCAGTTGCTCTACCAACTGAGCTACGCTGGCATGGCTCCAGCACGCCGCATTATACCATACGCTAAAAACCCGTGTCAATGTCCGCTTCTTTACGCACGCTGCATCTCGGCTTCGCGCTTTTCCAGGTACCGCTCGAGCTTCCTCTTCACCCTTTGGAGGGCGTTGTCGATCGATTTTACATGCCGTGAGAGGGCGTCCGCGATCTCCTGATATGACTTGCCTTCAAGATAATACATGAGTACGTTCCACTCGAGCTCGCTCAGGAACTCGGCCATCTTGCTTTCGATATCCGCAAACTCCTCCCGGCTGATGACGAGCTCCTCCGGATCGGTGACTTTACTGCCCGGCAGGACGTCCATCAACGTGCGGTCCGACTCCTCGTCATAAATAGGCCGGTTTAGGGAAACATAAGAGTTGAGCGGTATGTGCTTCTGCCGTGTGGCCGTCTTGATCGCCGTGATAATTTGACGGGTGATGCAAAGCTCCGCGAAGGCACGGAACGAAGCGAGCTTGTCCGCCCGAAAGTCCCGGATGGCCTTGTAAAGTCCGATCATGCCTTCTTGGATGATGTCCTCGCGATCGGCACCGATCAGAAAGTAGGAACGAGCTTTGGCCCGGACGAAGTTCTTGTACTTGTAGATGAGGTACTCCAAAGCAACCTCGTCGCCGCCCTTGGCATGAGCCACGACCTCTTCGTCGTCAAGGTCTTCGTACTGTGCATAAAGGTCGCGTTCAAGATATACGCCCATTCACATCGCCTCCGCGAGGTAGTTTGGAGCTGCAACTATGGAAAAAGCACTCGCTGCGGGACGCTACACCTCCGTCGGTGAGCGGTAGACTGCGTGTGCCGTGGGATCACATCGGCGACCGGCCATGTGCAAAGAAAAAACGTGCGGGCCGGCCGAACGTGGAATCGAACGAATGAGACACGGGGCAACGTGGTAGCGCGCGGATGCGGGTGTCGACTTGGCCGCACGTATATGTCGTGTCGAATTTCGTTGCGGGAAACATGGCATACCCCGGTGTCGATCTATACTGGACTCCATTTAACAGGGTTGTCCCAGAAAACCCTGCGTTCATTATATCGTAGGGCCAGAAGTGCGTCAAGGAAGAAGGACTTGCCTAGAGCCCATGAATACTGGGTTTGCGGGGATCCTTGGGGAATAATCTTCGGCCTTTGGCCCGGCTGCCGGTTCACCTTGTAACAATTTGCAACCGAAGCTACGCTACATTGCCTTACACAATCCGAGATCTGCTTCGGGCTACTTCGTACATGAGCAGGGCGCCTGCGACCGATGCGTTGAGCGAGTTGATCCGCCCCCACATGGGAACGTATACCAGGCTGTCGCACCGTTCCGCTACGAGCCGGCTCAGTCCCCTGCCTTCGGCACCGATCACGAGCGCGACGGGGCCCCGCAGGTCGGCATCGAAAAGCGAGCGTTCCCCCTCCATGTGCGCGCCCACGACCCACAGGCCGCGCTCCTTCAAACGCTCCATCTCCTGTACCAAGTTGGTCACACGGGCTACGGGCATGTACTCGATCGCCCCGGCCGACGCTTTGCCCACTGCCGGGGTGACTCCTGCCGCCCGCCGGGTCGGAATGACGACGCCGTGCACGCCGGCACACTCCGCCGTGCGAATGAGGGAGCCCAAATTTTGCGGGTCTTCAATGTGGTCCAAGAGCAAAAGAAAAGGCTCTTCTCCCCTGGCCGCAGCGCGCTCCAACATCGCGTCCACCCCTACGTATTCATAGGGCGGAGCCGCGGCGGCCACGCCCTGATGCTCGTCGCCGCCGGTGAGAACGCTCAGCTGCTGCCTGTCCACTTCCGTCACCGGCACACCGATCTCTCGGGCTAGCTCAAGCAGGGTGGCCGCGTTCTTGTTCTGATCGGCCGCCAACCAAACTTGCTGCAGCCGGCGCCCGGCCCGCAGTGCCTCCAGCACGGGGTTCCAGCCTTCGATCAAACGGCTCCCCTGCGGCAGGCGCAGCTGCAGCGGTTCGCCGCTGCGCGGCCTGCGCTGCGCGCCCTCTCGCCGCCTCGAGACTCCCACTTCAGAACGCTTCCTACTCATGCTTCGGTCTCCCCTCTGGGAATGACGAGGTCGAGCAGGTGGACGAGCCGCTCCAGCCGTCCGGTGAGGAACAGATGGCCCAGGAGCGCTTCAAAGGCCGTGCTGTACCGGTACTCGTACAAACTCGCGCTTTTGGGCACCTGTGCCTTCGCGTTGCGGGCCCGGCGCACGAGTTCCCGCTCTTCTTCGGTCAAGCTCCCTTCGATGTCGGCGAGGGCCTGCGCCTGCGCCGCAGCCCGCACCTTGTCCCGGGCCCGCTCGTGCAGCTCGCCTACGGAAGCCCGGATGTGCGTCGCGAGGTATGCGCGCACCGCCAGCTCAAACACGGCATCGCCCACGTACGCCAAAACGAGCGGCGAATGCACGTCCGTCTCCCGCTGCGGCGGCAGCAAAGCACGCAGATGCCTTGTGAACGAATCGCTGCCGGTGTCAGTCATTACGTGCCTCCCGGTCGGGCGCGGACAGCTTCCAGCGCGTCCCTTGCGGCGTGTCTTCTAATATAATACCCAGCTCGGCTAGGCGGTCACGGATGGCGTCCGCCGTGTCGAATCTGCGCTCCCTGCGAGCCTCGCTGCGCAAATCGACCGCCAGCTGCACCAGGCCGCGCACAAGCTCCATGGCGGGCTGCTCTGCGGCCGGTGCGTGCCTGGCGAGTTCCAGCCCCAGCACGCCGGTCAATGCCTCCAAAGTGTGCAGGGCATGGCCCAAGGCACGCAGCATGTCCTGCGACGCGCCCGCCTGCGCCCTGTGTGCCGCGGCGTTCACCTGGCGTGTCAAATCGTAGATCGCGGCCAGGGCCACCGCCGTATTGATGTCGTCGTCCATGCCACGCACGAACTCGTCCACGGCGTCTTGACTGGCCTGGACTAAACGACTTGCCTCTTCGTCCGCCACCGGCTCCTTCAATTCGCCGACGTACTCCTCGGGGACCAGTTCCCGCAAGAGCTCGGCGGCGTCGACCAAACGATTATACCCCCGCTCCGTCGCCTCCATTACCTCTTCATTGAACTCGATGGGCGAGCGGTAATGCTTCGAGACGAGGAAGAGCCGCACTACCTGGGGTGAATACTTCTTAAACAGCTCGCGCACGGTGAAGAAGTTGCCCGCCGACTTGGCCATCTTCTCGCCGTCGACGTTGATATACCCGTTGTGCACCCAGTAGCGGACGAACTTCTTTCCCGTCGCCGCTTCACTTTGGGCGATCTCGTTTTCGTGGTGCGGAAAAACGAGATCGGCGCCGCCCGTGTGGATGTCGAAGGGTTGGCCTAGGTAATGGGTGGACATGACCGAGCACTCGATATGCCAGCCCGGACGTCCCGGACCCCACGGACTGTCCCACGCCGGCTCGCCGGGTTTGGCCGCCTTCCACAATGCGAAGTCCGCCGGGTGCCGCTTTTCTTCATCTACTTCGACCCGGGCCCCGGCGACGAGGGCATCGAGGCTTTGCCCCGACAGCGCGCCGTAATCGGAATGGGATTCGACGGCGAAATAGACGTTGCCGCCCACCGCGTAGGCATGTCCCCGCTCGATGAGCCGCTCGATCATGTCGATGATGCCCGGGATGTGCTCCGACGCCTTCGGCATCACCGTCGGAGTCTGGCAGCCTAGGCGCTCGATGTCTTCCAAATATGCCTCGGTGTAGCGATCGACGATCACCTGAAACGGCACGCCTTCCTCCGCTGCCTTGGCGATGATCTTGTCTTCGATGTCGGTGATGTTCTGCACGTGGGTGACTTTATAGCCCCGCCATTGCAGGTACCGCTTGATGACGTCGGGCACTACGAACGCACGGGCGTTGCCCAGGTGGATGTAATCGTAGACCGTAGGGCCGCACGTGTACATCCGCACATGCCCGGGTTCATAAGGCTCGAAGGGTTCCTTCCTTCCGCTCATGGTGTTGTAAAGCTGAAGCGACAAACGTATCTCCCCCGTCAATTCTCAACCATGGTGCACTCTGCGTCCTCAGCGCTTTTCTCCAACTGCCGGACGCGCTCCTCCAACTCGGCGATGCGCGACTGCATCTGGCGCAGCACACGCTCCAACGGATCGGGCAAGTTCGCGTGGTCGAGCTCGTCGACGCGCCGGCCGTTCTCCTTTACTACCCGTCCCGGAACCCCGACGACCGTAGAGTTGGGCGGCACTTCACGCAGCACTACAGCACCCGCTCCGATTTTCGCATGATCGCCGACCTTGAAGGAACCGAGCACCTTCGCCCCGGCCGCGATGACGACGTGATCGCCGATGGTCGGGTGGCGCTTGCCCTTCTCCTTGCCGCTGCCGCCGAGGACGACGCCTTGGTATAGTGTGACGTAGTTTCCCACTTCGGCAGTCTCGCCGATCACCACGCCCATACCGTGGTCGATGAAAACGCCTTCACCGATGCGCGCTCCCGGGTGGATCTCGATCCCCGTAAGAAAGCGGTTGATGTGGGAGATGAGACGGGCGATGAGAAAGAGCCTCTTTTTGTAAAACCAGTGTGCAATCCGGTGCATCCACAGAGCGTGCAAGCCCGGATAGCAAAGCAGCACTTCGAGAACGCTCCGCGCGGCCGGATCCCTTTCGAATACAGCCTCGATATCTTTACGGAGGGTGCGAAACATTTGCGTCACCTCTTCCGCTCTGTTCTTTCTGCCTTTCCGTCCTTACGGCCTCGGCCGGTGCGCGCCGCCGATTGAAAAAGCTCCCGCCCACAGCCCATCGGCTGCAGGGACGGGAGCCGTACGACTCGCGCGTTTCCACCCTGCTTGGGACACGAAGGTCCCCAACTCTGTCGGAAGCAGGCGGCAGCCTAGGGCCGCCGGAGCCTCTTCCTACGCTGTAACGGGCGCTCCCGGCTCGCTCGGCCTACTAAAACGCGGCCCATGCGACGGCATGCGGCAGCGCTCTTTCAGCCTGCAGTTCCAGGGTGCATATCTCTGCCCCGCGGATCCGGGTTGCTCTCAGCCGCCGACAACCCTCTCTGTCGGGCGCGTAAGCAGAGCCTCTCCCTGTCATCACTGTTGGTCATCGTGGATTTGGCTTCATTTCGGCTTCATTATAATGATGGTGCCCTGGAGGTGTCAATGTGTGGGGTGGTTGATCCGCCGTGGGCCGGGCGCTCGTGCCGCGACGCCTCCTTTTTCGAGCCGGCGACTGGCTCTCCGGCGAGTCCGTCTCCCGCGGCTACGCCTGCTTCGCCGGCGCGGCCGCTGTCACCTGCGCCGGCGACGTTTGTGGGCCGTTGCGTAAGTGACCGCGATCCGCCGCCGCATCCACCAGGCCAGGACGAGCAGGGGCGGAGTGATCAGGTGGGTCAGCGTGAACAAGCCGATGCCGTACGTCTCGTTCAAATAGACGGGCCAGTAAAGGGGGTTTTCGCGCACCGTCTCCTCGATGAGGCCCCGGAATAGGCTGTAGTACAAAATAAACGACCACGACAGATACCCCTCGGGCGGCCGGCGGCGCGCGATGACGTTGTGAATGATGAGCAATACGAGCCCGAGAAACGAAGCGTAAATCTGCGCGGGATGGCGGTCGAGGCCGATTTCCGTCGTGCGGCCGAGCACCTCGCCGTTAATCAAATTGCCGATGCGGACGAGGATGATCCCCACGCAAATGCCGGGAACGATGAGGTCGAAGAGCTGCCCGACCCGCTTGCCCTTGGCGCGGATGTAAAGCCAGCCCGGAATCGCGCCGCCGATCATGGCACCGTGAAAGGAAAGGCCGCCTTGGCGGATGCGCAAGATGTTGATCGGCTCCACCGCGTAGTCGGACCAGTTGGTGAGCACGTATACGAGCCGCGCCCCGATCACGCCGCCGATCACCATGATAAAGGCCAGATTGTACAGGAAGTCTTCGTCGTGGCCGAGCCGCAGCGCGTCGCGCCGCAAATAATAGAAGCCGACGAGGATCGAGACGGCCATAAAGATTCCGTACCAATGCACCGCTACGGGTCCGAGTGTAAACGCGATTGGGTCGAGGTTGAGATCCATGGTCCTACGCCCCCGGTCTGGGATATGATGCCACATGAGACTGGCGCGGCTTCTTCCCCGGCCGCTGGCGACCGGAGGGCAGTCTGCCCCGTGGGAAAGGACAGGTGCCTCGTCTATCTTTCAACTTCTTCCCTAGCCTCTCCTCCTTGCACGCCCGGCGCGGCAATGGTATGCTGAGGTTGAGAAAAACTTCACAACCCACCTTCGGGGCAGGGTGAGTTCCGCCCGTTTCCGATGAACAGGCCGGAACAATTCCCGACCGGTGGTGATGCGGACCGCACGCCGGTTCCGCTAAGCCCACGAGTCGCAAACGCGACACGATCTGGTGTGAATCCAGAGCCGACGGTATAGTCCGGATGGGAGAAGGTGCTCCTCCTGGCAGTGCGCCCGCAGGGTGCTCTGATTCGCTGCGCCCCGAAGATGACGGATTCGGGGTGTTTTTGTTGTCCCAAGGCGTGCCGCAACAGTGGACCGCAGAAGACCGGAAGTACATGGAGGAAGCCCTGCGCCTGGCCAGGCTGGGCCTCGGTACGGCATCGCCCAACCCGATGGTCGGCGCCGTCGTCGTGAATGAAGGGCGCATCGTGGGCACGGGCTACCACGAGCGTCCGGGCCGCCCTCATGCCGAGGCGGTCGCGCTCGAGGCCGCCGGCGAAAAGGCCCGGGGCGCCACCCTGTACGTCACGCTCGAGCCGTGCAGCCACTACGGGCGTACGCCCCCTTGCGCCGATCTGATCATTCAACGGGGCGTGCGGCGGGTCGTCGC
>Ga0079224_100002045_pt1 | contig 24134 bp, 22 predicted proteins | sample Stecom2015_FD_80414 | JGI IMG/M metagenome (GOLD analysis project Ga0079224, IMG submission 80414) | Agricultural soil microbial communities from Utah to study Nitrogen management - Steer compost 2015 | ecosystem: Environmental > Terrestrial > Soil > Agricultural land | place: USA: Utah... | reverse complement strand
TGACGGCGCAGAGCCGGATCCTGCGGCGGCAGGTCGCCCTCAACCGCCACCAGCCGGTCGCCTTCGAAGAGTACCGTCACCCGCCTGCTTTCGAACTCTCCATTTCCGGGCTTGATGGCTTCGATGTAGTCCCAGCGGTCGGAGTTGTAGGGATCGATCAGCGAGGGTGAGCCAAGCACGAACTGAACCTGTCGGCGGGACATGCCGGCTCGCAACTGGTCAACCGCTTCCTGGCTGAGGATGGTGCCCTGGCGGATGTCAGGCTTGTACACGAAGGGAAGGCTGTCAATCGAGCAGCCGCCAAGCAGGCCGATGGTCAAAATCAGTCCGAGAATGCGCTGCCGTTTCATTGTGGAAGATCTCCGCGAGCTCGGGCGATAATACTACAGCCTCGCCGGACTTCCGACCGAGCGGTCGAGCAGCGAGCATGGATCGCTACATGGCGTCAGGCAGCTGGCATCATCCATCGCATGCGCCACAGCAGGGGAGCAGGGAGAGCGTTCAGTAGGCGTATCACGGCGCAGTGCGCCGCCAAGCCCACGCTAGTTTTCCATCTCTGCCACTCGCTACTGAGTGCAAAGGGGGAACTTTGGTTACCAAAGACCTTCGTAAGGCGGGCCTCAAGGTCACGCTGCCCAGGATGAAGATCCTGGAAATTCTCTCGCAGGGCGAGAATCGGCATCTGTCCGCTGAGGACGTCTACAAGGCGTTGCTCGAGTCGGGGGAGGACATTGGACTTGCGACGGTATACCGTGTGCTGACGCAGTTCGAGGGTGCCGGTATTGTTCAGCGCCATTACTTCGAAGGCAACCAGTCGGTGTTCGAACTCGCCGAGGGCGACCACCATGACCATATGGTCTGCCTGAAGTGCGGCAGCATCGAGGAGTTCTACGACGACGTCATCGAGCAGCGGCAGGAGCAGGTGGCGGCCGGGCGGGGCTTCGAGGTCACCGATCACTCGCTGATCCTGTACGGCCATTGCCGGCAGTGCCAGCAAGGCGGCCAGGCGTCCTAGCCGGCGGCGAACGTCTCATGCGGAAGCCGCATCCGGGCTAAACGGATGCGGCTTTTTCGTCCCGGGCCCGCTCCAGCATTTCCTGCGCATGGCTGCGGGTTTGCGGCGTGATCTCGACGCCGCCCAGCATCCGGGCGATCTCTTCCACGCGCTGCGCATCGTCGAGCCGGATCACGTCGGTGAAAGTGCGGTCAGCGTCGGCGTGCTTGCTGACCAGATAGTGGGCATGCGCCTGCGCGGCGACCTGCGGCAGATGCGTGACGCACAGCACCTGGCGGTCGCTGCCGAGCTGGCGCAGCTGCCGGCCCACCACCTCCGCGATCGCGCCGCCGATGCCGACGTCGGCCTCATCGAAGATCAGGGTCGGGATCCGGCCGGTCTTGGCGGTTGCCACCTGGATTGCCAGCCCGATCCGGGACAGCTCGCCGCCGGAAGCGATCTTGTTCAGTGGCCCCATGGGCAGCCCCGGGTTGGTGCGGACCAGGAATTCGACCTGGTCGAGCCCGTGCCGGGCCGGCTTGCCGTCCGGCACCCAGCGGACCTCGGCGCTGAACTCGGCGCCCGGCATGCCGAGCTCGTGGATGAAGCTGGTTACCCGGGCGTTCAGTGTGGCCGCTGCCTGGCGCCGCGCCTCGCTGAGGGAGAGTGCTGCCTCGCGGTAGTCGCGCTCGGCGGCTTCCAGCTCCTGGCGCAGGGCGGCGAGCCGGTCTTCGGCGTTCTCCAGCTGTAGTAGCTCGGCGGAGAGGGCCTCCAGCCGGTCCGGCAGCTCTTCGGGACGGACGCGGTGCTTGCGGGCGAGGTCGTTGAGGGTGGAAATCTGCTGCTCGACCCAGGCCAGCCGTTCGGGATCCAGTTCCAGCGTGTCGACGTAGCGGCGCAGGCTGTCGCAGCCTTCTTCCAGCTGGATCAGGGCGCTGGCCAGCAGATCGTGGGCCTCGGCGAGCTTGGGGTCGATGCGGACCAGCCGCTCCAGGTCGGAAACGGCATGGCTGAGGGCATTCTGCGTGCTCTGCTCGTCCTCGTAGAGGCCGCCCAGCACTTGCTGCGCGGTCTGGATCAATTCGCCGGCGCCGGCGAGCCGGCGCTGTTCCGCATCCAGTTCCAGGATCTCGTCACGGGTGAGCTTGAGCGCGGCCAGCTCGTCGACCTGGAAACGCAGGAGGTCGAGCCGCGACTGATAGTCGTCCTGGCCACCTTCCAGGGCGCGGATCTCGGCGTCGATGTCCTGCAGCCGCCGATACAGGGCGCCGACCGTCTGCAGCTGCGCTTCCAAGCCGCCGAAGCTGTCCAGCGCCTCCCGCTGGGCGTCGCGGCGGAACAGCGACTGGTGGGCGTGCTGGCCGTGGATGTCCACCAGGAACTCGCCCAGCTCGCGCATCAGCTGCAGCGGTACCGGGCTGCCGTTGATGAAGCCTTTGGAGCGGCCGCCCTGCTGGATTACCCGCCGCAGCAGGCATTCGCCGTCGGCGCCAAGCTCGTGCTCTTCCAGCCAGCGCGCCGCATCGCTGTCGGCATCAATCTGGAAGGCGGCGGTGATCTCGGCGCGGTCGGCGCCGGGGCGAATGGCATCGCCCTCGATGCGATCGCCCAGGCACAGGCCCAGGGCGTCGAGCAGAATGGACTTGCCCGCGCCGGTCTCGCCGGTGAGGGCGCTCATGCCCTCTCCGAATTCGAGCTCCAGTGCCTCGACGATGGCGTAGTTGCGGATATGGATATGGCTCAGCATGCCTTGGCCGCGGTCAGCGCAGATTAGTGTCGCCCCAGCGCAGCTTTCTGCGCAGGATATCGTAGTAATCATACTGCGGCGGATGGATCAGGCGAACGCGATGATCGTGCTGGCGGACCACCAGCCGGCTGCCGGGCTGCAGGCCGAGATCGTCCTGGCCGTCGCAGCTGATGCCGATACGCTCGATATCTTCGGCCGGCACGTCGACCTCGACCACACTGTTGGCGCCGATTACCAGCGGCCGGTTGCTCAGCGTGTGCGGGCAGACAGGCACCAGTGCCAGGGCATCCACCGACGGATGGATGATCGGGCCGCCGCCGGCGAGCGCATACGCGGTGGAGCCGGTCGGGGTGGCAATGATGATCCCGTCGGCACGATGCGCGGTCAGCAGCCGGCCGTCGATATGGGTGACGAACTCCACCATCCGCGCCGTGTTCCATTTGTAGAGCACGACGTCGTTAAGGGCGGTGCCGGCGGCCAGTACGCGGTCGCCCTGGCGTACCTCGGCTTTCAGCAGGATGCGGTCTTCCTCGATGAAGTCGCCCGCCAGCACCGCATCCAGTCCGTCGAAGCCTTGCGGCGGCACATCCACGAGGAAACCAAGCCGCCCCCGATTGATTCCAAGTACCGGGATATCATGTTCGGCAACCAGGCGGCCGGTGTGCAGCAGCGTGCCGTCGCCGCCCACCGAGATCACCATGTCGGCGTCGACGACCAGCTCGGCCAAAGGGGCCCGGCGACAGCCTGGAGGCAGGGCGTCAGGAGCAATGGCGGCGGCATCCAGGGCCACTTCGACCCCGCGCTCGCGGAGAAACGCGGTGATGGCCTGGATGGTTTCTGCCGTGCCTGCATCGTTCGGCTTGCCGGTGACAGCGATGTGCGTGAAATGCTGTTGCATGGGTAACCCGACTGCGGACTGCGGGCGACGTTACCATGTCCGTCTTGGACAGCGCTAGGCGCCGCCGCGCCTTGCCTTGACAGGTTTTGCCCATATTGATAGCGTTCGCATTAGCACTCGACGCATGAGAGTGCTAACAGCGACAATCCCTCTTCCAAGCGGTTGCACAACCAACCATCGTCATGGCTGAGAGCGATTACAGCGAATTGGGCGAGCGCGCGCAGCACTTGTTGAAAGTGCTGGTGCAGCGTCATATCCGTGACGGTCAGCCGGTTGGCTCGCGCGCGCTGACGCGCGAGTCGGGGCTGCCCTTGAGTCCGGCGACCATTCGCAATGTCATGTCGGACCTGGAAGATCTCGGTTATGTCCAGGCGCCGCATACTTCTGCCGGCCGGATTCCGACCGACAAGGGGTATCGGTTCTTCGTCGACAGCCTGTTGACGGTCCGTTCGCTGCCGGTGTCGGATATCGATCAGCTGAAGATCCGGCTCGACAGGAGTGGCGGGGCCGAGGCGCTGGTTGGCTCGGCGTCGAATCTGCTGTCGGGGCTGACCCGTTATGCCGGCCTGGTGACGCTGCCACGGCATGGCTACGGCGCGTTCCGGCAGATGGAGTTCATGCCGCTGTCCGGTAACCGGGTGCTGGTGATCGTGATCCTCAACGAGCACGAAGTGCAGAACCGGGTCATCGAAACCAACCGGAAGTTCAGCGCCGATGAACTCCGCCAGGTATCGAACTTCCTGAACCGGGAGTTTGCCGGCAAGGATTTGCGCACCGTCCGCAAGAAGCTGGTCGAGGATATCGACCACACGCGGGAGAACGTCAACCGGCTGATGGCGTCGGTGGTGGAGGTCGCGGAAAAGGTGTTCGTCGAGCAGGAAGCCGAGAGCGACTTCGTGCTGGCCGGGCAGACCAACTTGATGGAATATGCCGAGCTCGCCAACGTCGAGAAGCTGCGCGAACTGTTCGACGCCTTCAACCATAAGCGCGATGTGCTGCACATCCTCGACCAGAGCCTGCAGGCCAACGGCGTGCAGATCTTCATCGGCCAGGAGTCGGGCTACGAAGTCTTCGACGGCTGCAGCCTGGTGACCTCCAGCTATGAGGTCGACGGCGAGGTGCTGGGCGTGCTGGGCGTGATCGGGCCGACGCGAATGCCGTACGACCGGGTGATCCCCATCGTCGACTTGACGGCTCGGTTGTTGGGGGAGGCGCTGAACCCCAAGTCCCCTCTCAATTCAGACTAGTCCCGTACAACCTAACGGTTACCAGAGGTAACGGAGAGCTTTGTAATGACGGAACACCAGGAGCAGGCAGCCGAGGGGCAGCAACCGAACGAGGCTACCCCCGAGCGGCTGCAGGAGCTCGAGCAGGAGCTGGCGGAAGCCCGGCAGAAGGCCGAGGAAAACTGGAATCAGTTCCTGCGTGCGAGAGCCGAGCTGGAAAACAGCCGCCGGCGCGCCGAACGCGAACTGGAGCAGGCGCACAAGTTCGGGCTGGAGAAGTTCGCGTCCGAACTGCTCGGCGTCCGCGACAGCCTGGAGATGGGGCTGGCTGCCGCCAATGATCCGCAGGCCGACGTTGCCAAGCTGCGGGAAGGGACGGAGCTGACTCTGCGCATGCTGACCCAGGTCATGGAGAAATTCGGCATCGTGCAGATCGATCCGCAGGGGCAGAAGTTCGATCCTTCCAAGCACGAGGCGATGGCGGCACAGGAAAGCGCCGATCAGGAGCCGAACACCGTTCTGCATGTCGTGCAGAAAGGCTATGCGCTCAACGACCGGTTGCTGCGGCCGGCGATGGTCGTTGTCTCCAAAGCGGGTGCTGCGCCACCGGCCGGCGGTCAGATCGACGAGCAGGCTTGAGAAGAAAAACGGGCACTGGCTTGACGTGTATGAATACCGGCGCGCTGCAAGACGGCGTTGACCGGAACAACTTCAGGAGCTGAATGATGGCAAAGATCATTGGTATCGATCTCGGCACCACGAACTCGTGCGTGGCCGTGATGGAAGGCGGCAAACCACGGGTCATTGAAAATGCCGAGGGCGACCGCACCACGCCGTCTATCGTGGCATTTACCGATGATGGCGAGGTGCTGGTCGGCCAGCCCGCCAAGCGGCAGGCGGTGACCAACCCGCAGAACACCGTGTTTGCGGTGAAGCGGCTGATCGGTCGCCGCTTCGACGAGGACGTCGTGCAGCGTGACGTCCAGGAAATGCCCTACAAGATCGTGCGCGCCGACAACGGCGACGCCTGGGTCGAGGCGCAGGGCAAGAAGATGGCCGCGCCCGAGATCTCCGCGCGCGTGCTCATGAAGATGAAGAAGACCGCCGAGGACTACCTGGGCGAGGAAGTGACCGAGGCGGTCATCACCGTGCCGGCCTACTTCAACGACTCGCAGCGGCAGGCGACCAAGGACGCCGGCAAGATCGCCGGCCTCGATGTCAAGCGCATCATCAATGAGCCGACCGCGGCGGCGCTCGCTTACGGTCTCGACAAGGTCAAGGGCGACCGCAAGATCGCGGTGTACGACCTCGGCGGCGGCACCTTCGACATCTCCATCATTGAGATTGCCGAAGTCGACGGCGAGCATCAGTTCGAAGTGCTGGCCACCAACGGCGACACCTTCCTCGGCGGCGAGGATTTCGACCGGCGCGTGATCGACTACATCGCCGGCGAGTTCAAGAAGGACCAGGGCATCGATCTGTCCGGCGATCCGCTGGCCATGCAGCGCCTGAAGGAGGCTGCCGAGAAGGCCAAGATCGAGCTGTCCTCGACCCAGCAGACCGAGATCAACCTGCCGTACATCACCGCGGACCAGACCGGGCCCAAGCACCTGAACCTGAAGCTGACCCGTGCCAAGCTCGAGTCGCTGGTGGAAGACCTGATCCAGCGCACCATCGAGCCGTGCCGCGTCGCGCTCAAGGACTCGGGGCTGTCGGCCTCCGAGATCGACGAGGTGATCCTGGTCGGCGGCCAGACCCGTATGCCGAAGGTGCAGGAAGCGGTGAAGAACTTCTTCGGCAAGGAGCCGCGCCGTGACGTCAATCCCGACGAGGCGGTGGCCGTGGGCGCTGCCATTCAGGGCGGCGTGCTGGCCGGCGAGGTCAAGGACGTGCTGCTGCTCGACGTCACCCCGCTGTCGCTGGGCATCGAGACGCTGGGCGGCGTGATGACCAAGATCATCGAGAAGAACACCACCATCCCGACCAAGGCGTCGCAGGTGTTCTCCACCGCCGACGACAACCAGAGCGCGGTGACGGTGCACGTGCTGCAGGGCGAGCGCGAGATGGCGCGCGACAACAAGTCGCTGGGCCGCTTCGACCTCACCGACATTCCGCCGGCACCGCGCGGCGTGCCGCAGATCGAGGTGACCTTCGACATCGACGCCAACGGCATCCTCAATGTGTCGGCCCGCGACAAGGCGACCGGCAAGCAGCAGTCGATCGTCATCAAGGCCTCCTCCGGTCTCAGCGAGGAAGAGATCGAGCGGATGGTGAAGGACGCCGAGGCGCACAAGGAAGAGGACCGGCGGGCCCGCGAGCTGGTGGAAGCACGCAACCAGGCCGACAACCTGATCCACGCCACCCGCAAGTCGATGAACGAGCTCGGCGATAAGTTGTCGGATAGCGACAAGAAGGACGTCGAGGCCGCCATCGCCGATCTTGAAGAAGCGATCAAGGGCGACGACAAGGCGGCGATCGAGCAGAAGACCCAGGTGCTCGCCGAGCGTTCCGGCAAGCTGGCCGAGCGCCTGTATGCGCAGAGCCAGGGAGCCGGCGGCGCCGAGCAGCCGCAGGATGCGGCCGGTGCGGCGGGCAACGACGATGTGGTCGATGCCGAGTTCGAAGAGGTCAAGGAGGACCGCAAGCAGTAGTCACCGCTCGGCTCCCGATGGCGAAGGCGCAGGCATTCTTCCTGCGCCTTCGTGTTTGTGGAGCCGGGTCTGAAATCAGGCGCCGGGCATTTATATAATGCCCGGCGACCTGGCCTGACGAGCAGCAACACGAATGGCGAAGCGAGACTATTACGAGATCCTGGGCGTAGCCCGCAATGCCTCCGACGCGGAGCTCAAGCGCGCGTACCGGCGGCTTGCCATGAAGTATCACCCGGACCGCAATCCGGGCGATGCGGCCGCCGAGGAAGCCTTCAAGGAAGTCAAGGAGGCCTATGAAGTTCTGAGCGACGCCCGCAAGCGCGCCGCCTACGACCAGTTCGGCCATGCCGGGGTCGATGGCACGGCGGGCATGGGCGCGCGGGGCGCCGGGCCGGGCAGCTTCGCAGACATCTTCTCGGACGTGTTCGGCGATATCTTCTCCGGCGGCAGCCGGCGCAGCGCCAGCATGTTCCGTGGTGCCGACCTGCGCTACACCCTCGAGATCAGCCTCGAGGAAGCCGTGCGCGGCACCGAGGTGAAGATCGAGGTCCCCAACCTGGAGCTGTGCGGGAGCTGCAAAGGCAGCGGCGTACGCGGCGGCGGCCAGCCGGACGTCTGTCCGACCTGTCACGGCCACGGCGACGTGCGCATCCAGCAGGGGTTCTTCGCCATCCAGCAGACCTGTCCGCGATGCCGCGGCACCGGCAGCATCGTCACCGACCCTTGCGAGACCTGCCATGGCCGCGGTCGCACCGAGGTGCGCAAGACCCTGTCGGTGAAGGTGCCGGCCGGCGTCGATACCGGCGACCGCATCCGCCTGACCGGCGAGGGAGAGCCGGGCGAGAACGGCGGGCCGCCCGGCGATCTGTATGTGCAGATCGCGGTGCGGGCGCACCCGATCTTCAAGCGCGAGGGCGTCGACCTGCGCTGCGAGGTGCCGATCAGCGTGGTGCTGGCGGCGCTGGGGGGCGAGCTGGAGGTCCCGACCCTGGACGGCCGCGCCACCATTCAGGTGCCCGCCGGTACCCAGACCGGCAAGGTCTTCAGGCTGCGCGGCAAGGGGGTGACCCCGGTACGTGGCGGGGCCCCGGGCGATCTGCTCTGCAGGGTCGTGGTGGAGACGCCGGTCAACCTGACCCGCGAGCAGAAGGAGTTGTTGCAGCAGTTCGGCGATACGCTGGCGGCTGGCGGCGAGAAGCACAATCCGCAGGCGAGCTCATGGCTGGACGGCGTCAAGCGTTTCTTCGAAGATCTGAAATTCTGAATAACCACGACAAAAGGGACAGAGCATGACCCGTATCGCCATTACCGGTGCCGCTGGCCGCATGGGCCGTACCTTGATCGAGGCCGTGCTGAACGATCCGGATGCACAGCTCGCCAGCGTTGTCGAGCGTCCGGGGCATGCGCTGATCGGCAGCGATGCGGGCGCGCTGGTCGGTCGCGGCACCCTCGGCGTGCCGATCCGGGACAGCCTGGTCGCTGCCCTCGGTGATGGCGTCGACGTGGTGATCGACTTCACCACCCCGATGGCGACCCTCGAGCATATCGGCATCTGCCGGCACCACAGCACCCGCATGGTGATCGGTACCACGGGACTGTCGCAGAGCCAGCGGGGGGTGCTGGAGCAGGCGGCATAGGACATCGCCGTCTGCGCGGCGCCCAACTTCAGCGTCGGCGTCACCCTGTCGCTGAAGCTGGTCGAGCTGGCTGCCCGGGTGCTGGGCGACAGCGTCGATATCGAAGTCATCGAAGCCCACCACCGGCACAAGGTCGACGCCCCCTCCGGCACCGCGCTGGCCCTCGGCGAGGCGGCGGCCCGGGTTCTCGGCCGCAGCCTCGAAGACTGCGCGATCTACGGCCGCGAGGGTCACACCGGTGCGCGTGACCGCAATACCATCGGTTTCTCGACCATCCGCGGCGGCGATATCGTCGGCGATCACACCGTGCTGTTTGCCGGCACCGGCGAGCGGGTGGAAATCACCCACAAGGCCTCCAGCCGCATGACCTTCGCGACCGGCGCGATTCGTGCCGCCCACTGGCTCGCGCGCCAGAACCGCGGCCTGTATGACATGCAGGACGTGCTGGGACTGAAGGGGCTGCTCAAGCAGCAGTAAGCCCGGGCCCGCCGCGGCAGGTGCGCAGGCGTTTCCCCTGAAATCGCGGCCAGATGCGCGGTCTGCGCCGCGATTCGCCTTTCCCGGGGCCCTGCTTGCCGCACCGAGGGCGCGCCCAGCGATCCCGGACGGCAGGGCCGCCGGCCAGTTCCGGTTCTACCTCAATCGCTGCTGATTCGCAGCGCGGCAGCAATGGCGAGCGGAGCCAGGGTCAGGGACAGCAGCATGAAGGCCGCCAGTAGGTAGAGCTGGCCGGTGGCCGGCAGGCCGCTGGCGGAAGCCTCGACCGCGGAAGCTGCGAACACCAGCACCGGGACATAGAGGGGCAGCACCAGCAGCGACAGCAGCATGCCGCCGCGCCGGAGGCTGACGGTCAGCGCAGCGCCGATGGCGCCGATGGCGCTCAGCACCGGGGTTCCGAACAGCAGGCCCAGCGCCAGCGTCTCGATCGCATGCAGCGGCAGGTTCAGCATCACGCCCAGCAGCGGGCCGACCAGTACCAGCGGCAGTCCGCTGACCAGCCAGTGCGCCGCGATCTTCGCCAATACCAGCAATGCCAGTGGGTGCGGGCTGAGCAGCAGCTGTTCCAGGCTGCCGTCTTCGTAGTCGGAGCGGAACAGCTGATCGAGCGACAGCAGGGTGGCGAGCAGCGCCGATACCCAGATGATGCCGGGCGCCAGCAGCCGCAACACCCCAGGCTCCGGGCTGGTGGCGAGCGGGAACAGGCTGGCGATCATCACGAAGAAGATCAGCGGATTGAGCAGCTCGCCGCGCGCCCGGAACGCGAGCAGCAGGTCGCGGCGCAGCAGGGCGAACATCGCCGCCGGCAGGGAAGGCGCGCTCATGGCCCTATCCTCAGCCGCGTGAGCGGTAGCCCCGGCAGCTCGACTGCCTGGTGCGAGGTCAGTACCACCATGCCGCCGCGGCCGACATGGTCGGTCATCAGGCCGTTGACCAGCGCCACGCCGGCGGCGTCGAGGGCGGTGTAGGGCTCGTCCAGTATCCACAGCGGCGCCGGGCGGAGCAGCAGCCGTGCCAGCGCCGTGCGCCGCCGCTGGCCGGCCGACAGGGTGTGCACATGCTGGTGACACTGCTCCTGCAGACCGACCCTGTCGATCGCCGCCTCGGCGTCGGCGCCGCCCATCAGCCCGGCGCTGAAGCGCAGGTTTTCGAGCACGGTCAGCCCGGCCTTGAGGGCCGGCTGGTGGCCGATGTACTGGAGGGCCTCGGCATAGGCCGGCCGCTGGCGGCGAATCGGCTGACCGTTCCAGTACACCTCGCCGTCTTCCGGCAGTGTCAGGCCGGCGAGCATGCGCAGCAGGCTGGTCTTGCCGGCACCGTTGCGGCCTTCCACCTGCAGTACCTGGCCGGACCGGACTTCCAGCTGCAGCTCGTCGAACAGCAGCAGATCGCCGCGCAGGCAGGCCAGCCGGTCGGCACGCAATTCGTTTTCGGAATAGCGATTGGTCATCACACCCCCAAGGGGCGCTATCGTGGCGTACCTTGGCGCAGGGGACAAGCAGGCAGGGCAAGGCGGAGGGCGCGCGCAGCCTGTCGGGAAGGTCCGCGCAGGGCGCGTCTGCTCGGGCAATGACGGCGCAGGCCGCTGCTACGGAGGCGGGCGGTCGGCCAGATAGTCGAGCAGTGCGCGGACTTCATCGGGATCGTGCAGGCGGAAGGCGGCGGCGGTCGGGCGCGGATCCTCGCTGACCAGGATGCCGAGACCGGCAGGGCGCAGTTCCTCGAAGGCGTCCTCGTCGGTGACATCGTCGCCGATGAAAATCGGCAGGGCATGGCGGTCGGCACCGAGGATCTCCATCAGTTTGCGCACCGCCTTGCCCTTGTGCCAGTCGACATGCGGACGGATCTCGAACACCTGCTTGCCGGCCCGCAGCCGCAGCCGTGGGTGCTCGGCAAGGATGGCGGTCAGGGCCTGCTCGACGGGCGGCAACGCCTCGCGTTCGACCAGGCGGTAGTGGATCGACAGCGAGTAGCGCTTCTGTTCCAGCAGCAAGCCGTCCGGCTGCGGCAGTCGCGCCACCAGCTGTCGATGCAGGGATGCGAGTTCGTCCACATAGCCTTGTCCGAACTGCCACTCGAAGCCTTCCGGTCCGGCAATCTCGAAGCCGTGATCGCCGGCGTAGTAGAGCTCCGGCAGACCCACGAGGGCGCGCACGTCGGCGAGCTGGCGGCCGCTGATGACGGCGACCGGGTACCGGGCCGCCAGCCGCGCGACGGCCGCCCGGGTGGCCGGTGCCAGCACCGCGTCTTCCGGGCGCGGCACGATGGGCGTGAGGGTGCCGTCGTAGTCCAGGAAGATCTGCGGGCGGCGCCGGTCAAGCGCTTGCTCCAGGACATCCCGGTCGTGCAGCGCATGCGGCAGCGCCGGCCTATTCTGCGCGGGATCAGGTGGCATGTGGCAGGTAATCTCCGCTGTACGGGAGATGGGAGACTTCGTGGCTGGCGGTCACGCTCAGGAAGGTGTCCGCCCAGCGGAACACATCCTGGGTGCGGATGATCCGCCGCAGCGTCCGCATCCGCTCTTCCCGCTCCTTGCGGCTCATGAGGAAGGCCTGGCGGATCCTGCCGGCGGTCTGATCGATGTCATGCGGATTCACCAGCAGCGCGCCTTTCTGCAGCTGGGAAGCGGCACCGGCGAACTCGGACAGGATCAGCACCCCGTGGTTGTCGGTCTGGGCGGCGCAGTATTCCTTGGCGACCAGGTTCATGCCGTCCTTGAGGGAGGTCACCAGCGCGATGTCGGCGGCCACGTAGTAGGCCACCAGTTCGTCGAACGGCAGATTGTGGAACATGTAGTGGATCGGGACCCAGCCCGACTCGGTGAACTCGCCGTTGATCTCGCTGATCAGCCGTTCCATGTCCAGCCGCAGCTGCTGGTAGTCCGGGATTTCCTTGCGGCTGGGTACGACGTGCTGGACCAGATGGATCTGGCCGCGCAGTTCCGGATAGCGGCGCAGGGCATGGCGGAAGGCATCCAGGCGATTGAGCAGGCCCTTGGTGTAATCGAGCCGGTCGACGCCGAGGATCAGCTGCCGATCCGAAAGGTCGGCGCGCAGTTCCCGCGCCCGCTGCTGGACCGCTTCGGTGGCGGCAGTGTCGGCGAGCCGATGGAAATCGATGCCGATCGGGAAGGCGCCGACGCTGATGTCGCGGGTCATGTTAACGGTGCCGCTATCACCCAGGCCGTCGCGCACCCGCAGCCGTACCACCGAACCGGTGCCGTCGACGGAGGCATTGAACAGGGCCCGGACGCAGTAGAGGAAATTGCGTCGGTCGCGCTGGGTCTGGAAGCCGATCGAGTCGAACTCCAGCAGGCCGCGGAGGATATCGAAGCGCCAGGGCAGCTTGAGGAAAATCTCCAGCGGCGGGAACGGCGTGTGCAGGAAGAAGCCGGTCTTGACGTCCAGGCCCAGCTCGCGCATGTCCGCCGCCAGCGACATCAGGTGGTAATCGTGGACCCAGACGAAGTCGCCGGGCTCGGCGACGTCGGCCACGGCCTGCGCGAAGCGCTGGTTGACCTCGCGGTAGCTGCGCCAGTAGCTGGGCTCGAAATTGCAGTTGGTGAAGAGATCGTGGAACAGCGGCCAGATGACTTCGTTGGAGAAGCCGAAGTAGAAGCCCTTCATGTCGTCTTCGGAGAGCATGACGGGCTTGAAGGTGCAGCCGTAGTCGCTGCTGACTTGTTCGAGTGCGGGCTGCACCTGATAGGTGTTGGCGTCGGTGGTGCCCGGCCAGCCGATCCAGACCCCACCGCGGCGCTGCAGTACCGGAACCAGTGCACTGACCAGGCCGCCGCTGGAGGGACGGGCTTCCCAGCTGCCGTCTTCGCGTTGGTTGAGTACTAGCGGTAATCGGTTGGAAACAACGATGAGTCGGTCCTGAGACCGTTTACGGGGAATATTGCGTAGCATCACTGTACCTCTCCAGGAGCGTCCTGCTCCTGACAGCAAATCCTTCTAGCCGAGTGGGCCAGCCAAGCTTCCTGAAGCGGCCTGTCGACCATTCCCGGAATGGTCCGCCGCTGTGCGCCCTCCTTATCCATTAGCGAGAGCGAAAGATCATACGCGAAATTGGGCCCTGCTGTCGGCTTGCCAAGCCTGGGCGCCGGGGCGGTGACTTGGACGCGAGCGCAAACCGCCCAAGCTTTGATGCCGCCGCTGAAGGCGCGATGTGGTAAGAAATGGTTCAAACGTTCCGTTCGATCACGGTCATTCTGGTCAGCTTGGCGCTGCTGATTTCCGGCAGCAGCATGTTGGGCACGCTGCTGGCAGTACGGATGTCGATCGAAGGCTTCGCGCACCAGTGGATCGGGCCCATCCTGGCCTTTCACTCGGTCGGTTTCGTCGCCGGGACGCTCTACGCAGCCGGAATCATCCGCCGCGTCGGGCACATCCGTTCGTTCGCTGCCTTCGCTGCCATCGCCTGCGTGTCGGCGCTGTCGCATCCGCTCTACATCAACGAGATCTCCTGGGCCGCGCTGCGGGCGGTGACCGGCTTCTGCAGCGCCGGTCTGATGATGGTGATGGAGAGCTGGATCAACGACCGGGCCAGCAATGAAATACGCGGCACCATCATGGCCACCTACAGCGCGACCTCGTACCTGGCGCAGGGCGGCGGCCAGTTCACGCTGGGGCTAAGTTCGCCGCAGACCTACGTGCTGTTCAGCATCGCCGCCGCGCTGATCGCCGCCTCGTTGGTGCCGCTGGCCCTGACCCGATCGAAGGCGCCCGTGATCGAGCAGCATGAGCGCATGAGCGTCAGGCGGCTCTATCAGGTGGCGCCGATCGGCATCGTCGGCGCCATCATGGCCGGCGCCGCCATGAGCGGCATCATGGCAGTGCTGCCGGTCTACGCGCAGCAGGCCGGCTATCGTGTCGATCAGATCTCGGTGCTGATGGGAATGACGGTGCTGTTCGGGATGGCCATGCAATGGCCGGTCGGCCATCTTTCCGACCGGCGCGACCGGCGCGGCATGATCACGATGCTGGCGCTGCTGGGGCTCTTGGTCACCATTCCCCTGATCACCCAGGACGGCCGTTACTTCCCCGGCCTGCTGCTGCTGTCGGGCCTGTTCGTCGGTCTGGTCGGGACCATTTACCCGATGTGCGTGGCGCTCACCAACGACTCGCTGCACTCCCACCAGATGGTCAGCGCCAGCGCGACGCTGCTGCTGATCTTCGGCACCGGCACCATCATCGGCCCGGTGGTCGGTTCGTTGATGATGGAGCTGCTGGGCGGCCACGGCCTGTTTGTCTTCCTGGCCGGCGTGATGAGCATCCTGAGCGTGTTCAGTCTGATCCGCTACCTCACCGCCAAGCGCATCCCGGTGGAAGAGCAGTCCGAATACGTGCCGGTGGCGACCGCGGCGACGCCGGTCATCATGGAAGTGGATCCGCGCAACCTCGAGTTCGAGCCGCCGGTGAAAATCCCGCTGGTGGATCGCCGCAGCGGCCGGCAGGACCGGCGGAAAGACAGCCAGAGCGGCGGCCGCCGCCGAACCGATGCGGCCGACTTCAACGAGTAGGCCGGCGCTACCCGGCGCATCTTGAGCGACACGGCCCGCAGAGGGTGGTTGCGGCCACTCCGAATCAGGAATTCTTTGTATTCCGAATTGCTGCCCTCACCCTGATCTGAGCCGGCTGGCTGCCGGCGAACGGAAAAGAGGAGAGCCATGGCGCAGACCGTCAGCGAGTTCATGCTGGATCGCCTGTATGAATGGGGCGTCCGCCGTATCTACGGTTATCCCGGCGACGGCATCAACGGGATCATGGGCGCGATCGGCCGCAAGCCCGGCAAGATCGAATTCGTGCAGGTCCGGCATGAGGAGGAGGCGGCATTCATGGCTACTGCCCATGCCAAGTACTCGGGCGGCGAGCTGGGTGTCTGCCTTGCCACTTCCGGTCCAGGCGCCATTCATCTGCTCAACGGTCTGTACGACGCGCACAAGGACCATCAGCCGGTGCTCGCCATCGTCGGCCAGTCGGCGCGCATCAGCATGGGCGCGCACTATCAGCAGGAAGTCGATCTGGGGACGCTGTTCAAGGACGTCGCCCGCCATTACGTGCAGACCGCGACAGTACCGGCGCAGATGCGCCAGCTGATCGACGAGGGCGTGCGCATCGCGCTTGCCGAGCACGACGTGACCTGCCTGATCGTGCCGCACGACCTGCAGGATCTGCCGATGGAGGAGCCGCCGCGCAAGCACGGCGCCACCTTCTCCGGGGTGGGCTACAGCGCTCCCAGGCAGATCCCGCAGCCCCGCGACCTGGACCGGGCCTCGGAAGTGCTCAATGCCGGCAGCAAGGTCGCGATCCTGGTCGGTGCCGGCATCCGCGATGCGGTGGACGTGCTGCTGGAGGTGGCCGACCGGCTCGGGGCGGGCATCGCCAAGGCGTTGCTGGCCAAGACCATGGTGCCGGACGACTTGCCGTTCGTCACCGGCTCCATCGGCCTGCTCGGTACCGAAGCCACCGACAGGATGATGCGGGAGTGCGACACGCTCTTCATGATCGGTTCGAGCTTTCCGTATGCGGAATTCCTGCCGAAGCCGGATCAGGCCCGCGGCGTCCAGATCGACATCGACGGCCGCATGCTCGGCCTGCGCTATCCCATGGAAGTGAACCTGCAAGGGGATGCCCGCTCAACCCTGCAGGCGTTGCTGCCCTTGCTCGAGCGCAAGTCTAGCCGCGCCTGGCGGCGCAGGATCGAAGGCTGGGTGGATGACTGGTGGAAAACGGTCGAGGCCCGCGCCATGCAGGATGCCGATCCCGTGAATCCGCAGCGGGTGTTCTGGGAGCTGTCCAGACGGCTGCCGGACAATTGCATGCTCAGCGCCGACAGCGGCTCCACCACGAACTGGTATGCCCGCGACATCCGCGCCCGCCGCGGCATGCTGGGCAGCCTGTCGGGCGGCGTGGCGACCATGTGCCCGGCCATTCCCTACATTACCGCTGCCAAGTTCGTGCACCCGGAACGGCCGGCGCTCGCCATCGTCGGCGATGGCTCCATGCAGATGCTGGGCAATGCCGGGCTGATCACCATCGCCAAGTACTGGCAGCAATGGGCCAACCCGCAGCTGGTGGTGCTGGTCGCCAACAACCGCGATCTCAACCAGGTGACCTGGGAGCAGCGGGTGCTGGAGGGCGATCCCAAGGTCACGGTGTCGCAGGACATCCCCGACTTCCAGTACGACCGCTATGCCGAGATGCTGGGCCTGATCGGGCTGCGCATTCAGCGGCCGGAGGAAATCGGCCCGGTGCTGGACGAGGCCTGGCGTTGGGACCGGCCAGTGGTGATCAATGCCTACACCGACCCCAACGTGCCGCCGCTGCCGCCGCACATCACCTACGAACAGGCCCGCAACTATATGAGCATGCTGGTGCGGGGCGAACCCGAGGCCGGCGGCGTCGTGCGTCAGACCGCCAAGGGGCTGCTGGCGCGTTATTTCCATCGTGTGGATTAGCAGGTCGAACGGCGCCCCCGTTACGGTTGCTTGCTATCGGATCGGAGCAGGAGGCGATGCGTACACGTTCGGTATTCGCAGACCATTTGCGGCACGCGCTCGAAGAAGAGCCCTGCATGGACTTTTGCAGTCGCTTTGCCGAGGACTGCATCGTCGTCACCAGCTTCGGCACTTTCCACGGCCGCGATGGCGTGCAGATGGCCGCGGAACTGCTGGAGCAGGCACTGCCGAACGCCCGCTACCATTACGAAGACCGGGTCCATCAGGGAGAGCTGTGCCTGCTGGGCTGGACCGCCGAGGCCGATGGCGCCCGGGTTGACGACGGCGCCGATTCTTTCCTGATCCAGGATGGCGCCATCAAGGTGATGACCATCCACTACACGGCCAGGCCGCTGCCGCCGGCGTCACCAGGGGGTGACGATGGCAGCGTTGTCCGCCTGTAGCGTGACCTGTCGAAGGGGACGGGCAGGCTAGCCTTGGTCCGCCGGGCATGGAAGATCAGCGGCAGGGTGGTATGAGCACCACGGCCAGCCCGATCCACAGCACCGCGATCAGCGACAGGACCGAAAGCCCGCCGGCGATCGTCGCCATGAAGCGGGCGCGCGAGCCGATCCGCAGGCTGTGGCCGGTGTTCCTGGCAGAGCCAAGCAACAGCAGCAGGGCAGCGACTGCCGCTACGGTCAGCAGCAGGAGCAGGCCGCGGATCAGGTCCAGCCCGAAGGCCTGGGCGGCCTGCCAGTTCAGCGCGCAACCGATCGAGAGCAGCGCGTAGCTGAGCACGAAATGCGCTGCCCATATCAGCGGCGCGACGATGATGGCGAACTGTCGGTGCAGGCCTGCCGTCACCGCGGCCTCCTACAGCAGCCTGGGAAACAGCAGCAGCACACCGATCAGGGCCAGCCCCTGCAGGACGGTGTAATGCCAGAGCAGAGCGGCGATCCGCCACTGGCCGCGCCGTTCGGGAGCCTGCCGCCGCCATGCCAGGACAGCGCCGACCGTCAGGCAGGCGAGTACATGCAGGCCGTGCCAGGTCGCAAAGGCCGTGGCGATGGCGTCATAGGCATGGCGGGTGGGCATGATGCCGCCCGGCGCCAGCGCGCCTGCCAGCGTTGCAGAGGCGGCCAGCAGCGCCAGCAGGGCGCAGAGCGCGGCGCCGCGATGGCCGCCGCTCCGCTGTCCCAGCATGATCAGCACCGAGCTGGCCGCCAACTGGATCAGGCCGGCCAGCCCGAGCGGCAGATTGCTGGCTGGCATTGTCGGTGGCGGCCAGTCGGGCGTCACCGTCCAGTAGAAGAAATAGCCGAACAGCAGCGAAGCGGCGATGGTGGCATCGGCCCCCAGCGCCATCAGCATGCCCCACCAGCCCGGCGGCCGAGGATGGTGCGGATGCAGCGGCAGTTCCAGGCCCGGAGCCGCCTGCATCCGCGCCGGCAGGGACGGGCCGCTCCAGGCCCAGCGCAACGCCAGCAGCAGCACGCCGGCGAAAGCCAGCGCCGCGAGCCAGTAGCTCTTGGCCAGGAAGCCGATGAAGCCGGCTGCGGTCACCGCCGCTGTCAGTAGCGGCAGCCAGGTGTTGCCGGGCACGACGATGACCTGTTCCGGCCTGGCGTCGACCAGCGTGGTGCCGAGAATCTCCCGGCGCGCCGGCCGGGGATGGCCCAGGTAGCCACGGCCCTGGTGCAGCGCTTCCGCCAGCTCTGGGGTATCCCACAGCGGATGCCGGGTCCGTATTTCCGGAATGGCGGCAAAGTTGTAGGGCGGCGGCGGCGCGGGCATGGTCCATTCCAGGGTGTCGGCTTGCCAGGGATTGGCCGGCGCCCGCCGGCCGTAGCGGAAATGCAGGACGACGTCGATGAGGAAAGCCGCCGTGCCAATCGCCAGCACAAAGCCGCCGATCGAGGACAGCAGGTTGGGCCACTCCCAGCCGATGCCGGGCAGGTAGGTGTAGACCCGCCGCGGCATGCCCAGCATGCCGGTCAGGTGCATGACCAGGAAGGTCAGGTTGAAGCCGATGAACATCAGCCAGAAGGCGGCCTTGCCCAGCCATTCCGAGGGCAGCCGGCCGCTGGCGAGCGGCAGCCAGTAATAGAAAGCGCCGAACAGCGGGAAGACCATGCCGCCGATCAGCACGTAGTGCAGATGGGCGACCACGAAGTGGGTGTCATGCACCTGCCAGTCGAACGGCGCCAGCGCCACCATCACCCCGGTCAGTCCGCCCAGGGTGAACACGAAGAAGAAGCCGAACACATACAGCATCGGCACCGTGAGCCGCGGCCGCGCCGGCCACAGGGTGGCGATCCAGGTGAAGACCTGGATGCCGGTCGGAATCGCCACCGCCATGCTGGCGGCCGAGAAGAATGCCAGCGCCAGCTGGGGAATGCCGACGGCGTACATGTGGTGCACCCACAGGCCGAAGCTCAGGAAGCCCACCGCCACCAGGGCGATCACCACCGCCGTGTAGCTCGCCAGCGGCCGGCCGGCCAGCACCGGGATCATGGTCGACAGCAGCCCCGCCGCCGGCAGGAAGATGATGTAGACCTCAGGGTGGCCGAACAGCCAGAACAGGTGCTGCCAGAGCAGGGGATCGCCGCCGCGGGTGGCATCGAAGAACACCCAGCCGAAGGCGCGTTCCAGCTCCAGCAGCAGGCTGGCCAGGATCAGCGGCGGGAAGCCGAACAGGATCATGAAGGCCACCACCAGCATGGCCCAGGCGAACACCGGCATCCTGTGCAGCGCCATGCCGGGGGCGCGGGTCTTGAGGATGGAAACGATCAGTTCGACGGCGGCCGAGACGGCCGAGACCTCGGCCAGCGTGATGCCGATCAGCCAGAAATCCGGTCCCTTGCCGGGCGAGAAGGCAGGCCCGGTCAGCGGCGTGTACATGAACCAGCCGCCGTCCGGTGCGGCGTCGAACAGCAGGCTGGAGTAGAGCAGCAGACCGCCGAACAGGTAGCACCAGTAGCCGTAGGCGGACAGGCGCGGGAACACCATGTCGCGGCTGCCGAGCAGCTTGGGGATGAGGTACATCGCCGCCCCTTCCAGCGTCGGCACCGCAAACAGGAACATCATGGTGGTGCCGTGCAGGGTGAACAGCTGGTTGTAGACGGCGTGGCCGACGAAGTCGTTGTCGGGGAAGGCCAGCTGGGTGCGGATCGCCATCGCCAGCAGCCCGCCGATGACGAAGAACAGCAGTCCGGTGACGATGAAGCGCAGACCGATGGAGGTATGGTTGACCGCGCTGAGCGCCCCCAGCCCCGGGCGGTTGCGCCAGACCTCGTGGAGTCGGGCGTGCAACAGCTCGCTGTCCGTCATCGCGGCGCCTCCGCAGGGCCCGGAACCGCGCCTACGCCTGCTGCGGCAAGCTGTCGCTCGTGCGTCAGCCAGGCCTCGAAGTCCGCCCTGGGCTCGGCGATGACCGTCAGCGCCATGTGGGCGTGCCGGGCGCCGCAGAACTCGGCGCACTGACCGCGGTAGACGCCGGGCCGGTCGGCCTGCAGCCAGGTGCTGTTGACCCGGCCCGGGATCAGGTCGAGCTTGCCCGCCAGGGAGGGAACCCAGAAGCTGTGAATCACGTCCTCGCTGCGCAGGGCCAGGGCGACCGGTTCGCCGACCGGGATCCGCAGCACGCCGGCAACAGTGACCGGCGGCTCGCCCGGATAGCGGATTTCCCACCAGAACTGCCGGCCGACGATCTCGATCTCGAGGCCGGAGGCGACCGGCGCCGAGAGCAGGGCGCCGGTTCGAAAGCCATACAGCAGCAGGGCGGTGAGGACGGTGACGGGCAGCAGCAGACCGCCACCGATCACGAACGCATTGCGGCCGATGCGCGGCCGGCGGCCGCGCCACCAGAGCACATAGACCGCCAGCCCGACCACCAGCGTCTGGATCACCAGTCCGCCCCAGAACATCGCCCACCAGATGTCGGCGATGATCGCGGCGCGCGGTCCGCCGGGCGCCAGCATGGATTGTGGCCGGTCACAGCCGGTGCATGTCGCGGCGATGCCGAGCACGGTGGCGCACACGGCCGGCAAGCGGCTCGGATGGCTGCGGAGGAGTCGTCGCGGCGCTGACATGACCCTTCTTGCTGAGGCCGGCGGGAGTGGGCGGCTTGAGACAGCTGCCGGCCGCTCCCATCGGAGATGGTGCGGCAGGACCATCCAGTCAAGCTCGGCAGGACCCGGCATGCGCTATCTTCCCGGCGGCGGCGCCGAGAGCCAGATGACGTTCTTCGGTCACCCCATCCATCCGATGCTGGTGACCTTTCCGATTGCCTTCTTCAGCGCTGTCTTCGTTACCGACGCGGTGTTCTGGTGGCGTGGCGAGCCGTTCTGGGCGCTGATGTCGTTCTGGCTGCTGGTCGGCGGCGTGGCGATGGGCGGGCTGGCGGCCCTGGTCGGGGTGTCGGATTTCAGCCTGGTCCACGACATCCGCCGCCATCTGAGCAGCTGGAGTCATTTCCTCGCGGCCATCGTCACCATGGCCCTGGGGACGGTGAATCTGCTGCAGCGGCTGGAGGATCCGCAGGGCGCGGTCTGGCCCTGGGGCATCGGCTTGTCGGCAGTGACCGTGGTCATGCTGGGGATGGCCGGCTGGCTGGGCGGCAAGATGGTGTTCGAGCACAACCTGGGGCCGGGCGAACCCCTGCGCGAAGCGCCCGATCACCTCCAAGACGGCGATTAGCCTGGGCCTGCCTCAGAACGGCTTGCCGAGCACGAGGTAGAAGATCGGCAGCGACACCGCCACCGGCGCGCTGCCGGTCATCCAGTACAGCCAGCGGCGATGGGTGATGCCGTCGCGCAGCTGGGCGGCCAGCCGCCCCGCGTAGACATGCAGCCAGGTGAGCAGGACCACGAAGACGAGCTTGACCGGCAGCCAGCCGCCGTCGAAGCCCCGGCTGTAGGCGAGCCAGGTGCCGGACAGCACCGCCAGCACGGCGCTCAAGGTCGCCACCCAGGCGAACAGCCCCAGCGACAGCCGGATCGCCAGGCTATCCGCGGTTGCCCGCGAAGCGGCCAGCTCGGCGCACAGCGCGCACGACAGCAGCAGCCCGCCGAGCCAGGCGGAGACGAAAACCATGTGCAGCATGGCGATATACGGCATGGCGCGCTCCCTCGCTACCGGTTCTATAGGCTGGAAATGCTGCTTGAAACCCTCGGTCCGGCCTTTCGTCGGCGACAAACTGCCCACATAGCAGGGGCTTAGCGGAAGCGTGCAAGCGGTCTGCTCTGGCCGGCGGCGCAGCGAGCGCTGTCGGTCGCGGCTGGTGGCGCGGAGCGGGTGATCGAGAACCGGATCTGGATGTGGAAGAGCGGCCGGCGCTGCCAAGCCCGGCGGAGCTGCTGCGCGACCAGCTCGCCGGGCTCGCTCGGCAGCAGGCGGAGGCAATGCCAAGGAGGCAGATGACGGTGGAAGGATTCGGCAACGGGCGGCTGCTGTTCGCCCGGCAGTTCGTCAAGCACCCGGCAATGCTGGGATCGGTGATACCAAGCTCACGAGTGCTGGTTGACAAGCTGCTCTCGCGGGCTGATTGGGGACGAGTGCAGACCGTGGTCGAATACGGGCCGGGTATCGGCACCTTCACCGCCGCCATCCTGCAGCGGCTGCCCGCCCGGGCGCACCTGGTCGCCATTGAAACCAACCGGGACTTCGTCGACTACCTGCAGGCCGAGCTGCCCGACCGGCGCCTGATTGTCGAGCACGGCTCGGCCGCCGACGTCGGCGCCATCCTGCGACGCCACGATCTGTCCGCCGCAGACTATATCGTTTCCGGCATTCCTTTCAGCGTCATGCCGGAACAGCTGCGGCGCGCCATCCTCACCAGCACCCGGGCCGCGCTCAAGCCGGACGGTGCCTTCCTGGTCTATCAGTTCTCCAACAAGGTGCAGCGCGACCTCAACCACGTGTTCGGACGGGTCGAACGCGGCTACGTGCTGCGCAATGTCCTGCCCGCGCACTGGTTTGACTGCCGTCCCCAGTAGCGCCGATCGCTAGCGGAAGGCATGCCGAAGCCGGCGATCTCGGTTAGAATGCCAAGCCTTCGCCGCCGCTCGGCGGTTGGCCGCCTGCGCGGCTGGGGGTTCAACACGGACAGAAACTAGAGGGCGTCAGACATGACCGAACGAGTTCAGGTGGGTGGGCTGCAAATCGCAAAGGAGCTGTATGACCTGGTAGCCCGCGAGATCGCACCGGGAACGGGGGTGGATCCCGACACGTTCTGGACCGGTCTCGGTCGTATCGTCGACGAGCTCGGTCCGCGCAACAAGGCGCTGCTCGCCAAGCGCGACGAGCTGCAGGCCCAGATCGACGCCTGGCACAAGGAGCGCAAGGGGCAGGCTTTCGATCTGCCCAGCTATAAGCAGTTTCTGACCGAGATCGGCTACCTGCAGCCGGAAGGCCCGGATTTCCAGATCGGCACCGAAAACGTCGACGCCGAAATCGCCCAGCTGGCCGGGCCGCAGCTGGTGGTTCCGGTGATGAACGCCCGCTACGCGCTCAACGCCGCCAATGCCCGCTGGGGCAGCCTCTACGATGCGCTTTACGGCACCGACGTGATTCCCGAGACCGGCGGCGCCGAGAAAGGCAGCGGCTACAATCCCGCCCGCGGCGAGAAGGTGATCGCCTATGCCCGCGAGCTGCTGGACCGCACCGTGCCGCTCGCCCAGGGCTCGCACAAGGACGCCACCGGCTACCTGCTCAAGGACGACGGCGGGCGCAAGCAGCTTGCCGTGACCCTGAAGGACGGCAGCGAGACCGGCCTCAAGGACCCGGCGCAGTTCGTCGGTTATATCGGCGGCGACAGCCCGAGCTCGGTGCTGCTGAAGCACAACGGCCTGCACATCGAGATCCAGATCGACCGTGACAGCCCGATCGGCAAGACCGACCCGGCCGGCGTCAAGGACGTGGTGCTGGAAGCGGCGCTGACCACCATCCAGGACTGCGAGGACTCGGTCGCCGCGGTCGACGCCGCCGACAAGACGCTGGCCTACCGCAACTGGGCCGGCCTGATGAAGGGCACCCTGGA
>Ga0079224_100002044_pt1 | contig 24137 bp, 21 predicted proteins | sample Stecom2015_FD_80414 | JGI IMG/M metagenome (GOLD analysis project Ga0079224, IMG submission 80414) | Agricultural soil microbial communities from Utah to study Nitrogen management - Steer compost 2015 | ecosystem: Environmental > Terrestrial > Soil > Agricultural land | place: USA: Utah... | reverse complement strand
GGCGACGAGCTCCCGGCCAAGTACCGTGACCGCCTGCCGTTCGTGGAGATCTCCGTAGCGGAGGGCGGTACCGACGGGCTCACCTGGAGGCCTCGCGTCGAGCTGTACTGCTTCGCTGAGACTCGTGATAGTGCGCGGAGCATCCTGGCCGATCTCTTTGCTAAGATGACCGCGTACCCACGTTTGTTCGGGGGTGTATCGGCTGACACAGTGGAAATCACGACCTGGCCGACTCGCTCGACAGCACAAGAGCCGGACGATGACACAGTGTGCTTCGCCGGTGAAGTAAACATCAGTCTGCGCCGTTAGAAAGGGTCGTGACATGGCTGGCGACTACATCTCGCTCCAGAACCGCAAGAATCAGCTCATCCGCAAGGCGAAGGAGGGTTCGGTCTTCGTGGACGACATGTCCTCGCCGATCCTGACCTCCATCACCCAGGGCGAGGACTCCGCTCTCACCCTGCCGGACTCCTTCAAGGATCTGGGCTGGCTGACCGAGGACGGCATCGGCCTGTCCGGTGAGGTCACCGAGTCCACCATCACATCGTTCGGCGCCTCGGAGCCGACGCGACGCGATGGCCTCCAGGACACCACCTCCATCGCGGTCACCGCGCAGGAGACCAACATCACGAACATCGGTCTCTTCACCGGCAATGACCTGGAGGCCCTGGTTCCGGATGCGACGACCGGCGAGCTCAAGGTGACGAAGCCGCCGCGCCCGCGCCTCAAGTACGTTCGCGTGCTGGCGCTGGCGGTCGACGAGGGCGACGAGGGCGAGATCTACATCGCTCACTACCTGCCCCGCGCTTCGCTGTCGAAGAACCCGGAGCAGTCGTTCACCTCGGGTGACACGGCGATCAACTGGGGTCTGACCTTCCAGTCCAGCATGGACTCCGAGGCGGGCTTCTCCCACCAGTACTTCTTCGGTGGGCCGGGCTGGAAGGCTCTCCTGGAGGACATGGGCTTCACCTCCAGCGGCACGCCCTGATCGCTCCTCATGACCGGCCCGGGGAAGATCGGGGATTCTTCCCCGGGCCGTTTCACCACGATCCCCACCCCCTGAAAGGATGCCCATTATGGCGGCAAGCACCCCCACCGAGTTCCCGGTGATCCTGGAGAAGACGGTCGACGGTAAGACCGTCAAGCGCACGGCTCACTCGATCATCGCCTTCAATCAGCTGACCACGGAGGGCTTCAAGGACCCCTCGGCGCGTCGCGCACCGGCGGCGAAGAAGTCCGCCGAGAAGCCCGCTGAGAAGCCCGCAGAGAAGCCCGCTGAGAAGCAGGCCGACAAGACCACCGACAAGTAATCACCTCACAGAAGGAGTCACCCCCGATGGCTACCACCCCCGCAAACCGCGCAACCCGTCGCGCTACGCCTGCGAAGAAGGCCCCCGCGAAGAAGGCCCCCGCGCCGGAGGAGTCGGCATCGAGTGCCGCGTTCTCTCTCGCTGACATCGACGCCGAGCTGACCGAGGTTCTCCCCGAGCTGGAGAAGCTGGAGAAGTTCAAGTTCGATACCGGCGAGGTGGACGAGGACGGCGAGCCGATCATCATCGTCCTGGAGCACCCCGGCCTTCTGCCGTACCACATCGCATCGTCGGGCAATCAGGACCACCTCCTGGCCGCCTCGATGAGCGATGAGGACTACGAGCGCTTCCTGGATCTGAACCTCAACACGGTCCAGGCGACGACCCTCTTCGCTCTCTGGCGGAAGCACTACGGCCTCGGCTCGCTGGGGGAATGAGGCGCCTGTTCTTCTACGTCTCGCGGTTCCGTGACGCAATCGAAGCTGATCTCGCCTTCCGCGGGGTCAGCTTCGGTCGTCTCTGGAGGCTTCGGCAGTGGCGCAAGCTGTTGAACCTCATCCAGTCGCTCCCCCCGAACAGCCTCTTCAATGAGGCTCTCTGGAGCGACAGGGAGACGGTCATGGCGATGACTGAGGCGATGAAGAACAGGCAGAGCAGTAAGGATGATCGGCCGCCTGGCCCCAGGGTCTCCCAGGTGTCCGAGGAGGCCCGCCGACTTGGCGAAGTCGTGAGTATGCTCCAGTGGCTCGGAGGGGTCATTCTGACGAGCTCGACGAAGTTCAAGGGTGCTAAGATTCCGAAGGTAGAGCCGTACACGCAACCCGTTCGCATCGACGGTGAAACCGGCCGTTGGAACACCGCACCCACCGACGAGGATCGCCGGGAGGCTCACGCCCGCCGGGTGGAGCTCGTCAAGGAGGCCGGGAAGCGCTACAGGGCCGCCCGGGAGCAATAGGAGAATCGCATGGCAAGGATGTACCGGGCGGGAACAGCGTTCGTTCAGGTCGTCCCCTCCTTCAAGGGGATGCAGAAGGACATCGCTAGGCACTTCCGGGAGTCTCTGCGCAAGGAACTCTCCGACAAGAAGGCGTTCGAGGGCCTGGAGAAGAACCTTGAGAAGGCCTTCCAGAACGGCATCAAGAACGCCTCCGCCGAGACGCGCAAGCAGATCAAGCTGGCCGTCGAGGCTCTTGAGAACGACTCGGCGAAGGCTGGCCGCGTCGTCAACAAGAACCTCCGTGAGGCGACGAAGAACATCGGCGGCGCCTTCGAGGCCGATGTTCGCAAGGCGGGCGACAACCTCCGCAAGGCCATGGGTGAGCAGTTCGGCAAGAACCTCCCCAAGGAGTTGCACGACGCCCGCGACCGGATCCGCAAGGACATGGACCTCCTCGGCAAGGCGTACAAGGAGGGCGGCGCTCAGAACGAGAGGGAGATCCGACGGGCCTACACCCGGCTCAAGAAGGCTCTCCAGGAGTTCTCTGACCTCCCATCGCTGAGCGCCGCCACCCGCGGCAACGCGAAGGCCGGACTCAAGGCGCTGGACTCTGACGAGTACCTGCGCACCCTCCGCAACATGAACGCGGCCGAGATCAAGGCGATCCGTGATCACGACCGCGACCTCCTCAATGCGCAGGTGAAGGCCCACCGCGCCCAGGAGGAGGAGAACCGGCGTCACTTCGCCGAGGAGCGTCGGAATGAAGCCGAGGCGGAGAAGCACCGCATGGCCGCCGAGGCCCGCGAGCGCGCCCGTCAGGGCTACAACCGTATGCGGGCATCCCGCCGCGACATGCTCCAGCCGTTCGACCGCGAGGGCGAGCGCTACACGCGCGCCGACCGCCTGGCGGAGCGTCACGCGGCGTCGATCCGTGCGGCGCAGGCCCGCGTCACGTCGTTCCTGCGCGAGCTGGAGCGCCTGGACCGGGCCCGCCCGCGCATCATCGTGGACACGGCCGAGGGCGTCAAGAACATTCAGGGCCTCCAGGAGAGGATCCGCAAGCTCCGTCTGGACCCCGACAACTCCGTCCGCCTGGATGTGGAGGTCGACCCCGGGCCGCTCCAGGCTGAGATGAAGCGGCTCAAGGAGCACGCGGAGGCGGTGCTCGGAACCGTCGACCTGGACGTCGATCTTGAGGATGAGGGCCTCCGCGAGGCGCTGGCCGAGTACCGCCGCCAGATTGACGCGCTCGACAGGATGCGGGCACAGCCGGTCATCAAGCTCGGCAAGGAGGCCGACCAGGCTCGCCGTGATCTCCTTGAGATCAGGAACAACCTCGTGCGCCTGGAGACCGGGGTCACCGAGGTCGACGTCCGGGCCGACACGGACAAGGCCGCGGCCGACATTCAGGCGATCAGGGCCTCGCTGGAGAACCTCCGGGGTAAGACCGTCGGTGTCGACATCAGCGAGCGTGAGGCGCTGGCCGAGATCGCGACCATCGAGGCCGCGCTGGAGAAGATCGACCGCGAGAACCCTGACGTCGAGATCGACGTCATCTACGACCGCAACAGGTTCCGGCAGTTCGCGACGGATGTGGACAGCGCTCGCCGCGGTATCGCTCGCCTCAGCTCCGCCCTGCGCAACTCTCAGATCAGCATGGCGGACACCACTCAGGCGTTCCGCATCTTCTCGCCGCTCCTCCTGGCCGTCACGATGGCCGGGCCGCCCCTGATCTCTACCCTCGGTGGCATTGCGGCGGGCCTTGGGGCCATCGTCTCCGTCATGCCCGGCGTCATCGGCGGCCTGTCGACGCTCGCGTTCGGCTTCGGCGGCGTGGGCTCCGCCCTGGGCGCCTACGAGAAGTCGCTCAAGGGCACCGGCGCGGCCGCTGGCGGCACGGCGACCCAGGTGGACGCGCTCGGCGACGCGATGAAGCGCTCGGCGATCGCGACGAAGTACGGCATGATGGACGCCCAGCGGTCCTACCGCAACTCCCTGGCGGACATCAGGGACGCCTCGGCGGAGACCGCCGCGCAGATCAAGCGCACCTTCGAGGATGCCCGGGCCGAGGCGCGCGAGGCTCGCGCCCGCGCCGACGCCGAGACGGCGTCCCGGTTCAAGGATCAGCGCGACGACGCGAACGCTTCCTATGACGCCGCGCGCAGGGCGATCCAGGAGAAGATCGACCTCCTGGACGCGGAGCTTCGCGCGAAGGAGAAGGAGGTCAATGACCGCTTCGCGCAGAAGCGGGCCGACCGGACTGCCCGCCTAGAGGGCGACCTCGGCATGATCTCCAGCGACACCGACGAGAAGGTGTCGTCACTCCGGAGCACCTACTCATCTCGGATCGACGCCGCTCGGTCCGCGGATGAGCGCGCCCGCCTCCAGAAGGAGATGGAGGCGAAGATCCTCGCCGCCCAGAAGGAGGGTGCGGCCAAGGAGAAGAAGGCCCGCGCCGACCATGCGGACGCACTCAAGAAGATTGAGGCGGAGCGGGTCGAGGCCATTGAGGCGGCGCAGAAGGCGGAGCAGAAGAAGCGCGAGACTCAGCTCCGCGCTCTGGCGAAGCTGGAGTTGGACCACGCGGCGAAGCTCAAGAAGATCGACCGCGAGCGGGTTCAGGCGCTCCAGAAGAACGCCGACGCTGAGGCGCGCGCCATCCAGAAGGCGCAGAAGGCTCGCTCTGATGCCGAGCGCGAGGCGGACGCCGACGCGGCGCGGGCAACCGCCCGGGCGAAGCGCCAGCTGGCGGACGCGAGGGAGCGACTCAAGGAGCAGGCCGCCCGGGCGCAGGAGGAGGCGCGCCTCCAGAAGGCGGTCGGCGCGGGCGGTTCGGCCGCGGCCGCCGGACTCGACGAGTGGGCCGAGGCGATGGAGAGGCTCGGCCCCGAGGGTGTCGAGTTCGTCAAGTTCCTGCACAGCGCGAAGGAGGACATCAACGACCTCCAGAAGCTCGCCCGCAAGGGCCTCCTGCCCGGCGTGCAGTCCGGCCTGGAGTCACTCCTTGACACGTACAAGGGCCCCCTGGGGGAGTTCCTGGAGTCGATGGGCCGCCAGCTCGGCGACATCGCCGAGCGCTGGGGCGACCTCCTGACGACTGACGCCGCCGGTGAGTGGTTCTCCCGCGTGGCCGAAGACGCCGAGCTCTACACGTCTGCGATCGCAGTGGCGATCGAGAACATCATCGGCGGCTTCGCGAACCTGACGGACGCCTTCCGCCCGTTCGCCCGCGAGTTCATGGCCTGGCTCATGAACTCGACTCAGCGCTTCGAGGACTGGGCGGGCTCCCTGGAGGGCAACGCGAAGTTCGAGGAGTTCCTGGATGCGATCCGGTCGACGCTCCCGCTCCTGGGCGACTTCGCGAAGAAGGTCGGTGAGCTGTTCGTCAATCTGGTCATCGCCGTGGAGCCGTTCACGATTGCGATCCTGGACGCCGTCAATGCGGGCCTGGACTTCATCAATGCCCTGGACCCCAAGGTGCTCTCCGGCATCCTGGGCGCCGTCGGCGGTCTCGCGGCTGGCCTGATGGTCCTGGCGGGCGTCATGGCGGGCGTGGGCGCGGCGGCGGCCGTTGTGTCCGCCCTGACTGGCTCTCTGTTCACTCAGCTGGCCGCGGCGCTCGGTTCGTTCATCCTCATCAACTCGACGGCGATCGGCGCGATGGCCGCCTCGGGCGAGACGACGACCCTCCTCGGAGACGCCGCCGCGCACGCGGGCTCCGCCCTGGCAGGGCTGGCCGACTTCGGCCGGGATGCGTGGAGCACCATCGGGGACCTCCTCGATGCCATTGAGCCGCTCCTGCCTGCGCTGGCGGAGTTCCTGGCGACCACGCTGGACCTGGGTGTCGCCCTGGGTGGCGGGCTCCTTGATGCCGTGGGGGTGGTCATCGAGATTGTCGCCGGTCTCGTCGACACCTTCATGCTCCTGGATGAGAACACGCAGACCATTCTCGTCACGATCGGCCTGGCGGCTATCGCCTGGTCGAAGTACGGCGACGCGATCGTGGGCGTGGTCAACAGCCTCCGCTCGGCGGTCGAGATCGGTGCGGAGTTCCTCCGTGGGGCCGTTGGGCCTAGCGGGCTCCAGGGCGGCCTCCAGAACCTCGGGGACTCTGCCGATGTGGCGGCCGCGAAGGCGGACAAGTTCAAGGGTGCGGTGCGCGGCATCGCGACGGCCGCGCTCGCTGTCGGCGCGGTTATCGCCCTCTCCGAGGGCGCGAAGCTGATCAACAAGAACTTCGAGCCCGCAATCAGTACGGTCGATGACTTCACCGCCTCGATCAAGGGGATGACATCCACCGCCGAGGGCGCGAAGGGCGTTCTCGACGCCGTGTTCCAGACCGACGACGGGGGAGCCATCGGCTCCTTCGCGGACAACTGGGCGACCCTCGGCGCAGGGGCGGTCGACGACTTCGCCTCCGCGATGGAGGTGATGGCCGACAAGACGGGCAGTCTCGGCGGCCGATTCTCTGAGCTGAACTCCGAGACGAACACCCTCTTCGGCCTCCTCGGCGACACGAAATGGGATGCGGTCCGCGGCCAGCTCGACGGCCTGGACGACTCGCTCGCAAGCCTCGTGGGGACCGATTTCGAGTCGGCGGCCGAGGGCTTCGCCATGCTCTCCGACCAGATGGAGGAGGCGGGGATCTCGCAGGAGAAGATCCTCTACCACTTCTCCGACTACCGGGAGGAGCTGGAGAACACCGCGACCCAGCTCGGCGTCACGAAGCTGACGGAGGAGGAGTACTACAACTGGATGCGCGGCGAGGTTCCTCGCTCCATCCAGGAGGCGGTCGAGGCCCAGGGGGTCCAGCAGGAGGGCCTGGCCGGTGTTGCTGACAAGACCGGCGAGGCCGAGCAGGCGACCCGTGAACTGATCGACGCGCAGGATGAGCTGTCCGGTCGCTTCAAGTCGCAGGAGGAGGCGAACCTCCAGTACTTCGAGGTGCTCGACCAGTTCAATGAGCACATGGCTACGGCCACGGAGACCCTGAACGTCCAGACCGAGGCCGGGCGTGAGAACCGTGAGTGGTTCATGAAGATGGCCGACGCGACTCGCTCGAAGGCCGAGGCTGACCTGGAGGCGAGTGGTGACGTCGGGGCGTTCACGGAGACGATGTGGGCTCAGCGCGAGGCGCTGATCGAGCTGGCCGAGAAGTTCGGCATGAACGAGGAGGAGGCCAGCGATTACGCGAACACGCTCCTCGACATCCCGAAGGACGTGGACACAAGGGCCGAGCTCCATGACTACGCCTCCGAGCGGGCCCGCAAGATCCAGGATGAGCTCGACGACATTGATCGCAAGGTCAAGGTCACCGTCGAGATCACGAAGGAGGACCCCTTCGGCATCTGGAAGCCCGGAAAGGGCCCGAACGCTCCGGGCCCTTGGGCTGACGGGTACAGGGCCGGTCATGACGGCTTCGTCCTGGAGCCGATGGCCAAGGGCGGCCTCACGTCCATGTCGCCCATCGCCCAGATGGTCAAGCCGAACACCTGGCGGGTCGTCGGCGATCGGATGGATGTCGATGAGGCGTACATCCCGCTCGACGGCTCGAAGCGGTCGAAGGACATCCTCCTGGAGACGATGCTCCGGATGCCGGGTATGTTCATGCACGACGGCGGGATCGTCGCGTTCGCTGGCGGTGCCGTGGCATCGCCGGGCGCGGCCACGCCTGGCGCTGAGGGTGCGACCGATGTGACGATGGCTCCGGTCTCTGAGGCGTTCGCGGCCCTGGAGGCGGCCCTGCGTGACTCCTACGCGGCGCTCATGGCCGAGATTCTCGGCATGTCGCAGACGTTCTTCGCTGACCTCCTGGCCGCGATCGCGGCCTTCCAGGCGGCGGAGGCGGCGGCCAGTGGGGCGTGGCGCAAGGCGACAATCGACGCGACGGTCGCCCACCTGGCGGCGCTCAGCACCCAGGGCTCCGCCTTCCGCGCCGCTGAGATCTCCGCCATGAGCGCCTTCCACTCGACCCTCAAGTCGAACACGGACAGCGCCCACAACTCCATCGAGTCGGCCTGGTCGAGCCACTACGGCGACCTCAATGGCCGCTCGTCGAACTTCCGGTCCGGCCAGCTGTCCGCGTTCGACGGGTTCTACTCGTCGATGCTCGGCCGCATGACCCAGTTCGGGACCACCGCAGACACCGAGTGGTCCGGCATCTGGCGCGGGCTGGTCAACTCCGCCGACTCGATCTTCGGCGAGCTCCCCGACAAGGTCGGGGCCCGCCTGGCGGCCATCAATCGGAAGATGAACACGAACATTGTTGACCCGTTCAACAAGATCGTGTCCGACATGTCGCTGGACAAGGATCTCAAGATCTCGCCCTTCCCGACCCAGTCACATGCGACTGGCGGGCACATTGCCCTGCGCACCGGCGGGTTCATGCCGGGGTACACGCCGGGCCGGGACGTCCACACGTTCGTCTCACCGACGGGCGGCGTCCTGGAGCTCTCCGGCGGCGAGCCGGTGCTCCGCCCGGAGGCGGGCGTCGTGCTGGGCCGCGACTGGGTCGACGGCGTGAACGCCGCGGCCCGCAACGGCGGCATCAGCGGCGTCAAGTCCTTCCTGGGCTACCAGGGCCACAAGGACGGCGGCATCATGTCGTTCGCCAACGGTGGCACGATCCCGCGCACGCGCAAGGGCATCGTTCAGCTGGGCCGGATGCTCCAGGCGATGGGCGTGCGCGTCTCCGAGCACCCCGACTTCGGCGGTGTGGCTCCCGTCCACTCGCGCAACTCCTGGCACTACCGGGCGGGCGCCCTGGACCTCAACACGGCTCCAGGCACCTCGGCGAAGGAGATGGCGGACTTCGACCGGATCATGCCGCTCCTCTACAAGCTGGGCTGGGGTGTCATCTGGCGCTACCCGAACCATTACGGACACGCGCACGTCGACCTCGGCAACCGCTCGCTGGGATCCTTCAATCGCAACCCGGACCTGACCGGGTCGGCGTGGGAGATGCTCAAGTCGATGCGCGTCGCCGGTGGCGGCGGCGCTGGCGGCGGCATGGACTTCTTCGACCTCCAGGGCGAGATGAAGAAGTGGCTGGGCGACTCGAAGAAGGCTGTCAGCAAGGCCGCCCCGGGCCGCCTCGGCGGGCTGGCAACCGGGCTGGCTGACAAGATCTTCTCCGGCGTGGCCGAGGAGAAGGCGAGCGACTTCTTCGAGTCTGCGGCGTATGGCGACATGCCCTCCGGGAGTCTGCCGAAGGGCTCCGGCGTCGAGCGCTGGCGCGGCACCGTCGTCGAGGCCCTCAAGCTCGTGGGCCAGTCGACGTCGAAGGCGATGCAGGACATCGTCCTGCGCCGGATGAACCAGGAGTCGGGCGGTAACCCCCGGGCGATCAACAACTGGGACGTCAATGCGAGGCGCGGCACGCCGTCGAAGGGCCTCATGCAGGTCATCGACCCGACGTTCCGGGCGTACGCGCGATCTCCGTACAACCGGAACATCTGGGACCCGATGTCGAACATCACGGCCTCGATGTACTACGCCCTGAGCCGCTACGGCTCGCTCCCGGCGGCGTACAACCGCAAGGGCGGCTACAAGGACGGCGGCCTCATCGACCTCACTCCTGAGGTGCTGTTCCGGGATGGCGGCGGGCCGATCCCGCAGGGCTTCTCGATCGTCCACAACAACCTCGGCCACGAGGAGACCGCCCTGCCGTACACGACGGCGGAGGTCACTCGGCGCTTCGAGGAGGTCGTGGAGCACCTGGACGGCGGGTCGGCGCGCGAGATCGACATGTCGACTCACTTCCATGGTGACCTGCGCGGCAACCCGCGTGAGATCATGGAGGAAGCTGAGCGCATGGGCCGCGTGCGCGCGATCCAGCGCCCGATGAAGTTCTGAGGCCGATAGGATGCGCTCATGACGATGTTCCCCGACCCACTCTCCCCGATCGCTGGGACCGTGTCGCCGACCGAGACCGACGGCGACATGGTCAGCGAGCACAATTCCGAGCCCATACACGAGCTGATCGTCGCCCCGCCGCCCGGCCTCAAGGTGGAGTTCCCCTCCGACCCCCCGATCCCGGTGGAGCTTCCCTTCCAGGAGGCTCAGCACACGTGGCTCGGCACGGATGGCTCCGAGTGGGATCTCTCCCGGCCGGAGACCGGCGTGTTCCTGGTGCAGGAAGCAGTCGAGGGGATGCACCATCCCCCGATGGACTTCATCCAGCGGCAGTCGCCCGCGCTGGCGGGATCCTCGTTCCATGGGTACAGGGTGACGGAGCGGCCGGTGGTGTGGGCTCTGTACGTGTACTCGGACGACTCGTCCATGCACTGGGTGGAGCGCGACCGTGCGCTGTGGCGGTCGCTCCAGCCGGGCCGTGAGGGCGTGTGGACTGTCACCCTGCCCAACGGCGACTCGCGCCAGCTGAGGATGCGGATCAAGCCCACCCCCCAGCCGTTCGACCGTGACCCCGTCCGGTTCGGGTGGAAGCAGTACGCCGTCGAGGCGGTTGCTGACATCAACCCGTTCTGGACCTCTCCCACGACGGTTGCGGGGACGAAGATCTCCTGGAGGTCCGCTGACGACGCCGAGGACTTCTTCAATGGCGAAGACAAGGCTCCGCCGTTCAGGATCGCAGAGTCGGCACTGTCGACCACGAAGTCGCACACGAACGATGGTGACGAGGCCGTGTGGCCGCGGATCGACATTCGTGGGCCAATGCAGGATGTGGCGATCGCCATCGGCGACCAGGAGTTCGTGATCTCCTGCAACCTCAACTCCGCGCAGGACACCTTCACGCTCATCACGGAGCCGCGCTTCTTCTCCGTGACGGACAACCAGAAGCGGAATCGGATCAAGGACGTGACGACCTGGTCGTTCAAGCCGATTCCGGCTGGCGAGACGGTGCCGATCTCGGTGATCCCCAACGGTGACGGCGGCGGCACTGTTGAGATCGACGTGACCCCCCTCTACTACAGGGCGTGGTGAGATGGCCTTCCACAACCCCATGACGGTCGAGATCTTCGACGGCAACGACCAGATCGTCGGCCCGATCACGCGGCCGATCTCGATCACGTACAACCTGGATGCGTTCCGGTTCAACTACCTGGCTGTGCAGTTGGAGACCTCCGACCCGTTCGGGAACGAGGTCTACCAGCGGTTCCTGGACGGCGAGCACCTGTTCTACCGGATCACCGGCCGCTTCGGCGTGGACACCGGCGACATCAACTCCGTCTACAAGTACCGGCAGGACGGAGCGGGCGAGCTGAGCCTGTACGGGCGGTGCCACAAGGAGATCATGTTCACAACGCTGGGGTTCCCGTCGCCCAGCATTGACGTCCCAGGATCCCAGAACGCGACGCATCGCACCTACTCGGGCTCCGAGCTGGAGATCATCCGGGCGGTGCTCCGGGAGAACGTGCGGGACCGTCTCGGCGTGCCGATCCGGTTCCAGGCGGGCGACCTCGGCAAGAACTTCGAGGTCGACTTCCGGTTCGATGAGATCGCCGCGCACTTGTACGACGACTCCGAGGATCGCGGGGGTCTTCTCCTGGAGGAGAACGGCACGATCATCGTCGACATCAAGCGCGACTTCGACAAGCACGAGTACGTGCTGACTGCCCGCCTCCAGGAGCACCACGAACAGCCGCTCTCTGACGTCGGCGGGAACATCAGTCGCTATCAGGCGACGTTCGATCGCGGGGAAGCCTCGCGCGTCATCGTCGGGGGCCCCGGGGAGATGCTGGAGAGGCTGTTCGCTGACCTGCCCTACCCGAAGACGCAGTACGACTCCGGCGCTGGGCAGTTCACCAGGGGCATCTCCGACACTCTGCGCAATGAGAAGAAGGATCACGAGGCCGCCCTTGAGACGGCGCGCGACCTGAACAAGACCCAGAAGGAGATTCAGGACGCGGAGAAGGCCTGGAAGCTCAGGGAGGCGAACCTTCGGAGGGATCTGCGCCAGGGGCTCAGGACCCACTCGTCGAACAAGCCCGCCGTCCCCCATCCGCGCCGCGGCCACATCGCCGAGACCTTCTACGAGAACACCAGCCCTGACGTCACGAAGCAGAGGTTCAAGAACGACGAGGATCCCTCGGTCGAGGACCTCATCAATGCGATGCGCGAGGCTGGGACGAAGAAGCTGGAGGAGATGGGCCCGAAGGGTGGGGTCTCGTTCACGCTGAACGAGACGGACCAGGTCTACCTCGGCCCGGACGGGGCGTTCCAGATGGGTGACTGGGTTAGACTTGAGGCCGACGGGACTGACTTCGGCGAGATCCAGCTGACGAAGGCTGTGGCGAGCTTCACTCGGGAGGACGGCTATTCGCTGGAGCTGTCCGACACGGAGCTAACGGAGAGCGCGGAGGCCGCCCAGGTCGACCGGATCATCAAGGCAATGCGGGATCTGACAAACCGCACGAGGAGAGCATAATGGCGATCACGTCCTACGGATATGGCGGCACCGTGGAGGAGGCCGCCTGGGCGCGCATGGCCCCCAGGCTCGGAGTCCCCTACTGGGTGAAGGACACCTCCAGCCTGGTCGCGTCGGTGGACACCACGCGCGACCGGGCCATCAAGATCTCCCCTGGCGAGTTCGGCGGCACTGGCATCTTCGACACGTCCGACTCGACGGAGTCGCTCCAGTTCGACTACCTCGCGTCGGGAACCCGGCACGACCTGGTGGTCGCTCGGCGCGACTGGCAGGGCGTGGCGGGCAGGACGACCTTCGAGATCATCAAGGGTGGCAAGCTGGAGGCCCTACCGTCGTACAACCGGAACCCCGGGGTGGTGGATGACCACCCTCTGTTCCTGGTGAAGCTGGTGGCTGGTCAGACCCGGCCCGCGTCGATCATCGACCTGCGTGGGTACGGCGCGAACGGCAAGGTCATCGTCTCCCACAAGCTGGCGATGGACTACTACAACGACTACCCGGGCCTCCAGCTCCAGCTGGGGCGGCGGATCTTCACGGTGCGCGGCGGTCGGACCTGGATGCGCACCGGCCTGGAGCCCTTCTCGCCCTCCGGCGAGGTGGACGCCTTCAATGCCGACTTCGCGTGGCCCACGTACAGGACTTGGAAGAACAACCGGCCGTACTGGTCGAACTTCACGTCCTCCTACACGGCAGTGCGCGGGAAGAACGAGATGGGCATCAAGGCCCTCTCGAACGGGCGCTTCCAGATCACCGAGTCGGGGGTCTACGTCATCAATCTCTCGGTGTACGATGACCCCTCCAACCGCAAGTCTGAGGGCTTCGTCTCCATCGGCCTGAACACGCCGGACCACCCCCGAAACACTCACCACCTGACGGCCTGGCACTACAACTATGAGTCGACCGTCAACACGTCCCAGCAGTTGAACGCGGGGACGATCATCCGAGCCTCCGGCCACTCCCGGTTCCGTGATGGGAAGGACCGCAAGTTCAGGCTCCAGATGTCCTTCTACATGATCGGGTGATCGCAGATGACTTACTTCCGGCAGGTGTACGCAGTCAGCGAGTCGGGCCAGCCGCTCGCGAGCGCGCGGGGACGGATCTTCGCCGCCGATGACGTGAGCGGGGTCGACCCGCTCCCGACGATGGGCGCGGACGGGATCCCGATCACGTTCGTGGAGATCTCCGACGTCGGCGTCAATCAGGCCTTCGAGGTCGAGGGGCACACTCAGGTGCGCTGGATCTCTGAGGATGGCGAGGTGCACGCATTCTTCGAGTCCCTGGAGGGGATGGAGGAGGTGGCGCGCGCCGCCGAGGCGACCGCATCCACCGCGGTCCAGCAGGTGTCTGAGGTCGTCGGCCTGGTGGGCATCCCTGGCGGCATTGCCGCGCTCAACTCTGAGGGCAACGTCGTGGATGCCAACGACGACGTTGTCGGCAATGACACGCGCCGCTCAGGTGCCGTCATCTTCGCCACGGGAGCGACCTCGGCGCGCCCGACCCAGTCGCGGGACGTGATGGTCCTGTGGCTGACGGATGGGACGCCCCCGGCGAACGCAATGCCGGGCGTCGACTACTGGCTGAATGGGGGTGTCGACCTGTGAGCCTTCTTCTCCAGACCGGCGGAGACTCGATCCGCTCCGCATCCGGACGCTCAGGCGTCCTGGAGGTGCCCATGCCTACCGCTGTCACGACCGGCGACCACCTCCTCGTCATCGTCTCGGCGCGCGGCGAGGGGTCCGTTAGCGTGTCGGTGCCTGGCGCGTCACTGAACTGGGAGTCTTCTGAGCACCAGCTCGAAGGCGGCCTGGTGACCCTGTTCTCGGCCCACATCCCGTCCCGATTCGACGCGGCGGACCTGCACAGCGCCGTGGTGAGGGTCGAGTCGGCGTACGAGGACAGCGACCTCGGCAGGTGCACGAACGCGATCGTCCTGCGTGTGACTGGCGCTGATTCGCGCAGGCTCGTCGAGTCGCTCCAGGAGGCCCGCGACGATCTGGCGACGCACGGCGTGCTGACCTTCCCGAGCTTCGATCCGGAGTACCGGCACGACAACACGATCATGTACGTGACGACGTCGTCATGGCGGCCAGAGGACCAGACGCCTCAGTCTTCCGTCGCCGGGGCGGCCCCGGTGCTGACGGAGACCCTGCCGCCGGAGGAGACCGAGTCGGACGGCATGGACGGCCTGTCGACGACGATCTCGTCCCGGCGGCTGACGTCGGCGGATGCCACCGGCCTGTCACTCGCGTCGTTCTCGAACCCTCCTCAGTCCGCCTGGGCGGTCGGGTTCATGCTCCGATCCCAGAACAACCTGCCGCTGATCTCGGTGCCGGAGACGATCTCCGCCGAGGTGGGCATTCGGGCGACGGTGGCCGCCTCGGTGGCGGACCCTGACGGGACGCCGGTGTCGTTCGCCTGGTCGCATGAGTCGGGGCCGGAGCCGGTGGATATTGAGAACGCCTACGCTCGGGCGTTCCAGTTCACGCCGACGAAGCCGGGGGTCCACGTGTTCCGCCTGGTGGCGGTCGACGTGGACGGCGGCCGGACGGAGATGCTGACGCGCGTGATGGTGCCGACGGGGTCCGCTGGGCCGTCGACGGTCGTGATGTCTGAGGGGTGGACCGACCAGGCGGGCGAGCCGCTGACCTCGGCGGCGATCCTCGGCGACTTCCTTGACTCGACGTTCGCCCGGACGGGGAGCCTGCCGATCGGTCAGCCACTCATCCTTGGCCTGCCGCCGATCTACGGAGGGGGCGCCGTAACACTGACGATCCGCGGAGCGGCGACGAACCCATCCCCGCAGATCCGCCGCACTGTCGAGCTTCGGCAGGAGGATGGCACGCTCATCGCCGAGCGGACCTACGACCTGTCGGCAGCGATGCGGTCGTACGTGTTCACGACGACCAGGGCGGAGACGGCGATGATTAGCAACCGTGCGTCCATGCGCCTGACGATCACGGATGAGGTGAGCCAGTGATGGCGAGCCTTCTCATCAATGGTGACCTCTCGGCAGGAAACGCCGACAACTGGCCGGGCTCGCCCGCGTACCACGCCTCCGGCGGGCCGATGGGCCAGCCGTACGTCACCTACCCGAGCGGTACCCGAACCGTCCAGTTCGGCGCGGACAGCTTCTCGCCCCCCTCCCCCCGCGGGGCAATGGCGGAAGGGGACCTGGTAAGGGTCTCGGCGTGGATCAAGGCCGACAAGCCGGGGTCGACGTTCGTTCTTGAGGTGTTTGACGCAGATGCAGGCGGCCACCTGTCCATTCAGTGGGACTCAAGATGGCAGACGACAGAAGGCCCCGAAGGGGGTCTCAGGAGTGACATATTCGCGTTTGCGGGCATCCCGGTACCCACTGCGTGGACGCGGATCACTTCCGTCATGGCGGCCCCCGCCGCCGCGTCGATAAGGCTTGCGGCGGTGGGGTTCAATCACTCGTCAGGGCAGATCCGGGATGCGGCCATCTCTATCTCGGGCCTCTCCCTTGAGGTGGACCAGCTCGGGCTGAGTAGGGGCGTCGTCTTGCAGTCGAGCTTTGAGGATGGGCTGACCGACTTCCCGGAGGGTGGCACCCCGACTTCGGTTGTTCCTGCCGCCGCGCGCACGGGGGCGCTCGGCTACCGGGTCGGCCCCAGCGGCGCCGCGATCCACCTCAAGTCGGCGCAGGTAGCGCCGAGCGTCGGCCCGCAGAGGTTCCATGTCGAGTTCTGGGCGCGACGCGGCCCTCTCGCCCCTGGCGACGTGCGGTACGTCGCGCCCGTCATGGAGGTGGAGAAGGCGGGCGGGGGGCGGGTCGGGCTCTACACGGACGCGATCGTGTTTGCGTTCTTCATGGCTGAGGGCGAGTGGGTGAAGGTAGGGTACCAGTACCCGGAGATCCCGAGCTCCCTCGGCGAGATCGTGGGCATACGCTTCGGCTTCATGGTCGGACCGGGCGAGACGGTCGTCGACATTGACGACGTGATCGTGGTCGACACGTCCCCCGACACCCCGCCCAAGTCCGGCGTCACCGAGGTCGGCGTCGCCACCACCACCCGCGAGGGCCTGGTCGGGGATGTTCTCGCTCGGTCGCGGCAGAAGATCGACCTCAAGCTGGCCCCGCCTGATCGTCGCCTGCGTGGCGGCGAGCGCATCGACCTTGCGGCGGCGGCCGCATCGGCGTCAGACGTGTCGTGGCGCTGGCGGCAGGTGACGGGGCCGACGGTGACCCTGCGCAGGCAGGGGAACACGTGCTCGTTCATCGCCCCCGACGTCACCGAGACGACGCCGATGCGCATTGCCGTGTCGGCGGCGACGCAGGAAGGTGGCCTGCGGTCCAATTGGGAGTTCTTCGACCTGGAGATCACGCCGACGCATGGTCGGCTCGCGTCGACGGGGCCCGGGGTGTTCTCACCGCACACGCCGCGCATGGTCGGCTACTCGCGAGGCAAGCGGGAGCTGTGGGGCGATGTCCTGCCGCCGGTGGGGCTCGACCCGGAGGGTCGCCACGATGCCGAGATCGTCGACATCGGGTTCCCGGCGGACGACGTACAGGTGGTCGCGGACGGGGTTCCGCCTCGCCGCGCGCCTCAGGGTGGAGTGTTCATTGACCTGGCAACCGGAGACGTCTACCAGAACTTCGGTGAGGGATACAATGAGGACGAAGATACGACCGGCGCGCCGCGCCGGAGTGCGATCATGATAAGCCCGGCGACGGGTGACGTCTTCCAGTGGATTGAGGGGGCCAGCGATGTCGGGTGACTGGCACAAGGTAGGGAATGTGAGGGGCGCTGACGGTGTCGGTGTCCCCCGGGGCGGAGCGCGTGGCGACGTGCTCAAGAAGGAGGGCGGCGCGGATCACGCGACGTCCTGGGGCAAGGTCAACTACGCGGACATTGAGGGTAAGGTCCCTGCCGCCGCGCTGCCGGAGATCTCTCTGGAGCCCTATGTCGTCGACTCGGAGGCGGCGATGCTGAACCTGCCTGCGGTCCCTGGCCGTCAGGCGATCCGGACGGACATCGGGGCGACGTTCGTGCTCGCCCAGGAGCCCGCATCGGAGCTGGGGAACTGGGTCGAGATGGTGTCTCGGTCCGATGTGACCAGCGTGAACAGCAAGACGGGCGCGGTGGTGCTGACGAAGGCTGACCTCGGCCTGGAGAACGTCGACAACACGGCTGACTCTGACAAGCCTCTGGCGACCACGACGGTGCCGGGCCTGATGCCGCACACGGACAAGGTGAAGCTGGACAACGCGACGCCGAGCGCCTCCGCCTCGCGTCTCGTCCAGCGGGACTCCAGCGGCCGGTTCAGTGTCCAGCCACCGACGAGCGCCCCGCACCCCGCATCGAAGGTCTATGTGGACGATGAGATCACCCGCATCTCTGGCGGCCTCACTGTCGGCGCTGAGGACTTCGTCGGGATCCCGCAGAAGTCCCGGACCGTCATCGTCGAGGGTGCCCCTTTCGGCTCCCCGCATGTGAAGGCGTCCAACTTCAACGGCATCACGAAGGAGCAGGTGTGGAAGGTGGAGGAGTCGGCGCTGGGTCTCGGTTACGCGACTCAGCGGTGGACGCTCGTGTCCTGCATCGCCGCTGAACAGCACATGATCGGCTTCGCGTGGGAGCGCACCTGGATCCCCGGCGAGTCCCGCTGGTCCGGCTACACCTGCGTGGCCGGTGACACCGGCGTGCTGGTGTCTCGCGCGTTCAAGTCGGGAGCGTCGAACTTCGAGCCCGGCAAGCCGTGGCGAACTCGCGAGTCCAGGCTCTCTAGCACCCCCGCAGACAGCACGGAGATCCTGTACAGCTACAACGACTTCCCTCGGGTGCGTCGCATCGGGCCGACGGTGAACGTCTCGGCACGGTTCAAGCCCGGCGGAGCGACGAACGCAACCGCGATCGCAAGCAACTCGGGATTGTTCGTGATCTCTTTCCTCACGTCGATCTGCATGAAGTTCTGGGTCGATGAGACGGCGGCGGTCGGTGCCGCGTCCCAGGTCGTTAACGCGGGGACGAACAACAACCGCTGGCGCTCACACATCGTCAATGCTCGGTCGTCGAACGGTCGCTTCGAGATCCGGGCGTCCCGATACGGGCCGAGCGCGCCCACCGCTGGTACGTGGCTCCCGATGAACATGTCGTGGGCCGCCCCCGTCCCGGTGGCGCTGACGCGAGAGAACGCTGTCGACCCGAACGCCCTGCCGGACATCGACGAGGGTGGCGAGGATGCGCCGGTCCCCGGTGAGGACTGATCGACCATGTCGCACTGCTACTCCCTTGAGAGGAGGTGACACCTATGGGCGCAAATGCACCACGCAAGCCCGGACTGTCCGCCGAGTCGGCGGAGAACCTGGAGCGCTACTCTCGCCTGGCGGCGACTATCACAATGGTCGCCACTGGCCTGTTCTTCCTGGTCTGGCCCCCGACGTCAACACACGCTCTCTGGGGGGCGAACGCCGCCCCCTACGCATGGGGGACGTTCATGATCATCGGAGGGGCCCTCGCGTCCTGGGGGGCCGTGAGTCGTGTCCTCCAGGTGGAGCACACCGGGCAGTTCATCCTCACTCTGGTCATGGGGTTCTACACCCTGAATCAGACAATGGTGATGTTCTCCGCTCCGGTCACGCTCACACGCGCCGGATCCACCTCCATCCTCCTCTCGTTTACCTTCTTCTCCCTCGCTCGGTACTTCCAGCTCGGGGGTAAACTGGCCCGAGTATACGAGGATCGAGCGCTGGAGGGCCGGTGAATGGAGGACTGGCAACTCGTCATTGCGTCGGTCGTTGGTAGTGGCGGCGTCATCGCGGCGATTGGCAAGCTGTACGAACTCAAGCGTGCTAGGGACAACGACGAGCTCGCCCGGGAGGAGACCGAGATCGAGCGCTGGCGAGCGCATCTCAGGCGTGAGGAGGAACGCGGCGACCGGGCGTGGAGACTGGTCTCCTGGTACCGGCACTACTACACGCTCGCTCGAGATAGACTTGACAGCGACAAGCGCGCAGACCTCCCGGCTGGCCCTCCGGGCGACGTCGAGGTCTGACAGGCAGGAGACACAATGGCAACCCCGAACTCAACACTGGCGCGAGCGCGCAAGTGGATCGGCCATGCCGAGAAGCCGAACAACGACACTCGCTTCAACACTCTCTTCTATGGCCGTCGCGTCAACGGGTCCGCGTACCCGTGGTGCGCGGCGTTCACGTCGGTGATCTGCCAGGAAGAGGGGATGCGGCCGAACGTCGACTACCCTCACTCGGCAGGCGTCGCAGTGTGCTTCGCATGGTTCCGCCAGAAGGGGCGGATCGTCAGCAAGTACAATCTCAAGCCCGGGGATATGGTCCGCTTCACGTTCAGCCATATCGGCTTCGTGGAGAAGGTCCTCTCGGGTGGCCGCGTTCAGACGATCGAGGGCAACACGTCCGGCTCCAATGCCGGAAGTCAGCGCGACGGCGGCGGCGTCCATCGCCGCATTCGTTCCCTGTCGATCATCCAGTACGGGGGTCGCCCCAACTACACCGGCAAGGCCACTTCGGCCCCCGACGACAAGGAAGGACTGTTCGGCATGACGATGTACGCGCCGCGCACTCGGAAGAAGGACCTCAAGCTCCCCAAGGGCAAGTGGAAGACTCTTCCCATCGACGACAAGGACAACACCAGCCTCCTCACCGGGCTCAAGCCGGGTGACGACGTGCTGGTCAATGCTTCGATCGCACTCAAGGGCCTGCCCAAGGGTGCCGAGGCGCAGGTGCGGCTGTACGCCGTCTCCTACAAGAAGGGCACGAAGACCCGCCGCCTCAGCGCGGGCTACGCGCAGGAGTTCGTCGGCACGGCGGGGAATACCCTCGGCGCGGTGACGCTCATGCGCCGCAACACCCACAAGGCGGCCAGCGGCCGCGACATCCGGATCCGTGCCGAGATCTGCGTCTACACCTCCGGTGTGACGCTGACCCGCGCGCAGTTCCATCGAGGAAAGGCCTGACCATGCTCAGAGACGTCATCCCCGCCGCATGGCGGAAGCCCACCTACGCGGCCTACGCGCTCGCCGGTGCGATCATCGGTGCTGTCCAGGTCGGATACCTGTCGGCTGAGGCCGGACAGCCTGTGTGGCTGACGGTGACCCTGGCGGTGTACGGCTTCATCGGCACAGCCATCGGCTTCACCGCCTCGGCGAACACCCCTCCCGGCGGCCAGTTCACCGGTAATGAGCCGGTCGTCCCTGAGGGCGACGAGCTGGTCGGCCCCGAGGGTGAGGGGCAGGACGTGGAGCTGACCGAGGACGAGCTGGAGCATGTCGCTGATGATGACGCGCTCACGGACGCGGTCGACGTCGAGGGTGGCTACGACTCCAGCCAGGAGGACCTCGAAGCGGCGCTTCTGGCGGACGTGGACGAGACGCCCGTGGCCGACGACTATGAGCCGCGCCACTGATAGGCTCCATCTGAGGTTCGCTACCTCAGGATGAGAACAGCCCCCACGGTATCCGTGGGGGCTGTTCTTGTGTGGCGGGGTCAGTCGGACCCTTCCGCCAGCCGGAGGAGACGCGCGAACGTGTCGACCTCCATGGTGATCCACTGCTTGCCGGGGTCGGCGACGCCGTGCCGCTTGTGGCAGACGACGGGGATCGGGTCGGGGCCGCCGAACTTCTCCTGGTAGTTGGCCGCCTCCGTCTGCGCCTCCCGGGTCGCCCCGGTGAGACTCACCGACGAGGTGTTCTTGCACTCGTAGATGACGGGGACGCCGCGCACGCCTGCGGTCTGGTGGCCGACGTAGGCGATGTCACCGAGGTCCTTGCCGCCGTTCTTGTCCTGGCGGGAGATGTAGGCGTTGTCCAGGGCTTCGCGCAGGTGTGCGGCCTGGTCGATCTCGAACTTGGCCCCGGCGCGCTTGGCCGAGTTGCGGTTGCGGGACGCCGCCCGACGCTCAGTCGCCATCACTCCTCCCGCTTCTGGCGCTCCAGGAGCGCGTCGTACCCGAAGCCTGGACGTGTGGGGTCCTTCGGCTCCTCCTCTCCCACGAGGGACTTGAGGAGGTCGGCGAGGGACTTCGGGTCGGAGGCCGACGGGGGCGGGGGCGCCGCCTCCTGCGTCTCCTCGTCACCCAGGGACACGAGCCCCTGGTAGATCGCGTCCAGATACTCCAGCATCTTGTCGTTCTGCTGGGTGATCGTCCTCTGCTGGCTCAGGATGAGCTCCTGTTGAGTCAGGAGGAGGTTCATGTCGCTGTCGTTGCTCATGGTGTCCTTTCGGGGAAGCCCCGCCCGGCGAACCGGGCGGGGCTTGGGGGCGGGGTGACTCAGAAGGGCGCTTCCACGTCATCCTCGTCGTCCAGGCTCATCGCGGAGGCGTTCGCGGGCTTCGCATTCGCGCCCTCCTCCTCGGCCTGATTGAACAGCTCGGCGCCCTTCGAGGTGGGGACCACGTTGGCCGAGAACTTCTTGAGCGGGTTGCCCTTGCCGGTGTCGACCGACTCGGAGAACTGCACGGCGATCTTGTCGCCGGGCAGGAGGTGTCCGCGCTCCTTGCCCGTCGCCTCCAGGACGGCCTGCTTGATCGCGCCGATCATCCAGCCCTTGACGTAGATGGCGCGCGAGCCGGTGTCGGCGCTGGCGGGCTCGGGGTTGCCGTCGCGGTCCTTGCCCGGGTTGCATCCCTCCCAGTTGCGGAGGTTCGTCTCCAGGATGACCTGCAACTGCATCTTGTTCTGGCCGGGGCGCTTCGGGTCCGGGATGGGGCGCGGGGGGTTCGACCCGAACACGGTCTGCTCCATCGGCCGTGTGGAGACCACGACACCCTTGACGGTGTCGCCGAGGTTCTGGAACTTGAAGGCGGGGGCGCCGCCGCCGCCCTCACCGGCGTAGGTGTCGAAGAAGTCCTGGGAGGAGTTGATAGCAGAGGTCATTGTCGTTTCCTTATCTTTGATGGTGTTCAGTACTGAATGAGCATCTGCACGAGCTGGCCGTGCAATTGCAGTCCGGCGGAGTCGATTGCCTGCGGGGACAGGCCCGAGTCCCTCTGGAGGGCCTTGACGTGACCCTCCACGATGCGCCGGATGTCTATGAGGACGGCCTCGACGCTCAGCACGCCGAGCTCCGCGTCCGACTGGTCGGGGTCGCGGTCGCCGTTCACTTGAGCTCCGCCGACCGTGAGGCGATGACCGCGACGGCCTCCGCCGTGGACTCCCCTCGGCGGCGCGCCGACTCGAACTCCTTGTAGAGCTCGCGGAGCTGGCCGAGGTTCACGATGTCGGCAGCCTTCGCCTTCGCGTCCTCGACGGAGTACGGCTCGATCGAGGGGGCCGAGTCGGCTTCGGGCTCCGGCTCGGGGGCCTTCACCTGGTCCTCGATGTTGACGACCTCCAGCGGCGGCAGAGGGTCGGCCTTCTCGGGCGCGGGCGTCTTCTTCGCCCGGGCCTTCTTCGGCTTCTCGTCGGCCTCGGCCTTCTTGATGAAGCTCCGGCCAGCCTTGCGCGCGTCGCGCACCTGGACGGCCAGTGGGATGAGCTCGAAGGCGGACTTGAGGTCCAGCCACCAGGGCTCCACCGTGTGGGCCTCTAGGTCGACCTTGAGGATCAGTCCGACCCAGGTGGCGACCCGTGTGGGCCACTGGAGCCGGACGCCCCTGGCCGCGTCGTAGGGCTTGCCGTGGCTGTAGGCGGCCAACTGCATCCCCATCTTCATCCCCGAGTAGTCGGAGACGGACCCGGTCTTCACGTCGGCGATGATCGCGTCGCCCGCGGTGATCGTCCCGAACGGCGTCTCCATGTCGCGGTCGAACGTGACCAGGAGGTCGGCCGTGCCCGCGACGCGGTTCTGATCCTCGACGATCGTGAGCTCGGAGGCGACCGCCTTCATGCCCCAGTCCGCCACGAAGGACTTGTACGCCTCCAGGGACTCACCGAAGCCGTCCGGCAGTTCCACGCCCGGCTGGGGGTGGATGTCCCGGTGGTACATCTCGACCAGGGAGTGGAAGGCCGTCCCGATGTCGGCCTTGTCTTCGCCGCCGCCGAGGGCGAACGCCTTCTCGACCAACTGCTTGACCTTGCCCTTGTCCTCGTCGTAGGAGAGGAAGGACATGGATGCCTGGATCGACTTGGACCGGGTCATGCCGATCGCCGTCATGGCCTGCTTCCAGGCGATGAGCCCGTTCAGGTCCTCCAGGGTTCCGGCCATGGTCGTCGCCCGCACGTATGCCTGCGGCGACCCGGACTCCTGCTCGATGAGTGGGCGACCCCAGCGGTCGCGCTCGAAGTCGGATGATCCGAAGAAGTCGGCGCTCATGCCGTCACCGCCTTCCCCACGACAGTCCCGCGGGAGTAGAGGTAGTCGACGATCTGGTCGATGACCTCGGGGTTGTCGCCCGACTGGAGGGCGAAGGCGACGTCGAACTTCCCGTCGCCCGCCTCGCCGAAAGTGTTCGGCGTGATCGGGGTGATGATGTCGTCCGGCCGGATCTGGGGCGAGTTCTTCGCGTACTCCTCGATAGCCCGGTCGGTTCGACCGATGACGGCGACGGTGCGCCGCCTGGGTGTCT
>Ga0079224_100002041_pt1 | contig 24149 bp, 19 predicted proteins | sample Stecom2015_FD_80414 | JGI IMG/M metagenome (GOLD analysis project Ga0079224, IMG submission 80414) | Agricultural soil microbial communities from Utah to study Nitrogen management - Steer compost 2015 | ecosystem: Environmental > Terrestrial > Soil > Agricultural land | place: USA: Utah... | reverse complement strand
GGCGCGGCGGTCTCCATGGCGGCCGTGCTCGTCGCCACGCTGCTCTCGCGCTCGCATTTCGACTGGGCTGCGCTCCGTGAAGAACATCCCGCCGCATCCGGAGGTATCGCATGATCATTTCCGCCAGCGGGCTAGCCGTGCTCGTTTCCGTCGCTCTCGCGGTCACCGTCGCGGCACCGCTCCTGCTCCTGGCGCTGCTCGTCCGCGACCTGAAGCGGGGTGAGCTGTGGTGAGCGGGACGCGCCCCATCCCGGCCGAGCTGCTCGAGGATGCGCCGCTCGACCTGCGCGGCTTCGACCGTCCCCGGGCGCTGATCGAGAGCTGCGACGAGGACCTGACGCCCCTCCTCGACCTAGTGAAACGCCCGGTGCTGTCCGCCCGGCAGTTCACGCGCGAGCAGCTCGTGCAGCTCGCGCGGCTGTCCGCGCGCTTCGAGACCCAGCCGCAGCTCACCACGCGGCCCCTCACCGGGAAGATCCTGATCAGCGCCTTCTACGAGCCATCCACGCGCACGCGGCTGTCGTTCGAGTCCGCGTGGCACCGCCTGGGCGGTGACATCATGTCGATCACCGACTCGGCCTCGACCGGCATCGCGAAAGGCGAGAGCCTGCGCGACATCGGCGAGATGCTGAACAACTACGGCGATCTCGTCGTCCTGCGCGACAGCAACGCGAACTCGGTGTACGAGATGGCGGAGTCCCTGCGCATCCCGATCATCAGCGGTGGCAATGGCTGCGACGAGCACCCGACGCAGGCGCTCGCCGACATCTACGCGCTGCTGAAGTGGCGCCCCTCGATGTGCCGCGCGCCGGACGGGGAGCCCCCGGTGCGCTTCGGCATCGTCGGCGTGCCGGCGAAGATGCGCACGGTACGGAGCCTCCTGCTGCTGCTGCGCAACTTCGCCGACGCGATCGAGGAGATCGTCGTCGTCTCCGACCAGCCGGAGCCTTTCGCCGAAGGCCAGCTCGAGGAGCTGCTGGAATCCGGTCTTCGCGTACGCGTGACCGACCAGTTCGAGAAGGAGCTGCCGGCGCTCGACGTCGTGTACCAGAACGCGATCCTGTGGACCGGCAACGACTACGAGGAGCTCGGCGTGAAGTTCCGGCTGGACGCATCGTCCCCGCTCAAGCCCGGCGCCGTGATCCTGCACCCGCTGGCCCGCGGCCCCGAGCTCGCGACCGACCTCGACGGCACGCCGCACAACTGGTACTTCGCGCAGGCGCGCGGCGCGGTGTTCATGCGCATGGCGCTGCTCGCCACCATCCTCAAGGTGTTCATCTAGTGACGGGTTCCGGTCGCTGCTCGCCCGCGCACGAGGCGCGCCCCTGATGTGCGGCATCGCGGGCGTGATGCACGACGATCGCGCGCGTCCCGTCGCCCGCGAGACGCTCGTGGCGATGGCGGCGATGCTGCACCACCGCGGCCCCGACGGCTACGGCTGCGCGACGCGGGAGGGCATCGGCTTCGGCCACTCGAGGCTGTCGATCGTGGATCTCGACCCGGAGCGCGGCCGCCAGCCGTTCGCCGCCGATGGCCGCCTGCTGCTGAGCAAGAACGGCGAGCTCTACGACTACCAGCGCCTGCGCGCCACGCTGACCGCACAGGGCGCGCGCTTCCGCACCAAGTCGGACTCCGAGCTCATCCTGCACCTGTACCCGCGGCTCGGCTTCGCGGGCATGCTGCCGTGGCTCCGCGGCGAGTTCGCGTTCGCCCTGTACGACGCCGACGCGGACACCCTGTTTCTCGCACGCGACCGCTTCGGCATCAAGCCGCTGTACTGGGCGCGCACCCGTGACGGCATCGTGTTCGGCTCGGAGCTCAAGGCGCTGTTCGCGCATCCCGCGGTGCCGCGCGAGTTCGAGCCGGCAGGGCTCTATCACCAGCTCATGCAGACCATGGTGCCCGGCACGACCGCGTTTGCCGGCATCCGGCAGGTCGAGCCGGGACACTGGCTGGAGGTCAGGCGGCGAGACGGGCGGCTCGAGATCCGCGACCGGCGCTACTGGGATCTCGTGTTCCCGGAAGCGGCGGGACCGGTCGAGGCGGGGGACGAGCAACCCTGGATCGACGAGGTGCGCAGCCGGCTCGTCGACGCGGTGCATCTCAGGCTCGAAGCAGACGTGCCGGTCGGCTGTTACCTCTCGGGCGGCATCGACTCCTGCTCCATCATGGGCCTCGCCGCGGCCGCGCGGCAGCAGCCGGTGAAGGCGTTCACGATCGGTTTCGACGACGACGCGTACGACGAGACCGCGATCGCGCGCGAGATGGCCCGGGCCACGGCGGCGGAGCAGGAAGTGCTCCGCATCGAATCGGACCATCTCTACGAGCACTTCGAGCAGACCCTGTGGCACACGGAGCGCTCGATCTACAACACGCTGGGCGTGGCCAAGCTGCTCATGAGCCGCCGCGTGCGCGAGCTCGGTTACAAGGTGGTGCTGACCGGCGAAGGCTCGGACGAGCTGTTCGCCGGCTATCCCGCGCTGCGGCGCGACTTCATCCTGCACGGCCTGCACGATCTCCCGGCGTCCGAGCGGGCCCGGTGGGCTTCGCTGCTCGCCAGCCGCAACGAGCGCTTCCGCGGCGCCATGCTGGCGGAGAACGCGGTGGAAGACCCGGCGTTCGAGTCGCTGCTCGGCTTCACGCCGTCCTGCCTGCAGCCGTGGCTCGCCGCGGGCCGGCGCGTGCCTGCGCTGCTGCATCCGGAGCACCGGCGTGCGCTCGCAGGTTACGAGCCGGGCCGCGCGATCGCCGAAAAGCTGGACCCAGATGCGCTGCGGGGCCGGAATCCGCTCGACCAGGCGCAGTACGTGTGGGTCAAGACGATGCTCGAGGGGCAGATCCTCACGTGGGGCGGGGACCGCGTGGACATGGCGAACTCGATGGAGGCGAGGCCCGCCTTCCTCGATCACCACCTGGCGGAGTTCGCCGTGACGGTGCCGCCGTCGCTGCGCATCAAGGGCACCACCGAGAAGTACGTGCTGCGGGAGGCGATGAAGGGACTGCTGCCGCGGCGGCTGTACGAGCGCGAGAAGGTCGCGTTCATGGCGCCGCCGGCGCATTCGGACCCGGGGAAATGGGCGGCGATGTGCCGGCTCGCCTCCGAGCACCTCGGCGATGCCGCGATCCGCGACGCGGGGCTGCTCGACGAACGCGGCGTGCGCGAGCTGTTCGAGCTGCACGAAGCGCCGGGCACCACGGCGGCGACCCGCGTCGAGCTCGACGCGATCGTGAACCACCTGCTCAGCGTGCAGATCCTGCACAGGCACTTCGTGGCAGCCGACGTGCCGGCGCTGGCGCGCGAGCGCGCCCGTGCGCTCGGCTGGAGCTGAGCAGCCTGCCCTCGCCCGCGTGCGCCTCGCGCGTGACGCGGTCGATTCCAATGGCGTACCCCGGGGTCGTACAATCGCGCTCCTCCCGTTCGGAGGGCCAGGGTGAACGAAAACGGCGCACCGCGCGAGCTCATCAGCGAAACCCGGATCCGGGAGCGGGTCGACGAGCTCGCGGCGCAGATCTCGGCGGACTATGCCGACAAGGCGCCGCTGGTGCTGGTCGGCGTGCTCAAGGGAGCCTTCATCTTCCTGGCGGACCTCTCGCGCCGGCTGACGATCCCCCGGCTCATCGAGTTCATCGCCGTCTCGAGCTACGACAAGGGCAGCGTGCAGAGCGGCGGCGTGCGTCTCGTGCTGGACGTGCGCGGCAACATCGAGGGCATGCACGCGCTCATCGTCGAGGACATCGTCGACACCGGCAACACGCTGAACTACCTCATCGACATGCTGGCCTCGCACCGTCCGGCCTCGATCCGCACCTGCACGCTGCTGCACAAGGCGGCGCGCGCGAAAGTCGAGGTCCCGCTCGACTACGTCGGCTTCAGCATCCCGGACGAATGGGTGGTCGGCTACGGCCTGGATTACGCGGAGCAGAACCGCACCCTGCCGTACATCGGCATCGTCCATCCCGACGATCACAAGCGTTGATGGCGTGAGTCGCCTCACGTCCCGGCACCGCGGGCGGAGCAGCCGGGGCCGTGACGGCGTCGATCAGCAGCGCTCGGGCCCGCCGTCGGCGCACTCGCCGGTCTCGACCTCGATCGTCGAGTGGCGGATGCCGAACTCGTCCTTGAGCAGGTGCTTCATGCGGCGCACGATGTGCGTCGTGTCGCCGTGATCGCGCTCCAGCACCACGTGCATCGTCAGCATCACGTACTGCGGCGTGAGGCCCCAGACGTGGACGTGGTGAATGCCGCGGATCTGCGGCACTCCCGCGCGCAGGCTCGCCTGCATGTCCTCGACGTCCAGCCACTCGGGCGTGCCCTCGAGCAGGATGTGTGCGCTGCGTTTGACCAGCAGCCACCCGCTCCGGAGGATCAGGGCCGCGACGACGACCGACAGCAGCGGGTCGATGGGCATCCAGCCGGTCGCGAGGATCACCACCGCGGCGACGATCGCGGCCACGGAGCCCAGCAGGTCGCCGAGCACGTGCAGCGCCGCACCGCGGATGTTGAGGTTCTCCCGGTCTCCGCCGTGCAGGATCCCGAACACCACGACGTTCACGAGCAGCCCGGCGACCGCGATCGTGAGCATCACGTCGGCCTGGACCGCCGGCGGGTTCATGAAGCGGGTCAGCGCCTCGAACAAGATCCAGCCGACGATCACGAGCAGCGTCAGCCCGTTGACGAACGCGGCCAGGATCTGGAAGCGATGGTAACCGAAGCTGCGTTTCGCGTCGGCGGGACGCGCGGACACGTGGAACGCGACGGCCGCAAGCGTGAGCGCCATCGTGTCCGTGAGCATGTGCCCCGCGTCCGCGAGCAGCGCGAGCGAGCCGGACAGCAGGCCGCCCACGACCTCGACGACCATGAACGTCGCCGTGAGCACCAGTGCGACCTGTACGCGGCGGCGGTTGTCGGCGTCGGAATGGCTTTCGCTCATGCTGCTCATCCTAGGCCGTCTGAGCACCCGCGTTCAAACCCTCCCGGCCACGCGGTTGCGCTCAGGAAATCGGCGCGCGCTCCTGGCGACTGAGACGGTACAGCAGGATGGCGGTACGCTTCGCGGCCAGCGCCAGCGAATCGACCTCGAGGCGCTCGTGCGGCGAGTGCGAGCCCTCCCCGGCGGGCCCGAGGCCCGCGAGCGCATCGGTGTACGGGGCCACGAACGAGATGTCCGCCGCGCCGCGCTTCGACGGATCGAGCAGCGGCATCGGGCCGCGGCCGAGCGCCTCGTTGATCCCGGACAGGGCCGCCGCGAGGCGCCGGTTTCCCTCGGTCGGCGCCATCGGCGGATAGCCGTCCTCGAACACGATCGTCGCGTCCGTGTGCGGCAGGTGCCGTGCCACCACGCGGCGCATCGCCTCCCGGGCCCGCTCGAGCTGCTCCTGCGAGATGGTGCGGATTCCGCCGTGCACGACCACCTTCCGCGGGACGACGTTGGTCTTGCCGTACGCGCTGCCGCGGTTCTGCTCGTAGTCGTATTCGACGTCGGTGCCGCCCACTATCGCGCCCGCATTGAACGTCAGGTACTCCTCGCCGCGCACTTCGTCGTAGAAGCCCGCGAGAATGCGCGCGGCCTCGAAGATCGCGCCGGCGCCCACCTCCTCGCTGAACACCCGCGAGGAATGCGCCTGCCGTCCGGAGACCTCGAGCCGCCAGTCGCTGGAGCTGCGCCGGGCCACGGTGGCGTAATCGACGCCGTCCTCGTGCGCCGCGCCCTCGAACCCGAGCGCGACGTCCGCCCATTTGCCGAGCTCCACCAGCGGGGCGCGCGTGACGGCAAGGGGCTCACCAGGTTTCTCCTCGTCGCCCGTGTAAATCACAGCCAGCGACAGCCCGTCCAGCACGCCTGCTTCGCGCAGGGCACGGAGCGCGTGCACGATCACGACGTTACCGCCCTTCATGTCGACGACGCCGGCGCCGGTCGCGACGTTGCCCGTGCGGGCGAACGGCGCGCCATCCTCGAACACGGTGTCGAGGTGGCCGATCAGCAAAAACTTCGGGCCGCGATCGCCGTCGCGGCGCCCCACGAGGTGCCCGGCACGCTGCATCGCGGGCGGCAGCTCGATCCACTCCGTGGCGAACCCGAGGGCGTCGAGCTCGCGGCGCATGACGGCGCCGACCGCCGTGACCCCCTCGAGATTCAGGGTGCCGCTCTGGATGTCGACGGTCTCCTCGAGCAACGCGACCGCGTCCTCGAGGCGTGCGTCGATCCACTCGACCATGCGGCTCTCGGTGTCGTCGAGTCCCTGCGCGGCGGCGAGGAGGGGCAGCGCGAGCAAAGTGGCCAGGCAGGCCGCAACACCCCACGGACAGGACCGGCGCGGCGAGTCGCGCGCGACGTGCGCTCCCGCCGTGATACCGCATGCATCCGTACCTGTGCGCATCCTCATCGTCATGCCGTCAATGTCCCTCCATCGCCCGCGGCACCCGGATCCGCTCCACCAGCGCCTGCACCCGCTCCGGCGGCGGTGCCGTGAACCGCGCCACGGTGAGCGCCACCACCACGTTCAGCACCATGCCGACGACCCCGATCCCTTCGGGCGAGATCCCGAACAGCCACTCGGACGGCACGTTCTCGCCCCACGGCGCACCGGCCCACTTCAGGAACAGGCCCTTGAACCACTCGATGTAGCCGTAGGTGAACAGGAGGCCCGTCAGCATTCCCGCGATCGCTCCCTGCTTGTTCATGCCCTTCATGAAGATGCCGAGCAGGATGACCGGGAACAACGACGCCGCGGCGAGGCCGAACGCGAACGCGACGACCTGCGCCACCCAGCCCGGCGGATCGAAACCGAGATAGCCTGCAATCAATACGGCGCAGGTTGCCGCGATGCGGCCGACGACGAGCTCGCGCTTCTCCGAGATGCCGGGCACGAACACACCCTTGACGATGTCGTGCGAAATGGCGGCGGAAATGACGAGCAGGAGCCCGGCGGCCGTGGACAGCGCCGCCGCGATGCCGCCGGCGGCGACCAGCGCGACGACCCAGTTCGGCAACCGCGCGATCTCGGGGTTGGCGAGCACCATGATGTCGTTGTCGACCGCCAGCTCGTTGCCGCGCCACCCGTAGCTTTCCGCGACCGGGAGAAACCCGGGGTCCGAATCGTCGTAGTACTGGATCCGCCCGTCACCGTTCCTGTCCTGGATGGCGACGAGCCCCGTCGATTCCCATCGCCGGATCCAGTTCGGGCGCTCCTCGATCGCGAGGTTGCCGTCGGCCGCGCCGATCTCGCCGGGCTGCACGGTCGCGATCAGGTTGTAGCGCGCCATGGCGCCGACCGCCGGTGCCGTCGTGTACAGGATCGCGATGAAAAGCAGCGCCCAGCCCGCCGAAACACGCGCGTCGCGCACCTTCGGCACGGTGAAGAAGCGCACGATTACGTGCGGCAGACCCGCCGTGCCGACCATGAGCGCCAGCGTGATGCAGAAGACGTCGATCGTGCTCTTGGTGCCGGTCGTGTAGCGGTCGAAGCCGAGCGCCACCACCGTCTCGTCCAGCTTCGCGAGCAAGCTCGTCCCCGCGCCCGGGAGATCCCCGCCGAAAGCGAGCTGCGGGACCGGGTTGCCGGTGAGCTGGAAGGCGATGAACACGGCGGGAACGGTGTAGGCGAAGATGAGCACGCAGTACTGCGCGACCTGCGTATACGTGATGCCCTTCATGCCGCCGAGCACCGCGTACACGAGCACGACGCCCATGCCGACCACGAGGCCCATCGTGACGTCGATCTCGAGGAAACGCGAGAACACGATGCCGACGCCGCGCATCTGGCCGGCGACGTAGGTGAAGGAGATGAAGATGAGGCAGATCACCGCCACGACGCGCGCCGTCTGCGAGTAATAGCGCTCGCCGATGAACTCCGGGACGGTGAACTTGCCAAACTTCCGCAGGTACGGTGCGAGGAACAGCGCGAGCAGCACGTAGCCGCCGGTCCAGCCCATCAGGTACACGGAGCCGTCGTAGCCCATGAACGCGATCAGCCCGGCCATCGAGAGGAACGACGCGGCGCTCATCCAGTCTGCCGCGGTGGCCATGCCGTTCGACACCGGGGAGACCGCCTTGCCCGCGATGTAGAAATCGCCGGTGCTGCGGGCGCGCGACCAGACCGCGATGCCGATGTACAGCAGGAACGTCGACCCGACGACGAGGTAGGTGAGCGTCTTGAGATCCATCGACGGCTCAGTCTTCGTGCACGTCGTGCTTGCGGTCGAGGCGATTCATGCGCCAGGCATAGAAAAAGATCAGCAGGACGAACACGTAGATCGAGCCCTGCTGCGCGAACCAGAAGCCGAGCTTGAAACCGCCGAGCCGGACGCGATTCAGCTCATCGACCAGCAGGATGCCGAAGCCGTACGAGCAGACGAACCACGCCACCAGGCAGGCCGCGACGAGTCTCAGGTTGGCCTTCCAGTAGGCGTCGCGCTGTTCGGGGCTCATGCGGGATCCCGCGTCGTTGTTCTCGTAGTTGGCCGCTCAATCTACCAGAGCGCGAATCGGCCCGCGACGCGAAGCGCACACACAAAAAAGCGGCTCCCGAAGGAGCCGCCATCCACCATCGTCAGTACATGAGTCTTGGCTTGTATCCCCCGCCAAGTCGTGCCTGAAGGCGTCGTCGAAACCGCCGGCGAAGCCTCGACAACGTCCTAGCTGTTGTTCAAAGGCTACGGGATGTTAAGCTGACGTTCGCAGAAAGACCGCCCCTTGTCAATCCCTTAGGCGAATGCGCGCCACGGCACCGGATGCGCCCCGGAGTTTGTTGCGCCACCGCCACGACCGGAACGCGGTACTGGTGCAAATCAACCACTTAACGGCCCGCGCTCGCGGACGCCGCCGTCCGGTTCCGGGACGTGTTGTTCATCGGCGCCCAGATAGGCTAAGAAAGCCGGAACCGGCGCACCGCCGCACCGTGCCTTCGAAAACGGGAGCCCTACGATGCGCAGATTTCTCCTTCCCGCCGCGCTCGTCCTCGCCGCCTCCGCCGCGGCCTTCTCCCTGCTCATCGTGCGCCACGACGGGTCCCGCGTGCTGGCGAACGTGCCGCGCATGAGCGCGGAAGAAGCGCTGTCGCACCGCGAGGAACGCTACCGCGCGATCGATTCCATCGAGCGCATTCTCGCGCTGCCGACCCGCTTCGCACGCATGGAAGCGCTGTACGCGCTCGCCGGCCGTTCCGGTTCCCCGGAGGTGCAGGACCTGATCTTCCAGGCGGACGCGGTCGCCGACGCCGCCGAGCGCCGCGACTTCCTGCTCGTGCTGTTCGCGCGCCTGACGGAGCTCGATCCGCCCTCGGCGCTCGCGCTCTCCCGCACGCCTCGTTTCGCCGCCGACCCGGCGCTGGAACGGGAAACCTGGCAGCGCTGGGCCGAGCTCGACTTCGAGGCCGCGCTGGATCACGCCGCCCGGCAGGACGGGGTGAGCCGCGATCGCGCCGCGCAGGCGCTGTACGCGGCAACGGATGAGCGCGGCGCGAGCGGGCAAATTGCCGAACGGTTGGACCGGCAGCCGGACAGCGGCGTGCACGCGGCGCGGCTCGACGACCTGGCGCATGCGGATCCCGCATCGGCGGTCGCGTACGTGCAGGCGCTCGAATCGCCGCTCCAGCGGCGGCAGGCAGCCGCACACCTCGGGCGCCTGCTCGGCCGCCGGGGCATCGACGCCGCGTTACGCTGGTCGCCGCGTTTCGGCGACGCGGGCCTGGCTCGGGCGTTCGAGGAGGCGGCGGCACAGTCGGCGGCGGAAGTCGATCCCGACGGCACGCTGCGGCAACTCCTGGCGGAGAGCACCGATGCCGCCGGCCTCGCCCGGCTGGCCGGCGCGTTCCGCGCAGTGGCCGAGACCAGCGCGGACCAGGCGCTCGCCTGGTTCGAGCTTTTGCCCGATGCACGGCAGCGCGATCACGTCGGCCGCGCGATCGCCGCGCAGCTCGCGCGATCCGACCCGCTACGGGCATTGGCCTGGGCCCGGGATCACGACGACAGCCGCCAGCGCGCGCTCTACAATGCCGTGATCGGCTCCGTGGCGGAAAGCGATCCCGACCTTGCCATGGCGGCCGCAAACGAGCTTCCGGACCGCGGGCATCGGCTGTCCGCGCTGATGACGGTCACGGGCACGGTGTCCGAGAGCGATCCCGCACGCGCGATCGTCCTGCTCGAGGCGCTGGGCGAGCCCGACGTGCTGCGCATGATGGCTTACCGGGTGTTCGACAGCTGGGCCCGCTCCGACCCGGACGCGGCACTGGCCTGGATCCAGTCATCGGATCTCGCGGGCCAGCGCCACCTCCTGCTGACGGCGGCGCATGCCATCGCGTCCAACGACGTCGATGCGGCGATCCGGATGTTGCCGAGGCTCGACGAGGAGACCGCTCGCGAGTTGCGCCCGCAGATCGCCGCGAACCTGGCTCTGCAACGCTCGCTCGCGGATGCCGAGAGCTTCATCGCCCGCTACGAGGGCACGCCCGAATACCCGATGCTCGTCGGCGGGATGGTGCAAGGCCTCGCCGCCACCGATCCCGCGGCCGCCGTCACGCTGCTGGATCGGATATCCAGTGCCACGCACCGGGAGTTGCTCTCCAGCATGGTGTTCACGCACTACGCCCGCCGGTCCCCGCGGGAAGCGGCAGATGCAGCCGCGGCACTGGGGGACGAAGGCGCCCGCGTGAGCGCGATGCGCCACGTCCTGCAGGCGTGGGCGCAATCCGATGCCGCGGGCGCCGAGCAATGGGTCGGGAACCTGTCGCCGGGCATCGAACGCGACAACGCGATCGCGACCATGAGCGCGCATTGGTCGGAGCTGACGTCCTCGCGGCGCGGGATGCTGGAAAGCATCGAGGACCCGATGGCGCGCCGGACCGCGATGCATGGCGTCCTGTTCGCGATCGCGCGGCAGGACCGGGAGCGCGCGAAACGGGTCCTGTCGGGCTTCGACCTGCCGCAGGAGGAGAAACGGCACCTGGCGGAAACCCTGGAGAACATCCCGGAGTTTCCGGGGGTTTTCCTGCGGGCCCATTGAGCGTACTTTCCGGCGCGCTCCCCGCCCGAGCCGGGTTTTCCCGGCATTCTTGTTGGCCGCCGGCGGGCCAGCCACTACCATGTCTCGTCCCCTGAACCGGGAAACAACGACGGGATGGAACCCCAGCAGATCGTTTTCCTGATCATCGTCGGCGCGGCCCTGGTGCTGCTCGTGTCGGAATGGATCCGGCTCGACCTGACCGGCGTTTTCATCATCGTGGCCCTTTCGACGACCGGGCTCTTGACGCCGCAGCAGGCGCTGTCCGGTTTCTCCAGCGAGCCGGCGATCCTGGTCGCCTCGATGTTCGTCCTCTCGGGCGGCCTGAGCCACACGGGCCTCACGGAGCAGCTCGGCAACCTGATCGGCAGGCTTTCCGGTGACAACGTCACCCGTGCCGTGCTCGTGATCATGCCGTCCGTGGCCGTGATGGCGGCCTTCAGCCATCACCTGATGATCACCGCGATGATGATGCCGGTGGTGCTCAACCTGAATCGCACGCGCAACCTGCCGGCCTCGCACCTCCTGATGCCGATGGCGTTCGCGGCGTCCCTCGGCACCACCATGACGGTGATCGCCGCACCGGCCTTCCTCGTCGCGCGCGACCTGCTGGAGCGCGGAGGAGGCCACGACATCGGCATCTTCGAGATCACGCCGCTCGGCATCGTGCTGACGGCGATCGGCACGCTGTTCATCGTGCTGTTCGGACGCTGGCTGCTGCCGACGCACGAAGGGGCGACCGCGGAGGAGGACCGGTTCCGCCTCGAGCGCTACTACACGGAGATGGTGGTCCTCGAGAACTCTCCGCATGCCGGCAAGACGATGCAGGACTTCCGCGACGAGCACGAAGGCCGCTTCCAGGTCGTGGACTGGCTGCGCAACGGCCAGTCGCGCGGGCGGCCCTGGCGGCGCAAGCAGATCGCGCCCGGCGACCTGCTCCTGGTGCGGGCGAGCCCCGACGAGCTCGCGCGCCTCGAGAAGCAGCAGGGGCTCGCGTTGCGCGCCGTCGTGCAGTACGGCGAATCGATCCCCGAGGAGAAGCGCAAGGACCTGCACGGCAGCGAGCGCCTGGTGCAGGCGCTCGTCGGGCCGGATTCGGAGCTCGTCGGGCGCACCATCGGGAGCATCGATTTCCTGTCGCGTTACGGCGTGGTCGTCGTCGGCCTGTGGCGGAAACGGGGCTTCATGCGCAAGGAGCTCTCGAAAGTGCAGCTCAAGGGCGGCGACCTGCTCGTCCTCTGGGGCGACCAGAAGGCGCTCGATCGCCTGCGCGACAACCCGTCGTTCCTGCTGCTCCTGCCGTTCTCGGCGCGCGACACTAAGCTCGGGCGGGGCTGGCTCGCCGGCTCGATCATGGCGGTCACCGTGGCCGTTGCCGCCCTCGAGGTGCTGCCGGTCACGATGGCCTTCCTCACCGGAGCCGCGGCGATGGTCGCGTCCGGCTGCCTGACACCGCGGCAGGCCTACGAAGCGATCGATACGCGCATATTCGTGTTCATCGCGGGCGCCATTCCGCTCGGGCTCGCAATGGAGCAGACCGGCACCGCCACCCTCTTCGCCGGCTGGCTCGCCGATGCCGCCGGCACGTGGGAGACGACGTGGGTGCTGTTCGCGTTGTTCATGGCCGCGGCGCTGCTCACGCAGATACTCTCCGACACCGCGACGACGGTGCTGCTCGCGCCGATCGCCCTCGGCATGGCCGGCCTCCTCGACGTGTCCGCACCCGCGATGGTGTTCAGCGTCGCCATGGGTGCCGTCGTGGCCTTCCTCACGCCCATCGGGCACCACGGCAACCTGCTCGTGTACGAGCCGGGGAACTACCGCTTCCTCGATTTCGTGCGCGTGGGCACGCCGCTGACGCTGCTGTTCGGGCTCACGGTCGCCTGGCTCGCGCCGATCATCTGGTAGGCGGCGCGCATCGCGCGCAACCGCCCCCTTGTCTTTGGCCACCGCATCGTTCATGCCCGCTGATGATCGAAGCTTAAGCTCCGCCGCGACCGGGGGGGTGTCCCTGGGGGAATGGCTCCCGTGCGGACACGGCGGAGCAGCGCGGACGTCGGCACGGGCGGCAGGTCCCGCGCCGCGCTGCTCCGCCGTGCCCTCGGTCCGCTTTATTTCCCCCAGGGACACCCCCCGGCCACGGCTCCGCGTCGGGTTTCGGGCCGGGCATGAACGATACTCACGCTGCGTTTCGGCGGGTGGCCGGACGTGAACGACGCGGGGCGCGGGTGCGCTACGCGGAACGGTTCCAGGCGTCCATGCCGCCTTTCAGGTGCTTGCTCCCCTCGAGTCCCGCCTCGCGCGCCGCCTGCACCGCCATCGCCGAGCGCTCGCCGTAGGCACAATAGAAGATCACGGTCCTGCCGGCCGCCGCCGCGCGCAGCACCCCGTCGGGCTGCAGCGCCTCTTCGAGATCCGCATACGGCACGTGCACGGATCCCGGGATCACGCCGTGACGCGCACGCTCGCCCGCCTCGCGCAGGTCGACCAGCAGCACGTCGGGCCGCCCGAGCAGCGTCTCGAGCGTCGCGCAATCGAGAGAACCGCCGGCGGCGTCGAGGTCCGACTGCGCCATCCCGATTTGCAGGTTCGCCGGCACGGCCACGTCCATCATCTTCGGGTTCGGCAGGTTCAGGTTGTGCATGATCTCGACGTACTCGTCGACCGAGCTCACCTGCAGGCGCGGGTTGTGCGCCTTCTCCTCGCCGATCGTCGACACCGTGTCGCCCTTGTAGTCGTGCGCCGGATAGACCAGCGTTTCGTCCGGCAGCTTGAGCAGCTTGTCGAACAGGGAGTGGTATTGCTCGACGGCGTTCCCGTTCTGGAAATCCGTGCGTCCGGTGCCGCGTATCAGCAGCGTGTCGCCGGTGAACACGCGATCGTCCATGACGAAGGAATAGGAGTCGTCGGTGTGACCCGGCGTGTACAGCGCACGCAGCTCGATTCCGTCCACCTCGACGAGGTCGCCGTCGGCGACCCTCACCGACACGACGTCCACGCGGCTCTGCTCGCCCATCACGGTGATGCAACGCGTCCGGTCGCGGAGCGCCGGCAGCCCGGAGACGTGGTCGGCGTGCACGTGGGTGTCGATCGCCTTGAGCAGGCGCACGTCCAGCTCGCGCAGCAGCTCGAGATAGCGGCCGACTTTCTCCAGCACGGGATCGATGATCAGCGCTTCGCCACCCTGCCGGCTGGCGAGCAGGTAGGTGTACGTGCAGGACGTCGCATCGAAAAGCTGGCGAAAGATCATCGTCCTTCCGTGTCGTCGGTGCACGGTGCGATGCCGGGAGCCTTGCGATCCCGCGGCCGCCTTAGCGAAGTGTAGAGTCGCGTGCGGGCGCGGACAATCCGCGCGACCCCGCCGCCGTGGCACGCTTCTTGCAGCCCGGGTGTTGTCGATTCGACACCGGCCCCGTGTCGCGATGACAAGCGCGCCGGGTATGTCCTGCAAGGAGAAATCCAATGAAGCTATTCGCAAGCGGCACTGCCGTCGTCATGGTGCTCATCGGCGGATGCGCCGTCGACGGCGGCACCCCGGGGCTCGGCGACGAAGCCGGTCTCGTGGACCTGTCCGGCCTCACTCTGCTCGAGTCCGGCGAAGCGGAGTGCGACGGCATCGTCCAGGTGGATTCCGCGAACCTCGAAGGCGACGGTGAGGGCTTAGGCGGCGGGTTCGTCGTCGAGGCCGGCCAGAACGCCGTCTTCGAGTTCGAGGAGGCTGCGAACGAGGATATCGACTGGGCCTGTGTCGGCGACGACGGCCGCAGCGACGTGGCGAACGCCGAATGCCCCGACGGCACGAGCCACGTGCGCGTCACGCGCGCCCGCACCGGCGGCGAAGTCCTGTTCGAGTGCTACGGCGCGGGCGCGTAGGCGCGAAACGCCGCGCCGGGCCTGTTGGATCGGCAGGCGCGAGCGCCGCTCGCGACCGAACGCGCTACTGCCGGCGGGGCCGTCGTGCGCGCCGCTACAGGAAAACCTGGTCCGCGGGCACGATGCGAACGGCCTCCGGCGCGAACGGGATCGGCAGCTTCGCGATGGTGGCGTCTTCCTCGAGCAGCGCGGCCGGCTTGTCGGCATCGTAGGTGATCGGTGACGGCGTGTCCTCGACCAGCCGCCGACGCAGGTCCTCCGCGTCCCTGGCGACGAACACGAACTGCACGTTCTCCGTCCGCAGGTTCTCGCGGATCACCCGGTTCACGTCCTCGAGGGTGAGCGCCGCCAGCCCTTCCCGCACGTACTCGGAGAACGGCCCGATCCCGTAGTAGCGGCTGTCGAGCGCGTAGCCGAGCTGGCGCGACTGGCCGTCCGTGAGCAGGCTCACGAACTTCGCGAGGAAGTTGCGCGTTTCCTCGAAATCCCTTGCGCTCATCCCCTGCTCGATCAGCTTGTCGATCTCGTATAGCGCGACGCGCGTCGCGAAGTGCGCGTCGTTCACGTTCCTGAGCGGGCGGATCCATACCTGGAAAATCTGCCGCTGGCGGCCGAGGTTCGGGTCGGGCTGGAACTGGAACATCCCGCGCGGGAAGTACTCGATGTATGCGTAATCCCCGTAGTTCATCCCGCGCAACTCGCGTATGCGCTGGAACAGGTGGCTGTTGTTGCTGCGGTGCTCGCCGAGCCAGGAACGTACCAGCCACAAGGCGACCCAGTCCGGATCGCCCCGCCTGAGATCGATCGGGAAGCCGAACGATACCGCGACCGCCGGCGTTTCCTTCTGCACGATCACGGCGCGGTTGCCTTCGAGCGCTGGGGCCGGCGGCACCTCGAGTGCCACCGGCTCGCCGGCGGGAAGCGCCTGGAGATCGTCGCCGATGCGGCGCGGGAAGTCGTCGGGATAGCCGCCCGCGAGCCCGACCGTGAGGTTGTTGACCGTGTAATAGCGCTCGTAGAACGCCTTCACGTCATCCAGCGTGAGCGACTCGAGGTCGCTGATGTCACCCAGGTTGAGCGAGCCGTAGGGATGATCGGGGCCGTAGATCTCGGCGTAGAGCACTTCCTTGCCAAGCTCCTCGTCATTGTTACCGACCAGGCCCGTGCGGATGGCGTTCACGAGCTGCGTGCGGACCCGGCGGAAGTCCTGCTCGCGCCAGCCCGGCGACAGCAGCTGCTCCATGGCCAGCCCGTACCACGTTTCCAGGTTGTCCTTGTGGACCTGCCCAGCGAGCCGGGTCATCTCCTTGTCCACCTGGGCCCCGAAATCCGCCGCGATCGGGTACATCGCCTCGTTGATCTGCTCGATCGTGTGCGCCGCGGAGCCGCCCTCGGTGATCATCGCCGCGGTGAGCGCCGCCAGCCCTTTCTTGCCCGGCGGATCGAGCGCGGCGCCCGCGTGGACGAGGATGGAAACGTCCACCAGCGGCGAGGTCGCGGAGGGTTGGGTGACGAACTCCACCGGCACGGGGCTCGAACCGTCCCCCGCGGCGCGCATCGGCCGCGACTCTGCCGTCGATGTATTGCCGGCGGCGGCGGGTTCGGACGCCGAGTCGCGCGCAACGCGCGTTCCCGCGGCGCCGGGCTCGTCCGCTGCGGCGACGAGAGCGTCGATCGACGACTTGCCGTCCACCCCGGCCATCGCCTCGGAGTTCGACAGCGTCACCATCACCCGGTTGGCGTCGACGAAGAACTCGTTCGCGTAACGCCGCAGATCCTCGGCCGTGAGCTTGTCGTAGGTGCGGTACACCTCGTTGATGGTCTCCGGCGTGCGCGCATGCTGCACGAACGCCGCCAGCACGCCGGCGATGTTGTCGGAGCTGTCGAGCTGCGACGTGAACAGGTACCGCAGGCGCGACTTCGTGTCCTCCACGAGCTTCTCGTCGACGAACCGCGTCCTCGCCTCCGCGAGCGTCCGGTCGATCGCAGCGACGACCTCGGGGGCGTGCGCCTCGTCGGTGAGGCGCGCGTAGATCATCAGCAGGTTCGGGTCCTTGCGGTTCGGGAAGTAGGTCACGAGCTGGTCGACCGACTGGTCCTCGAGCACGAGCTTGCGGTACAGGTCCGAGCGCTCGGAGAACCAGATCGACGCGATCAGGTCCATCGCGGGCATGGCTTTCTCGTTCGGGTCGAACGCCGGGCCGCGGAACGCGATGAAGATCCAGGGCTGGGTAGGCCCTTCCCAGGCGATGTGCTCGTAAACCGGGCCTTCCAGCGGCGGCTCGACGGGGATTTCCACGTCGTAGTCGCCGCGCTCCCAGCCACCCCAGTACTTCTTCACGAGCTCGAACGTCGCCTCCGGGTCGACGTCGCCCACGATGATGACCGAGGTCTTCTCGGGACGGTACCAGCGCTCGAAGAACTGCCGCGAGTACTCGAGCTGGTTCGGCATGTCCTCGATGTCCTCGATGAAGCCCATGGTGGTGTGCCGGTATGTGTGCACGTCGAAAGCCAGATCGCGGATCCGTTCATAGGCCTTCGAGGTCGGGTCCGAGTAGTTCTTGAGGTACTCGCCCTTGACGGCGAGCGCTTCGGTGCGGAAATCCGCCTCCGAGTAGCTCAGGTTCTGGAAGCGATCGGCTTCGAGCTCGATCATCTTCTCGAGATCGTCCCTCGTGAACGTGACGTGATAGTTCGTGTAGTCGTCCGTCGTGTACGCATTCTGGTTGGCGCCGGCCTGCTTCAGGATGGCGCCGTAGACGTCAGGCGGGTACTGCTCCGTCCCCCGGAACATCATGTGCTCGAAGAAGTGCGCAAAGCCCGATTTCCCGGGCTCGACCTCGTTGCGCGACCCGGTCTGCACCGGGATGTGCATGGAAACGATGTCGGGATAGTCGGTCCTGACCACGATGACGCGCAGACCGTTTTCCAGGTCGCGCATCAGGTACGGCAGGTCGAAAATACGTGACATCTCCTCCCCTTTCGCGGTATCGCCGCCGGACTGCGCGGACGGTGGTGTGCTCGGCTCCCCGCAGGCTGCGAGCACGAGGCTCGACAGGACGACCGCGACGACTGTGCGCATGGAATCTCTCCCGGAAGTCACTAGAATCGTGGCACCTATGACACCACCGAAGCAAAAAGGTGCATTCCGGGCCCCGGCGCCCGGAGCCACCCGGCCGCGGCGGACGCCGCCGCGGCGTGCTCCCGTACCATCGAGGCAGCCATGATCGTCGAACAGGTCTGGACCGGCAACTCCCTGAGGAATTTCAACTACCTGGTGGCGTGCGGGGAAACCGGCGAAGCGCTCGCGATCGACCCGCTGGATTTCCGCCGCTGCCTCGCCGTCGCGCGCGAGCGCGGCTGGACGATCACGCAGATCCTCAATACCCACGAGCATGGCGACCATACCGGCGGCAACAAGGGCATGGTCGAGGCCACCGGCGCGCCCGTGATCGCGCACGAGAATGCCGGCAGCCGCATTCCCGGGATGACGCGCGGCGTAGGCGACGGCGACGTGATCCGCGTCGGCCGCAGCGTGGAGCTCGAATGCCTCGACACGCCCGGCCACACGATGAGCCACGTCTGCCTGCTGTCGCGCACGGACCCGCCGGCGCTCTTCAGCGGCGACACGCTGTTCAATGCCGGGGCCGGGAACTGCCACAACGGCGGGCACCCGGAGGAGCTCTACGCGACGTTCGCGAACAAGCTGTCGCGGCTCGCGGACGAGACACGGCTCTATCCCGGGCACGACTACCTCGTGAACAACCTGCGCTTCACGCTGGATCGCGAGCCCGACAACGCGCAGGCGGCGGCGATGCTGGAGCGCTGCCGCGACCAGGATCCCGCGAATGCCTACGTCACCACGCTGGGCGAAGAGCGCGAGATCAACGTCTTCTTCCGCCTGCAAAGCCCGACCGTCATCGCCCGCCTGCGCGAAGCGGATCCGCGCATCGGCGCGACCCCGGACCCGAAGACCGTGTTCCTGAAGCTGCGCGAGCTGCGCAACGCCTGGTAGGCGCGCGTCGCGCGATCCGCAGGAGCGCGCAGCGCGCACGACCGCGATCGTGGCACCAGCCTCGACGACCGGCGGAGCCGCGACCGGGGGAGGTCCTCTCGGCGCCGGCCACAAGCACATCCATGTGGGCCTGCGGGCTCGGCATCCTAAGCCTCGCACGCCGCCGAGAGGACCTCCCCCGGCCACGGCTCCGCCTCGGTGGCGGGTTCCGGTCGCGCGCGCTGCGCGCTCCTCGGGCGCCCGGCGTGTTCCGCCGCGAGCGGCCCTCGCTCCTACCGGAGGCGATCGGCGAGCTTGCGCAGGCGCTCGGCGGTGGCACGATCCGGCACGATCGTCTGGCGCACGGCGAGCCACAGCCATTGCAGGTGGTCGGCCACCCGCCGCTGGTCCTCGAAACGCTCGCGCGCCTCGCCGCCCGTCGAGGCGGCATAAGCGGCGAGCAGCGCATCCGCCCGGCGGTCATCGAGGTCCTGGCAGGCGACGAGGTTGGCCAGGTCGAAATAGGGATCGTTGTCGGCCGCGTACTCCCAGTCGATCAGCTTCAACGCCGGTGTCGCAAGCACGTTGGCCGCGACGACGTCGTTGTGACAGCAGACCGGATCGGCGGGTGGCGCGACGCTCGCGACGACGTCGCGGCAACGGCGGGCCGGCTCGCGGAGCTCCGGGTGCGGCTCGAGGACGGCCAGGTAGCGTTCCGCGGCAGCGACGGTGTCGAGGGTGATGCCGGCGCGCGGCAGCGCGTGGACCTGCCGGAGCAGCGCGGCCAGCGCTTCCAGGTCGGCGGTATGGTCGAGATCCCCGGGGGTCCAGCTCCGCCCGGGGAGGTACTCGTAGACGAGCAGGCCTGCATCCGGGTCCGCGTGCACCAGCGGCGGCGCCAGGCCGGCCTCGCCGGCCCTGCGGAGCACGGCCGCCTCGAGGCGCCGGTCCAGTCCCAGGGTGCGCACGTTCGGCGTATCCAGCCTGAGCACGAGGCGGCGCTCCGGGGTTTCGACGAGCCACGTGGTGTGCGTGAAGCGCGCGCCCAGCGACCGGTAGCGTGCCGTCGCGGGCTCCACACCCGGAACCCCGGCGATCGCGACGGCCACGGCGAGCGGATCCGTCACGCGGACGCCGGCTGCTGCTCGGCGAGCGCGCGGCGCCAGGCCGCGAGACCGACCGGGATGAGGGCGACGTACAGCACGAAGAGCAGCGCGGTGAGCGGAAGGTCGCGCGACCAGTAGAGGTAGATCGAGATGCTGTCGATCACCAGCCAGTACCACCAGTTCTCGAGCACCTTGCGGGCGACCAGGAAGGTCGTCCAGATCGCGGCGATCGTGGTGGCCGAATCGGCATAGGGGAACGCGGCATCCGTGTACGTGTCCAGGATCCAGCCCGTCGTCGCGGAGGCGGCGAGGATGACGAGCAGCGCGGCGGCGTGGACGGATAGCGGCCAGCTGGTGATCGGCAGCTCCTCCGCCTTCCGGCCGCCGCCGTACCGCCAGGCGTACCACCCGTACACCGCCATCGCGAGGTAGAAGATGTTGAGCAGCGATTCCATGTACAGCTTCGCCTGGATGAAAAGCACGACGTAGATCGTGGTGCTCACGGCGGCGAAGAACCAGCACCAGATGTTGCGGCGGATCGCGAGCAGCAGGTACGCGAGCGCGGACGCAACCGCGACGATCTCAGCGACCGACAGCGAGCGCAGCTCGTGCAGGATGTCGTACGCCAGGCCGTCCACCTCGTCAGTTGCTCAGCGGGTTGTTCAGGATGCGGATGGCGAACACGGCTTTCGGCACCTGCTCGAACGTCTCCCTCATCTCCGCCCGCAGCACGTTCATGACCGCGTCGTACTCCCCGCGAATCTGCGTGCTCATGGCGTTCGTCTCGACGTCGACCGAATCGTGGGCCTTGAAACGCCGGATCACGTCCTTGATCGGCGTAAGGAACTCCTCCGTGAGCGGATACAGGCTGATGTCCACGGCTACTCGCATGTCCGGTGCTCCTTCAGAACCTCATCTCGAAAGTGGCGCCCACCTGGCGCGGATCGCCGCGGCGGATGTAGAGCTCGTTCGGGAAATCCGGCGGCTCGTTGCCGAAGAAGAACCCGCGCACGGCGTAGGTCTCGTCCAGCAGGTTGCGGGCCCACAGGGACGCGGTCCAGCGCTCGGCTTCGTACCCGATGCGGGCGTTGACGAGCTCGTACGGCTCGGAGCGCTGGTCGTGGCTGACGTCGAAATAGAACGCGTCGCGCGCGGAGACGTCGAGGCGGGCGAAAAAGCCGCTCGGGTGGCGCCAGGCACCGCCGAGCGCGAGCGTGTAGCGTGGAGCGTGCGCCTGGTCGCGGCCCGTGAGATCCGCCGCGTCGCTCGTGAACTCGTCGAACTCGGCGTCGAGCAGGCCGACGCTCGCGTAGAGCTGCCACGCGTCGGAAGGCAGCCAGTTCACTGCCGCCTCCAGGCCGACCGTGCGGCCCCGCGCGGCATTGGTGGTGAGGAACACGAACGACGCCGGGTCGTTCGGGTTGAGCTGCACCGAGGTGCGCACCTGCTGGTCGACGCGGCGCGAGAAGAAGGCGGAGGCATCCACGGCCAGCGTGCCGTCGAGGAGCAGCGCCTTCACACCGGTCTCGAGGCTCCACAGCGCCTCCTGGCCGAACTCGCGGCCGCCTTCCGGCACCGGTCCCAGGTTGAAGCCGCCGGCCTTGTAGCCGCGTGACAGGGCGACGAACGCGGTGAGGCCGTCTTCGAATGTGTGCGTGTAGCTGAGCTCGCCGCCGACCATCGTCTCGCCGGGGCCGAGCGCGAGACCGGCAGAGTCCGTGTAATCCGTGTCACGATTCTCCACCCGGAGGCCGAGCCCGACCTCGCCGGCCTCGCCGACCTCGACGTTGAGCTGCCCGAACACGGCGACGTTCAGCGCCTCGAAACGGCTGGACAGCGTGTCCTCCACGGCATCGCTGAAACCGGACAACGGGTCCTCGTACACGCCCCGGGTGGTCGTCGTCAGGCGCTCGTCGAGATCGAGGACGTAGAGGCCCAGGAGCCAGTCGGTGGAATCGCCGAACAGGCGGCCTGCGTCGGTGGAGGCGAGCCGGAATTCCTGGCTCAGCGTCTCGCGCCGGCGGTCGTTCGCGACGATGAAGTCGTAGGTGAACGGCGCCCAGGCCTCGGGATTGCCCCAGTCCGCGTCGAACCCGAAGTCCATGTCGGAATCGGCGTACGAGGTGATCGACGTGAGCTCGAAGCGCCGGGCACCCGACCACTCGGCGCGCAGCGCCGAGCCGAAGCTCCGCTGCGCGTCCCTCCCCGGCTTGTCGGACAGGACGGTGAGCGAGTTGTCGATCGCGAACGCGTCGTAACCGTCGTCGATGTCCGCGAGCATGGCGGCGAGCCCGACTTCCCACTCGTTTCCGGGCTGCCAGGAGAGCTTCGCGCGCAGGCTGGTCTCGTTGCGGCCGTTCGTATCGTCGCGGCCGAGGAACGGGTTCTCGCGGAAGCCGTCGCTTTCGTGACGGTGCGCGCTCGCGCGGAACGCGAGCGTGCCTGCGCGGTCGAGGGGCCCGCCCGCGGCGACACCGGCGGACCAGGCGTCGTCCTGGGCACCGCTCAGCTCGAAGCGCCCCTCCCACTCCTCCGTGGGCTCGGCACTCTGGACGTAGATCAGCCCACCGATCGCGTTGGCGCCGTAGCGCGTGCCCTGCGAGCCGCGCAGCACCTCGACGCGCCCCACGTCGAACAACGTCGCGACGGCACCGATGCCGCTGAAGTCGATGTCGTCGATGATGAAGCCTACGGACGGGTTCGGCGCCCCTTCGTATTGCTCGAGCTCGCCGACCCCGCGGATCTGGAAGAACCGCGCGCGGTGGCCGTCCCCGGACCAGTTGAGGTTCGGGACGACGTTGACGAGCTCCTCGAAGTGCTGCACCGCGAGTGCGGAGATCTCCTCGTCCTCGATCACGGTGATGCTGGAAGGCATCTCGCCGGTTGTACGCTGGCGGAAATCGGCGGTGACGACGATTTCCTCTATCGGCTCGCCGCGCGGCGCCGTCTGGGCGACGGCGGGAACGGTATTGACGAACAGGAACGACGCGACGGAAGCGCAAAGGCTCCGCCGCAACGGCAGGCTGTGAAGCATCGTTGACCTCCCTACGCCGGTATTACCCGGGTCAGGTTCTAAGGGTTCCCGCTTTCGACGCCGTAACCGGTGGCGTCGCGGATCTCAGGCCGTTTTCCTGCCCCTTCGCCCTTCCGGGCGAGGGGCCGGCCACCCCTGTGACACGCCGATTATAGCCGATTGCCCGCGACGATAGGAGCTTTGCGAGTGCGGGCAGCGGACGGTCTGCCTCGTTGCCTGCGGGCGCGGTTACAGCCGCTTGATCAGGCTGGAAGTGTCCCAGCGGCTGCCGCCCATCGCCTCGACCTCGGCGTAGTAGCGGTCGACGAGCGCGGTCATTTCGAGCTTCGCGCCGTTGCGCCGCGCCTCGTCGAGCGCGATCGCCAGGTCCTTGCGCATCCACTCGACGGCGAAGCCGAAGTCGAATTCGTCGTTCACCATCGTTCGCCAGCGGTTCTCCATCTGCCACGACTGCGCGGCGCCCTTGGAGATGGCGCCGATCACCTTCTCGATGTCGAGCCCCGCGCGCTGCGCGAAATGCAGCGCCTCGGACAGGCCCTGCAGGATGCCGGCGATGCAGATCTGGTTCACCATCTTCGCGAGCTGGCCCGAGCCGACGGGCCCGATGAGGGTGCAGTTCCTGGCGTAGCTGCGCATCACCGGCAGGATGCGCTCGAACACCGGCTCCTCGCCGCCCGCCATTATCGTCAGCTCGCCCTTCTCCGCCCCCGCCTGGCCGCCGGAGACCGGGGCATCCAGGAACCCGGCGCCCTTCTCCCGTGCGGCAGCATCGATCTCGCGCGCGACCACCGCCGAGGCGGTCGTGTGATCCACGATCACGGCGCCGGGTGCGATGCCTGCGAGCACGCCTTCCTCGCCGAGGACGACGGAACGCACGTCGTCGTCGTTGCCGACGCAGGTGAACACGACGTCCGCGCCGTGTGCCGCTTCGGCCGGCGAGTCCCTCCGCACGCCGCGATGCTCCGCGCACCAGGCTTCCGCTTTCGCGCGCGTGCGGTTGTACACCGCGGTCTCGTACCCGCAGCGCGCCAGGTGGCCCGCCATCGGGTATCCCATCACGCCCAGTCCTACGAACGCTACGCGCATGACTGTCCTCCCACGTCGAACGGCCAGAGATTAGCGGCTGGCCGCGAGCGTGACCAGCG
>Ga0079224_100002040_pt1 | contig 24151 bp, 17 predicted proteins | sample Stecom2015_FD_80414 | JGI IMG/M metagenome (GOLD analysis project Ga0079224, IMG submission 80414) | Agricultural soil microbial communities from Utah to study Nitrogen management - Steer compost 2015 | ecosystem: Environmental > Terrestrial > Soil > Agricultural land | place: USA: Utah... | reverse complement strand
GGGCGAGGTATAGGGGTTCCAGAGCACGACAATGGGGTAGAGATTGAAGTTGATGGCGACTCCAGGGGCCGGGGCCGAGGCGGCGGCATAGCGGAAGCCGAGTCCAACATAAGTGAGCACGGGATAGACGCCGACATCATCAGCTTCGCCGGTGGTGCTGTTGAAAGAGGGGCGGCGAGGTGTAATCAGCCCGGAGGCAGGGACGGTGGTCTGGGCAAAGCTGCGCAGATGGCCCCAAGTGGGCATGGCGTAGGTGGTGCCCACTTCCGACGCGTAGATTGTGTTGGTGTCTGCGGTGGGGTCGGTGGCCAGTGGGCTGACGGCGAGCAAGGCAGTGAGATCGCGCTTGAGGCCGCCGGCGTAGGTGTCGGACAGGACTGTGGCTGAGGTGGCGCTGACGTCGTGATAGCGATATTTGAGGGCGGAGCGGAATGCCGATGGGCTGGGGGACGACAGGGGCGTTTGCTCGAGGTTGACGATGTCGGCGACGGTGCTGGCGGGGGTATAGAGGTTGTCTATACGAGGGGCGGTGAGTTCAGCAGGGGTGGAGGACCAGCCGGGAGTGTCGCTTGCCATGAGCTCGACGGCGGCGCGGGACGAGTTGGAGAACGCGTTGCGTAATTGTTCATCGGTGGAACCGGGATCCGGGAGCGGCAGGTTGACGCGGGCCTTGACGCCTTCGTCGCCGACCCACCAGGCGTAGCGGCCGATGGTCGTGGGATCGGTGAGGCCGGGGACTTCGGCCTCGATGTCCACCACGGGGGCCACGACGTAGTCGATGGGCACGCCGGAGGAATCGAGCGAGGAGGTGACGCTGTTGGCCCCGACCAGCAGGCGCGCGGGGCGGGCGGCGCCGGCGGCGTTGACGATCTCGATGTCGGGGTCGGTGGCGGGCGTGGTCGGGGTCAGGCCGGTGACGGATGTGGCGGGCGAAAAGGCGATGCTGGCGGGAGGGGCGGTGATCTGGCCCTTGTCGCCGACGTCGCCGACACCGCGGCGCGGATCGAAGGCGGTGGCTTCGTTGCCGCTGACCAGCCAGTTGAGCAGGCGGGCGGAGGAGCCGCCGGGGCTGACGTTGGCGGAGTCGGTGAGGGCGGTGGCGATGGTGACGGGCGTGTCGTTGTAGTCGGCGGCGACCGAGCTGCCATAGACGCCGACCCAGTGGGTGTTGACCGTGCCGGCGGGGTTTTCCAAATCGGCGCGGGCGGTGACGCGCTGGTCGGGGCCGGCGTATTTTTGCAGCTGGCCGATGGCGATGTTGAGCGCCATGAGCGCGTTTTGCCGGGCCTGCGAGAGTTGCTGACTGTTGGCGGCGACCTGGGTTTCCACCCGCGTGAGCGTGGCGATCGAGACTAGGATCAACACCAGGAACGCCACCAGCGTGATGGTGATGAGCAGGGCGAAGCCGCGCTCACTAACAGAGGGTGTTGAATTTGGCCGGCGGGGGGGCATGACGACGGGCGTTGGGGGGCGGGAGGGAACAGTGCGGTCGCGGCAGGCTGTCCTGCCGCGACCGCGGTTGCGGTCAGAGACGTTCCTTGAGCTGCCAGGCGCGGGTGTAATCGACGTCCATGGTGGCGGGGAGGTTGGCGTCATCGACGTTCTTGGTGGCCCAGCCGCCGATCTGGATGTTGAACTTGAGGTAGGCGGGCACGTTGCTGACGCGGTCGTTTTCGAGTTCGGCGACCTTCTTGCCGTCCACGAACCAGGTGAGTTTGCCGGGTTCCCAGAGCAGGCCGAAGACGTGGTAGCCGTCGGGGGTGGGGCCGTAGTAGATCTGCGAGGTGCCCCACTGCTTGTGGTTGGAGCCGTAGCCGTCCCAGTGCACGGCGACGCTGTTGCGGCCGGGGCCCCACTCGGAGAGGATTTCCATGATGTCGATTTCCATGGCGCCGTTGCCGGTGTCGCGGCGTTGCCATTGGTTCAGCCCGGAGTCGGGGCCGCGGTCGGGCATCATCCAGTAGGCGGGCCAGAGACCGCGGACGTAGGGAACCTTGATGCGGGCCTCGAAGTAACCGTAGAGCTGGCTCCACTTGTCGTAGCTTTGAATGAGGCCGGAGGTGTAGTCGCGGGTGGGGCGCTTGGGGTCGTTGTTTTCGTGGCCGAATTTTTTCTCGGCTTTGAAGGAGGCGACGCCGTTGGCGACGGTGACGTTTTCCGGAGCGTAGCGCTGGAGCTGGCCGGGTTGGGGGCCGTCCCAAGGGAAGCGTTTGGTCCAGAGTTTCTCGTTCAACGCGTCGCCCTCGAAGTTTTCATCGAGGGTTTGCACCCAGTCGCCCTCGACGGGCGGGCGTTGGCCGAGCCAGGCGGGGAGCACGGCGGGGGTGTCGCGATCCTCGGGCTTGGTGAGGGAGAGTTTGTTGGCGGCGTCGGCGGGGGAGCCGGCGGCCTTGAGGTCGGAGAGGATGAGGGTGGTGTCGGTCTTCGGACGGACGATGAAGACCTGGAGGGCGGAGATGCGCGCGGGGTTGAGCGGGAAGGCGGGCGCGCCGTTTTGCTGGCCGAAGGTGAGGCGCAGGGTCTTGGTCTCGCCGGGGCCGACGGGGAGGTTTTCGGTGTTCCAGGGTTCGGTTTTCCAGTGGCCGGGGTTGTCGGCGCGCATGAAGACGGTGACCTTGCGGTCGTTCGGATTGGTGATGGTGACCTCGATGCCGCCGAAGGCGGAGAGATTCCAGCCGCCGGAGGGGATGGGGAACTGGATGTTCGGGTAGTTGGCACCGGCGTTGAAGGTGACCTTGATCTTGCCGTTCTCGATGACGGCGGAGGAGTCGGCGTGGTTGACGCCGGAGAGCTTGTCCTTGGCGAGGTCGAGCAACTCGCCGCCGATGGAGGGCGAGAAGGTGGCGTCGGTGCCCTCGGCGGCGGGTGCGGGGGCCGGAGTCGAAGCGGAGGAGGACGCGGCGGCGGACGCGGTGCCGAAGGGGGCGATGTTTTTGACGAGGATGACGGCGTCGGCCTTGGGGCGTTCGACGAAGAGTTTCACGTTGCTGATGCGCGAGGCGTCGAGGGCGTATCCGGGATTTCCATACGACTGGCCGAAGACGATCTTGACGGTCTTGGTCTCGCCGGGGGCGATCCAGGCGTTGCCGGTGTTCCAGGGATTCTTGCGCCAGTCGCCGGGGTTGTCGGCGCGGAGATTGACGTTGAGGCGGGACTTGCCGGCGTTGGTGACCTCGGCCTGGAGGCCGGCGAAGCCGGAGAGGTTGAGGGTGCCGCCGGCGAGCGGGAGATCGAGGCCGGGGTAGTCGCCGCCGTTGGGGAAGGAGACCTTGAGGGCGGGCGAACCGGTGGCGTTGTCGAAGGCGAGGACCGGGTTTTTCTCGGTCTTGATGGAGGCGATGTTGTCGGCGGAGGGGACGAAGATCGGCGCGGTGGAGGCCACCGGCGCGGAGGAGGAGACGGGGGCGACGGCCGGTGTGGCCGGCGTGGCGGCCGCGGGGCTGCCGGTGCCGAAGGCGCGGATGGATTTGATGAGGATGGTGCCGCCCTTGCCGGGGTTGTCGGCGAAGATTTTCACGGCGGAGACGTCGGCGGGGTTGAGCGCGTAGCCGGCGCGGCCGAAGGATTGGCCGAAGGTGACGCGGAGGGTCTTGGCTTCGCCGGGGGCGATCCAGACGTTGTTGGTGTTCCAGGGGGACTTTTTCCAGTCTCCGGAGTTATCGGCGCGCAGGCCGACGTTGAGCTTGGTGGCTCCGGTGTTGGCGATCTCGGCTTCGAGGCCGGCGTAGGCGGACAGGTCCCAGCCGCCGGGAGGCACGGGGATGTTGAAGCCGGGGTAGCCGCCGGCGGTGGGGAAATCGACGCGCAGAACCCGGGAGGCACCGGCCTCGGCGAGGGAGAGGCTGGCGTTGTTTTCGGTCTTGAAGGCGGTGAGGTCGGCGGAGGCGGGGGCCATCACGACCGGGCTCGCCGGCGGCGTGCCCGCGGCGAGCGGGAGGGCGAGGGCGGCCAGCAGGGCGAGCAGGGAGGCGGTGTATTTAAAACGAGGATACATGGGGAAAGGGTCAGGCGTTGGCGAAAGCGGGCGTGTTTTGGACGAGGGAAGTGGTGGACACCTCGGGGGTTTGGCGGAGCGAAGCGCCGTTGGTGCGGATGACATCACGATACCAGTAGCCGGAGTCCTTGATGGTGCGAACCTGGGTCTCGTAATCGACGTGGATGAGGCCGAAGCGGTGCTTGTAGCCTTCGGCCCACTCGAAGTTGTCCATGATGGACCACTGGAAGTAGCCGCGCACGTCCACGCCTTCGGCGATGGCGCGGTCGAGGCCGAGCAGGTAGCGTTGGAGGAAGTCGATGCGCTGGGTGTCGTGCACGCGGCCGTCGAGCGAGACCCAGTCGGGCATGGTGAGGCCGTTCTCGGTGATGACGACGGGGAGCTTGTAGCGTTCGGAGAGGAATTTGGTGCCCCAGTAGAGCGCGTCGTCGGTGCGTTTCCACAGGAAGTGGGTGTGGGGGAAACCGGCGCCGACGTCGGCGACCATGTGTTTGCCGTCGGGGCCGGCCTTGGTGGGCGTGGCGTGGTAGATGTTGCAGCCGTAGAAATCGAGGGGCTGCTTGATGATGTCGAAATCGGCGTCCTTGAAGGAGGGGGCGTTTTTGCCGTAGGCGCGCAGGCCTTGCTCGGGGTAGGCGCCGAGCACGGGGGCGTCGCCCCACCAGCGGTTGTTCCAACAGTGTCCGCCCCAGACGTCGTCCATGCCGGCGTAGGCGGCGGCGATGTCCTCGGGTTTGTCGGTGACTGGATAATGCACGGAGCCGACGGGGGCCCAGCCGATGATCGGCGTGGTCTTGGCGCGGGCGCGGATGGTTTGCACCGAGCGGCCGTGGGCGAGGAGCGCGTGGTGGCCGGCTTGCAGGACTTCGCGCAGGCCGAGCTTGAGGCCGGGGGCGTGTTCGCCGTGGAGGTGGCCGAGGCCGATGAAGCACTGCGGCTCGTTGAGGGTTATCCAGTGGCTGACGCGGTCGGAGAGGCGATCGACGACGATGGCGGTGTAGTCGGCGAACCACTGCGCGCTGTCGGGGTTGAGCCAGCCGCCGCGCATGAACAGTTCGGTGGGGAAGTCCCAGTGGAAGAGCGTGACCCAGGGTTGGATGCCGGCGGCGAGCAGTTCGTCCACGAGGCGATCGTAGAAGCCGAGGCCGGCCTCGTTGACCTTGCCGACGCCGGCGGGGAGGACGCGCGGCCAGGAGACGGAGAGGCGGTAGGCTTGCAGGCCGATTTTCGCCATGAGGGCGACGTCGTCCTGGTAGCGGTTGTAGTGGTCGCAGGCGGTGTCGCCGGTGTGGCCTTCCCAGACGCGGCCGGGTTGGTGGGCGAGCATGTCCCAGACGGACTCGCCTTTGCCGTCGGCCTGCCAGGCGCCTTCGATTTGGTAGGAGGCCGCGGCGGCGCCCCAGGTGAAATTGGGAGGGAACGATGAGCTCATGATCGGAAAAAAGGGAGTGGACGGCGGACCGGCCGGGGAGAGTCGTGAAGGATTTGGGGCGAAGGGGCGCGGGGTGTTGTTCACGCAGAATACCAGCAACGAGGGGCGGTGCGTTAGGCATCTGCTGATGCTATATGTGTCATTTGCCGATGACTGGTTTGGGCATATCCGGGCTGGATTTGCTCGCTTTTGGTCGGGGTTTGACCATCTCGGTTTGTGTTCCGCTGTTTCGTGATGCTTTCACCGAAACTGAATTCACCTATGCAACCCCCTTGTTTCGCATGAGTTTTCCCGAGAATTTCCATTGGGGGGCGGTGACCTCCGCCTATCAGATGGAGGGTGCGTGGGACGCGGACGGCAAGGGGCCGTCGGTTTGGGACATGTTCACGCGGCGACGCGGTCATGTGTGGGAGGGGCAGACCGGGCAGGTGGCCTGCGATCACTACAACCGGCATCGGGACGACGTGGCGTTGATGACGCAGATCGGGCTCAACGCCTATCGGTTTTCGGTGTCGTGGCCGCGGGTGATGCCGGCGGGCACGGGGGCGGTGAACGACGCGGGGCTGTCGTTTTACGACCGGCTGGTGGACGATCTGCTGGCGGCGGGCGTGCAGCCGTGGGTGACGCTTTTTCACTGGGATTTTCCGTATCAGTTGTTTTTGCGCGGCGGCTGGTTGAATCCCGACAGTCCGTCATGGTTTGCCAAATACACGGCGGCGGTGGTGGACCGGTTGTCCGACCGCGTGACGCATTGGGTGACGCTCAACGAGCCGCAGTGCTTCGTCGGTCTGGGGCATGGCAGCGGCGAGCACGCGCCCGGGCTCAAGCTGGATTTCCCAGAGGTGTTGCTGGCGGGGCATCACGCGCTGCTGGCGCATGGGCGTTCGGTGGAGGTGATCCGGGAGCGGGCGAAGAAAAAGCCCATCGTCGGCTGGTCGCCGGCGGGCACGATCTATTATCCGGCCACGGAGTCGCCGGAGGACGTGGCGGCGGCGCGCAAGGCCACCAACTCGGTCTGGCCCGACGGCGTGTGGAACAACCGCTGGTGGGGCGATCCGGTGGTCTTCGGCGCCTACCCCGAGGAGGGCCTGCGGGTCTATGGCGACGCCGCCCCGCGGGCGACCAAGGCCGACATGAAAACCATCCGGCAGCCGATCGATTTTTACGGGTGCAACATTTTCCAAGGCGAGGCGATCAAGGCCGGCCCGGGCGGCGAACCCGTGCTCGCGCCGCTTCCCGCCGGACATCCGCGCACGCTCTATCTGTGGAACCAGACGCCCGAGGCGCTCTACTGGGGACCGAAGTTTCTGGCCGAGACCTACAAGCTCCCGATCATCATCACGGAAAACGGCATGTCGAACTGCGACCTGGTCGGTCACGACGGCCGCGTGCACGATCAGGTGCGCGTCGAGTTCATGATCGGCTACCTGTTGCAACTGCGCCGCGCGTTGGCCGAGGGCATCGACGTGCGCGGGTATTTTGTCTGGTCGCTGATGGACAACTTCGAGTGGCAGGAAGGCTACAAGCATCGCTTCGGCCTCATCCACGTCGATTACGCGACGCAGCGCCGCACCCTGAAGGATTCGGCGCTGTGGTATCGCGAGGTGATCCGGTCCAACGGCCGCGAGCTGGAAAACTACGTGCCGGCCGGCGGGCCTCCGCCGCCCTACGTCGTCCAGGAAACGATGCGCTACGTGACGGCGCACGTGGGCGAGCCCTTCAACGTCAAGGACCTCGCGGCGCACCTGCGTTGCCACCCTGATTTTCTCAGCCGTAAGTTCAAGCAGCACACGGGCGTCGATCTGAGCGCGCACATCCGCCGCGTCCGCATCAACCACGCGAGCGAGTTGCTCAAGCTGCCCGACTCGCTGATCGACGACGTCGCGGAGAGGTCGGGCTTCGCGGACCGCATTCATTTCACCAAGGTCTTTCGCCGCATGACCGGGATGACGCCCGGGCAATTCCAACGGCGGCATCGCGCGGGCACCGCGACGGTGGCGACAGGACCGGCGTTGAAATCGAAAAACCCGCGCTCAGCGAGAGGGTGAGCGCGTCGCGCCGCGATCACGCGTCGCGCCGAAATCCGGAGCGTGCAAAACCCCGGCGGCGGTCTGCCACAGACTCATTTGGGATCAGCTGCGGCCTAATACCCGCACGGCGAATTCCGCTATAGTGAGGCCAATGAACCCCGTTCTTCGTCGCGCCTCGTCGCGTGTCCGCTCCCTTGTGCTTCCCTCGCTGTTGATTCTGACCGGATCTCCGTTTGTCCGCGCCGCCGACGGCGAGTGGACCACCGCCGCCGACGGGGTTTGGAGCGACGTCGGCACCGGCCACTGGGCGAACGGCCTCGTCGCCGACGGAGCCGGCCACACCGCGGACTTCGCCTCAGTGGACATCAACCGGACCGTGACCGTGCGGCTCGGCTACCCCCGCATGATCGGCAACCTCGTTTTCGGCGACACCCGTCCGTTGAAGGCCGCCGGCTGGGTCGTGAGCGACGGCGGCAATCGCCAGAACACGCTCACGCTGGCCGGCCCGACGCCGACGATCACGGTCGATGCGAACGGCGACGTCGCGACCACCGTCACCATCGCCGCGGTCATCGCCGGCGACGGCGGCCTGATTAAGGACGGCAAGGGCGACGCGGCGACGAGCGTGCTGGTGTTGCGCGCCGCCAACACCTACGCCGGCGGCACGAGCGTCCGCACGGGCACGCTGGTGGTCGCGAACGATTCCGCGCTGGGTCGCGGAGCGGTCGAGGTGGCCCCGGGCGCGCGGTTGTTGTTTCAGGAGGGCGCGAGCGTCGGCAACACGATCCACCTCGGTGGCGGCGACGCGCTGCACAATCCGGTCGGCAACCACACGCTCGCCGGCTTGGTGAACCTGCGGGCGGACGCGTCGGTTTCCGTCGAGTCGGGCCGGCTGATTTTCGCCGGCGGTCTGAACACCGGCGGGCGCACGTTGACCGTCGCCACGCGCGGCGGCGGAGTCGTCGAGCTCGCCGGGGCGATCAACGGCGGCGGCTGCGTGACCAAGGGTGCCAGCGATGGACGCTTGGTCATCGCCGGCGACAACCGCAGCGCGTATTCGGGAACCACGACGCTCCAGCGCGGCGTGCTCGACGTGGGCCACGACGGCGCGTTGGGCCGCGGGCCGCTGGTGCTCGCGGTGGTCAACGACGCGCCCGGCGCCATCCGCGCGGGCGGCCCGGCGGCCCGCGAGATCGTCAACGCGGTGCGGATCGTCGGCGGAAACGTCCGGTCGCGCTACGTCTTCGGATCGGCCGGCGCCGCGTTCAACGGAGACATCGCCTTTACCGGCACGGCCGACGTGGAGCTTGCCGATTCGATTGTCCGGGGATTCGTGGTGCACAATCGCACGCGCTTCGACGCCGGCTTCTTCGGGAAGGGCGGCCTGCTGCTCGAATCGGGTGACGGCACGCTGGTGTTGAACGGCATCAACACCTACACCGGCGAGACCACGATCGATGCGGGCACGCTGCTCGTGAACGATTCGCTCTCGATCTCCTCGGAGGTCACCGTAAATCGCGGCGGACGTCTCGGCGGTTTGGGATCGGTCGGCGATGTCGCCTTTCGCGCCGGCGCCGCGCTGGCCTGCGAAGTCGCCGACGTCACCCAGGCGGGCGGGCTGGCCGCCACCCGCATCACCGGCGACGGGCTCGGCGGTTTCACGGTTTATCTCACGGGCGAGGCCGCGGGCTTCGATCCGCGGTCGGACTACCGTTGGACGGTGCTCACCTGCGGCAACGGCGACGACATCCGGCTTGAAAACATCGCGCTGGACGCATCCGGATTCGGGCCAAAAACCACCGGGGCGTTTCGTCTCTCCCGGGATGCGAATTCGCTCTACATCGACCACATCGGCGCCGGCGACGACGCATCTTCGCGCTGAGCACGGCCGGCGTTTTCCCGAGTCGCTGAGCGCAGGTGTTCCCACCGTGTGACCACGGCTGCCACGAGAGCGGAGTCGGCCAAAGAAAAACCCCGGCCTCTTGCGGGAGCCGGGGTTTTGTTTTGGCCAAAAAATCGAAGGAGTGAAAATCAGTCGCGCCGGCGACGTCGCACGAGCGCGAGGCCGAGAACACCCGCGCCACCGAGCAGCGCGAAGGCGGACGGCTCGGGGATGGCGGACGGGGCGACGTTGAGGTTGTCGAAGTCGATCAAGGAAATGCCGCCGCCGATGCCGATGCGATTGCGGTATCCGAAGTTGGTGCCGGTCAGCGGGGTGAGATCGGTGGCGGTCGCGGAGGTGCCGACCTGTGAAGTGCCGGCGACATCAAACAGACCGAGCGTCATGCTCAAACTTCCGTTTTCGGCATACGTGCCTTGCAGGCGCAGCGTATAAGTCGCGCCAACGGTGATCGCCAGGTTGGCGCTGGCGTTGTCATCGGCCAGACCATTGACGCTGGTGTAGTCGGTGCTGCTTCCAAGGGCGACGATTCTTAGCCGTCCCACGTCGAAACCGGAGCTGTGGCCATAGACCAGGTCGGCAAGGTAGTAGGAGCTCGAGGAGTTGGTGCCGGCGAAGGTGGACGAAAGTGAGAAAAGGCCCATGCCGATCGTGGCGCCGTTGGCGTTGAGGCTGCCGGTCTGCTGCACCGTGAACTGCGTTTCCATCGTGAATGCGCTGCCGGCCACGCCGGTGATCGACAGGCTCGCGGACGAGGGCGTGATGGTGCTGTTCGAGTATGTGTTGCGGTAGGCGCCGCCATTGCGCGCCCACTCGGCGTCGGTGGTTTCCGATGTGAATGCCGTATTGGCACCGGCACCGCTGAAGTCGTTTGTATAAGGAATGGTCGCGGCGGTGAGCTCAAAGCCGCCGACCAGCAGGGGAATGGCGAGAAGCGGGATGCGGGTTTTCATGGGGATATGGATTGGGTTGCTCGTGGGGTGAAATTGACGGCCGGGACGGGGGGATTCGGCGTTGCGCGGGAGGTAGGGGCGCGAGGTTGCGTGGGGAGGGGTTGCCCACGGGATTAAATTACCATGGTTACGCACTGCCGGCGTTAATACAGGGCCGACCTTAAATATGTCGCTTTCTGACTGCGGGTCGCGTGGGTCGGCACGATGTGGGTTTTGCTCGCGCGTTTCGGACCATTTTATGGCCGTTCCTGTTCCTGATGCCACGTGTCAGAGGCGAACGGCCACAACAAAACCCCGGTCTCTTGCGAGAGCCGGGGTTTTCTTTTGGCCAAGAAATCTAACGGAGAAAATCAGCCGTGCCGGCGACGTCGCACGAGCGCGAGGCCGAGAACACCCGCGCCACCGAGCAATGCGAAGGCGGACGGCTCGGGGATGGCGGAGGAGGCAACCGTGACGTTGTCGATATAGGTGACCAGCCCGGGCGTCTGTGAATGTCGGAAAGCGATGCCGCTGATGGCGGTATTGGCCATGGAAGTGGCCCAAGTGCCATTGCCGGCTTCGGTGTTGCTGCCCACAAGCGCACCGTCGCGATAGTATTCGATGAGATAATCGCCGTTTTCTTGTTTGGTAACACCCAGTTGAAAAGAATAGCTGTTGCCGGAAATCGTCGCGGGTTCCGTCCAGCCCGACGAGGGAATGGTAGCGCCTGCGTCGGACATGTTGAAACTGTCGGCCCGATGGCGGAATTCAGATGCTCCACTGTTCAGGTTGACATTGGCGTAGATCACCGAGTTGGCGGGGTCGTTGTCGATAAAGCCAAAACTGAAATTTTGCGCCGCGTTGAAGGTGCCGACGAACCGCACGTCGAATGACATGCTCAGGGTTTCGTTGGCCGCCAAACCACCAAGTGTGAGTGATGCCGCGCCGTCGAAGGCGCGAAAGTAGGTGTTGGTGTTGTTGGCCAATGAAAGCACGTTTCCGGATCCAAATCCGGAGATGGTCGTCACGGACATGCCGGCGGTGCCCAGAATGGTGCTATACGTTCCGACTCCGGAGGCACTCGTGTTGTTGACTGTCCCGACGCCTGTGCCGCTGGAGAGCGTGAAGTTGTCATTCACCAGTGTTGCTGAGTGAGCGATGGGCAAACCGCCCAGTCCGAGGAACGAGGCCAAGAGGACGGCCGGAAGCGATTTTTTGGAGGTGATCATACGAGTTTTGGGAGGGTTTTTGCCGGGGGGCTTGAGCTGGGAACCGCAAGGCGGAGGGGAGTTTCCCTCATGTATGGACGCGTGCGGACTCGACACAATGAACGGCGCTGTTTAACAGTTTAATTTTATGTCGCGTCCGACCATGCGTTCGCTTGCCAGGGAGTTGGGTTTGTCGCCGGCGACGGTGTCGCTGGCGTTGCGCGATGACGCGCGTATTTGCCGGTCAACGACAGAGCGGGTGAAGGCGTTGGCGGCGACGCTCGGCTATCATGCCGATCCGGTGGTGGCGGAGGGATTGTCGCGGGCGCGGCGGCGGGATTTTTATCGCGAGACGCTGGCCTGGTTGCTGGACCGTCGGGCGGAGGATCAGCCGTGGGTCGGGGAGCTTTTCGCGGCGGCGGTGGAGCGTGGTCGCGCGCTGGGTTACCGGATCGAGTTCTTCCCGGTGGACTGCACGGACGCGGCGGCGTTGCGGCGGGCGGCGCGGGTGTGGCGCGCGCGGGGCATCCGCGGGGTGTTGGTCGGACCGCTCAAGCAGGAGTTGGTCGATCCGCCGTTGCCGTGGGACGAATTTAGCTGGGTGACGATCGGCCAGAGTCTGGTCTCGCCGGCGGTGCACCGGGTGGGGCGCGACTATGACAAGGACATCGCCCTGGCACTGGGGCGTCTGCAGGCGCAGGGCTGTCGGCGTCCCGGGTTTGTCGATGATCCTGAGGTGCACCATCTGATGCGTCTGCCGCTGTTGCGGGCCGCGCTGGTGTATTATCATGAGCACGGCGGCGGATTCGCCGACGCCTTTCACACGGTGGACTTGCGACGTCCGGCGGTGCTCTCGCGGTGGTTGAAGAAAAACCGGCCGGACTCGTTGGTGATGGGCATCGGGTTTGCGGGCCGGATGGAAAAGATTCACCGACTGATCGCGCATCTGCCGCAGATCGAGTTGTCGCCGCCGTTTCATGCGGTGGCCGGGCGCGAGGGGTTTAGGCCGGATTACGCGAGCATGGGGCGGGCGGCGGTCGAGTTGTTGCACCGCGCGGTGACCGACGGGGAGACGGGCGTGCCGCCTCATGAAAAGACGATGATGGTGAGCTCGTCCTGGGGCTTGGTTTTCGCGGGCGATCTGCCGACGGGGACCGGCGTGGTCCCGGCCGGCTCCGGCATCACGGGGTCGTGAGGGCGGGCGAGCGCACGCCGCGGCGGAGGATCAGGGCGCGCCGGCGGGGATGACGCGAACGCCGTCGGCCACGACGTAGCCGTTGGTGCCGGTGGTGCGGAACCGGACTTCGGCGTTGGTCGGCGAGAGCGGGAACACGCCGAGGAAGACCCAGGTGTTGCCGTCGAGTTGCTGGTTGACGGTCACGGTGGAGACGGAGCCGTCGGCCTTGACGATGTCGATGGGCACGTTGGTGGCGCGATTGGGATCGGCCGGCCACCGTGCATAGACGAGGTGGTCGCCGGTGGTCGCGACGGCGGGCAGAAAGGAGAAGCTCTTTGCGCCTTTGCCGGTGTCGCCGTCGTGTTCGTAGTCGGCGCCCAGATGGCCGGGGGTGTGGCTGGACGCGGTCCAGGCGCCGGTCTTCGTGATCGCGGCGGTGTCGGTGTTGTCCACGGTGATTGCGCCGGTCGTCGGCACGGGTTTGAAGCGCAGGGCGTCGGCGATCACGTGGCCGTTGGTGCCGGTGGTGCGGATGGTGGCGCGGGCGGTGACCACTGCGAGATCGTGGACGCCGAGCAGGTTCCATTGGCCGCCGTTCACCTGCTGGTTGACGAGCACGGTGGAGACGGGGCCGTTGGCCGGCACGATGTCGATGGGAACGTTCGTGGCGCGGTTGGTGTAGGCGGACCAGCGGGCATAGACGAGGTATTCGCCGTCGGCCTGCAGTGGAGGGAAGTAGGTGAAGGATTTGGAACCCTTGGCGGTGTTGCCGTCGTGGGCGTAATTGGCGCCGAGGTAGCCGGAGTTGACCGAGGAGGTTGACCAGACGCCGGTCGTCTCGACGTTGGCGGCGTCGGTGTTGTCCACGGTGACGGTGACGGCGGAGGCGCGGGTGCCGCTCCACGAACGCACCCAGTCCACCTCCATGACCTGGTTGTGAACTTGAGGCCCGGGGTTGTTGCCGCCCCAGCCGCCCATTTGCAGGGAGAGCAGGAAGTAGGCGGGCACGCTCATCACGCGCGGGTTGGCGTATTCGACGGTCTTGACGCCATCGATGTAGAAGGCGAGCAGGCCGGGTTCCCAATAGACGCCGTAGGTGTGGAAGCCGTCGGGCGTCGCGGGGTAGTCGATGTCGTGCCATTCGGCGGATTTGTGCGAGGCGCCGTAGCCGTCCCAGTGGAGCGCGTGTTGGGTGACGTCGGGGCCCCAGATGCCGAGGCTTTCCATGATGTCCACCTCCATGCCGCCGTTGAAGGTGGTGGCGGTGTCGCCCCAGTCGTCTTTGACGCCGAGGTCGGCGGCGGAGCCGTAGTTGGTGTCGGCGAGCGTGCCCCAGCGGACGGTGGCGTCTTCGGTGGCGGTGTGGGCGACGCCGTTGATCACGAGTTGCGGGCGGTCGGCGGCGTTGGTCGCCTCGCTGCTGTGGAACGCGAGGAGCTTCGCGCGCATGAACGTGTCGGCGAGCACGAGGCTGATTTTTTTGTCACCGGCCATCTCCTGCGCGACGTGGTCGGTCAGGTCGATGGTGATCACGTCGCCGGGGGAGACGAGGTTGTTCCATTTTTGCGCGAGCCAGACGGGGTCGGGCACGGGCTTGTTGTTCCAGGTGATCGCGGACTCGCTCCAAGTGTCGTCGGCGAGTTTCATGACGACGAGGTTGTTGGTGCCGCCGGTTTGCAGGGAGGAGACCTTGAGGCGGAGCGTGGCGCTGGTGATCGCGCCGGGGTTGACGCCGGTGAGGTCGAACTTGAGGTAGGAGCGGCGGTAGGCGTCGGGCCAGCCGTAGTTGGCGCGGTCGGGCATGAGCCAGAAGGCGGGCCAGAGGCCGGTGGCGGCGGGATATTTGATGCGGGCCTCGATGTAGCCGTGTTGCTGGCGGTGGTTGAAGAACGTGCTGATCTCGCCGGTGGCGTAGTTGTAGTTGGTTCCGCCGTAGGTGACGGCGCGTTGCTCGGCCTTCAGCTTCAGCTTGCCGTCGGCGACGGTGATGTTTTGCGGCGAGGTGCCGGCCGCGCCGGCGATGCCGGCGTGATGCGAGCCGAGACGCCACTTGGCACCGTCAACGGAAGCGCCGTCGAATTCGTCCTGAAACTCTAGGGTCCATGCGCCGGGCAAAAGCGGTGCGGGGTCGGCCGCGCGCAGGACGCCGGGCAATGCGAGCAGCGCGCAGACGCCGATCAGCGCCGCGGTGGTCGTTCGGCGCGGCCGGGAAGGTTGCGTGTGGGCACGGCGTGGCGACTCGATCCAGACGGGGGTGTGTTTTTTCATGTGGGGTAAGGGGTGAGCCCGCACCCTACGCGGATTTGGCGGCGGAGTGTTAGGCCGACGCTGATCGGAAATGTGCACATCGCTGATGCGGCGCGGCGCGCGCGGAGCGGTTTCGCGGACGCAAAAAACCGCGCCCGGACGGGGCGCGGTTGAGCTGCGAAGGGTGTTGAAAGGCCGGTGCGTCGGTCAGGCGATGGCCTTGACGTAGCGCGCCTCGGCGGCGTCCCAATCGACCACGTTCCAGAAGGCGGCGATGTAGTCGGGGCGGCGGTTCTGGTAATTGAGGTAGTAGGCGTGTTCCCAGACATCGAGACCGATGATCGGGGTGCCTTCGATGCCGGCGACGGCCTTGCCCATGAGGGGGCTGTCCTGGTTGGCGGTGGAGCCGACGGCGAGCTTCTTGTCGGGGGTGACGACGAGCCAGGCCCAGCCGGAGCCGAAGCGGGTGGCGCCGGCCTTGGCGAAGTCCTCTTTGAATTTGTCGAAGCCGCCGAGCTCGGCGGAGATGGCGTCGGCGAGTTTGCCCTTGGGGGCGCCGCCCTTGCCGGGGCCGAGGATCTTCCAGAAGAAGCTGTGGTTGGCGTGGCCGCCGCCGTTGTTGCGCACGGCGCCGCGGATGGTCTCGGGGAGCTTGGCGAGGTCGGCGATGAGGTCGCACACGCAGTCGGGGCCGGTGATGTTGGCGGAGGCGAGGGCGTTGTTCAGGTTGGTGATGTAAGCCTGGTGATGCTTGCCGTGGTGGATCTCCATCGTGCGGGCATCGATGTGCGGCTCGAGGGCGTCGGCGGCGTAGGGGAGGGCGGGGAGTTCGTAGGCCATGATAATAGGGATTATTTGCTGGGTTGGATGATTAAACGAAACGAAGAGGAATGGTGCAGCGGTGCTTATCATGCGTCAACCGTCGAGGGCGTTTTCCGGGTCGGAGGCGGTGCGTTTGGCGCGGAAAAACGATTGCAGCAGCAGCCGGCAGTCGTCCTCGAGCACGCCGCCGGCGGTGATGTCGAGGTGGTGATTTACGCGGGGCAGGGCGTTGAGGTCGGTGGCGCCGCCGAGGCAGCCCATCTTGGGGTCGGGCACGGCGTAGCAGACGCGCTTGAGCCGCGACATGAGGGTGGCACCGGAGCACATGGGGCAGGGCTCCTTGGTGACGTAGAGGGTGCAGTCCTCCAGACGCCAGTTGCCCAGGTGGGCGGCGGCCTGGGTGATGGCGAGCATCTCGGCGTGCGCGGTGGGATCGCGGGAGGCCTCGACGGTGTTGTGGGCGGAGGCGATGATCTCGCCGCCGTGCTCGATCACGCAGCCGATGGGGACCTCGTCCCGTCGCCAGGCGTCGATGGCCTGATTGTAGGCCAGGGCCATGAAAAAGGCGTCGTCCCGCACGAGTTGAGAGGGGAAGCGTTTTTCGAAGGGGCAGGGCGGGGGCGTGGAGTTTTCGGAGGCCATGGCGGCGGTGAAGGCGTGGCGCGGCGGACGTCGGTCGCAAAGGGGCCTTGACTAAGGAGGGGGAAATCGGGCTTACAAGTAGCTTTTACGCATCTACCTTACCGCATGATTTCCAACCACACCCACGGCACGGCCGTTTTCTCCCTGTATGTCTGAAGGCCAAACGATTGAAGTTGAAGGCAAGATTGTCGCGGTTCTGCCCGGCACGATGTTCCGGGTGGAGTTGTCCAACGGACATGTGGTTCTCGCCCATATCTCGGGCAAGCTGCGCAAGCATTTCATCAAGATCGCCGCCGGCGACAGTGTGAAAATGGAGATGAGCCCCTACGATTTGGAGAAGGCCCGCATCACCTACCGCATGAAGGACAAGAACGCGGGTCCGCGTCGTCCGGGCGGCGGCGGTCGTCGTCGCTTCTGAGCCTCGGACTCGATTTGTTTTTGCATGGACGCCGTCTGTCGGGCGGCGTCTTTTTTTGCGCATGAAGGTCCGCCCCGAACCCGTTGACGCCATGCCGTCGCCGCTGCCGGCGGAGCTCGACGATCCGATCCGGGATTTTGGCAACGCGCTGACCCTGGAGCGCGGGCGCTCGGATCGCACGCTGTCGGCCTACGAGAGCGATCTGCGGCAATGCGCGGCGTTCCTGCGGCGCGCGGGCCACGCGGATTGGCGAACGGTGCCGGCCGCGGCGGTCACCGACTGGTTGTATTCATTGAGTGGAGACGACTACACGGTGGCGAGCCTGGCGCGAAAGCTGTCGGCGCTGCGCATGTTCGCGCGGCACCTGGTGCGCGAGCGTGTGAGGCCGGACGACTTCACGGAGCTGTTGCAGGGGCCCAAGCTGGTGCGGCGGGTGCCGGGCACGCTGAGCGCGGCCGAGGTGGAGCGATTGCTGGCCGCGCCCACCGGAGGCGACGCCCACGGACTGCGGGATCGGGCGATGTTGGAGCTGTTTTATTCCAGCGGACTGCGGGTGTCGGAGCTGGCCGGGCTGACGTTGCAGCAGGTGGACCTGGAGGCGGGTTTTCTGCGGGTGTTCGGCAAGGGGGCCAAAGAGCGCGTCGTGCCGGTGGGGGCGAAGGCCCGCGCGGCGCTGGCGGACTACATCGCGGCGGGCCGGCCGCATTTCGTGAAGGCGAAGACCGGCTCGCAACTTTTCCTGAGCGAACGCGGCACGGCCATCTCGCGGCAGATGCTGTGGGTGCTGGTCAAAAAATACGCGCGCGCCGGCGGCATCGAAAAACCGGTGAAACCCCATTTGTTGCGGCACTCCTTCGCCACGCACTTGTTGTCAGGCGGAGCCGACCTGCGGGCGATCCAGGAGATGCTCGGCCACGCAAACATTGGCACCACCCAGATTTATACCGCGATCGAGGAAACCCGCCTGACCGAGCAGCACGCGCGATTCCATCCGCGCAACCAAGACCCGGTCTGAATCCGCCGGACAAAACCCTTGACCGGTCGGGGATTCACGGCGTCATCGTTGGCTTTTAACGGCCCGTGAACATCAACGCCAACGTCACGCACCTGCACCACCCGACCGTTCGCCCGCACCGCGGCGACGGCGGCGATTGCGGACTGTGTTCGGGACAGCCCGCCCCCCGCCGTGATGACCGAGGGTGACGTGCGTTGTGCAGCCGGTCCGACCCGGGAGGAAAACGCCGCAAAACCGTGCGCACCGTGCGAACGCGAGTCGTTTCCCCATTGTTTTTTGACTGCCCTATGAGCGACAAGATCACCCACGAATGCGGTATAGCGATGGTCCGGCTGCTGAAGCCGTTGTCCTACTACCAGGAGAAATACGGCACGCCGCTCTGGGGCTTTACCAAGCTTTTTCTGCTGATGGAAAAACAGCACAACCGCGGCCAGGACGGCGCGGGCGTCGGTTGCGTCAAACTCGACATGCCGGCCGGCGAACCCTTCATGTTCCGCGAGCGCTGCGTGAAGGCCAACCCGCTCGACAAGATCTTCAAGACCCTGCTGCAGCAATACAACGGCCACCGCGACACCGGCGTCATCCACCCCGAGTTCACCGAAACCGTCAAAAAGAACTTCGACTTCGGCGGCGAGCTCCTCCTCGGCCACCTGCGCTACGGCACCAGCGGCGGCTACAACATCAGCTCCTGCCATCCGTTCTTCCGCCGCAGCCCGTGGCCGACCCGCAACCTCGCGCTTTGCGGCAACTTCAACATGACGAACACCACGGAGCTGAACCAATCGCTCATCGCGATGGGCCAGCATCCGATCTTCGCCACCGACACGCAGGCGCTGCTCGAAAAAATCGGCTTCTACCTCGATGAGGAACACGAGGAGCTCTACCGCTCGCTCCGCGGCCAGGGCCTCTCCGGCGAGGCCATTTCCGACCGCATCAGCGACGAGCTCGACCTCGGGCGGGTGATCACCCGCTCCGCGCAAAAGTGGGACGGCGGCTACACCCTCTGCGGCATGGTCGGCAACGGCGACGCCTTCGTCGCCCGCGACCCCTCGGGCATCCGTCCCTGCTGGTGGTTCCAAAACGACGAGGTCGTCGCCTTCGCCTCGGAACGCGCCCCGCTCATGACCGTGTTCGACCTCGGGGCCGATCAGGTTGGCGAACTCCCGCCCGGCCACGTCGTCACCATCAAAAAATCCGGTGCCGTCGCCGCCACCCAGTTCGCCCCGACCTTGCCGCGCGCTTCCTGCTCGTTCGAGCGCATCTACTTCTCGCGCGGCAACGACCTCGACATCTACCCCGAGCGCAAGGCCCTCGGCGGCCGGCTCGCCGACCAGGTGCTCGACGCGGTCAACTACGAATGGGGCAACACCATCTTCAGCTTCATCCCCAACACCGCCGAGGTCGCCTACTACGGCATGATGCACGCCCTTCGTGAAAAACGTCGCGACCAGGTCAAGGCCGCCGTCATGGACGCCGCCAAGAAAGGCGAGCTCACCGAAGACCTCCTTGATGACCTCATCCTGCGCAACTGGCCGCGCGGCGAGAAAGTCGTCTCCAAGGACATCAAGCTGCGCACCTTCATCGGCCAGGAAAACATGCGCAACCAGCTCGCGAGCCACGTTTACGACATCACCTACGGCTCCGTGCAGCCCGGTGACAACCTCGTCTGCGTGGACGACTCCATCGTGCGCGGCACCACCCTGCGCAAATCCATCCTGCGCATCCTCACCCGGCTCAACCCCAAGAAAATCGTCATCGTCTCGACCGCGCCGCAGATCCGCTACCCCGACTGCTACGGCATCGACATGTCGGAGCTCGGCAAGTTCATCGCCTTCGAGGCCGCCGTCGCGCTGCTCAAGGAGCGCGGCCAGGGCGATCTGCTGGAAGAGGTTTACCGCGCCTGTCGCGAGGAAGTGCTCACCAAGGGCGGCGGCAACAGCATCAATCACGTCCAGAAAATCTACGCCCTTTTCACCCCGGGGGAAATCTCCGCCAAGATCAGCGAGTTCGTGCGTCCGCAGGGCGTCGATTGGCATGGCGACGTGCAGGTGATTTTCCAGACCGTGGAAAACCTCCACGCCGCCGTGCCCCACCATCCCGGCGACTGGTATTTCACCGGCAACTACCCGACCCCAGGCGGCTACCGCGTCGTGAACCAGGCCTACGTCAATTTCTTCGAACAAAGCGAAGGCCGCAGCTACTGACCCGCCCGGTGTTTGTTTCTCTTCTCATTTGATATGGCCACACAAGGCTCAGCAGACGCAAAATAGACGCTCTGTTTTTGCGCTTTTTGTGCCTTTTGTGGCCCAACCCATTTTCACTTCATGTCGCTCTCCTACGAATCCTCCGGGGTCAACTACGACCAACTCGACGCCTTCAAGCGCGCCTGCCAAAAGGCCGCCAAGACCACCGCCCCGCTGCTCGCCGCGCACGGCTACGCCGAGCCCGCCAACACCCGCGGAGAGAGCTGCTACCTGATGGAGGCCGACACCCACTTTCTTGCGCACGTCGAGGAAGGCCTCGGCACCAAGAACCTCGTGGCCGACGCCGTCTATGCGCAGACGGGCAAAAACTTTTACCGCGAGATCTCCATCGATACCGTCGCCACCATCGTCAACGACCTCGTCACCTGCGGCGCGCTGCCCATCTCCGTCGCCATGCACGCCGCCGTCGGCGAGTCCGCCTGGTTCACCGACGCCGCCCGCATGGAGGCGCTCGTCGAGGGCTGGGCCGAGGGCTGCCGCCAGGCCGGCGCGGTCTGGGGCGGTGGCGAAACGCCCACCCTGCGCGGGATCGTCAAGGAAGAGGCCATCGTGCTCGCCGGCTCCGCCGTCGGCAAAGTCGAGCCCAAGTCGCAACGCATCACCGGCGACGTCAAGGACGGCGACGCCATCGTGTTTCTCGCTTCCTCCGGCGTGCAGACCAACGGCCTCTCGCTCTGCCGCCTGATCGCCGACAAACTCCCGCAGGGTTACCAGACGCCCATCGGCCACGGCGACGACCGGACCTTCGGCGAGGCGCTGCTCGCGCCCTCGGTCATCTACGTGAAGTTCGTCGCCGCCTGCCAGCGGGCCGGCATCAAGCTCAACTACGTCTCGCACGTCACCGGCCACGGCTGGCGCAAGCTGATGCGCCTCGACGAGCCCTTCGTTTACGAGATCACCAATCCCGGCGAGGAGCCCGCGCTCTTCAAGTTCCTGCGCGAGTCCGGCCCGATCGACCTGCGCGAGGCCTACGCCACCTTTAATCAAGGCATCGGTTTCGCCGCCTACGTCGCCCCCGCCGATCTCGAAGCGACCCTGGCCGCGGCGAAGGACTCCGGCTACACCGCCTGGCACGCCGGCACGGTGAAGAAAGACGGCGATCGCAAGGCCGTGGTCATCCCGTCATTGGGACTCGAATACGACGGCAGCACCCTGCAGGTGCGCTGAGCCGGCCCGTCGTAGCCGGCTGCCCCCCTCCGAATTGCCGGTCGCCCTTGTCGCCAAGGGCGTGTGCGGAAAGTCCGCGGGCCATGTCGCCGCAACATCCCCGGTCCGGGATCGCCGCGCCGTTCCGCGCGACAAACCGCTCAGAGCGGTTTGCGGGGCTCGATCAGGCCGATCTCCACGGCGTAGCGGGTGAGGCTGGCGACGTCGTGCAGGTTGAGCTTGCGCATGAGGTTGGTGCGGTGGTTGTCCACCGTCTTCACGCTGATTCCGAGCTTGGAGGCGATTTCCTTGGTGCTGTGGCTTTCGGCCACGAGTTGGAGAATCTCGCGTTCGCGATCGGTGAGAAAATCGGCGGTGCTGCTTGAACCGGGATTGGCGACGACGTTGCGCAGGAGCGCGGCGACGGCGGGGCCGAAGTAGGTGCCGCCGTTGGCGACGGTTTCGAGTCCTTTTTTGAATTCGAAGAGACCGGCGGTTTTTTCAACAAAGCCGTGGGCGCCTGCCTCCAGCATCTCGCGAACGAGCACGGGGTTTTCGTGTCCCGAAAAAATCAACACGCGGACGTTGGGCAGTTGTTTGCTCAGGCGACGGAGCACGTCCACGCCGTTGAGTCCGGGGAGCTTGGCGTCGAGCACGATGAGGTCGGGCTTGACCTCCATGCACAGGGTGTAGGCGCTTTGGCCGTCACCGCTTTCGCCGACCAGTTTGTAGTTGGTGTCTAACCGAAGGATCTCGACCAACATTTCGCGAATCGCGGTTTGGTCTTCAATGATTACTAGTCGTTTCATGAAGTGTGTGACTAAATGAGCCTTGGGTTGAGGGATTTCCAACCTAATTCATTTTAAAGACATCACTTTTTGGCATGAAGACGAATTCCTTGCAGACTCCCGGTGTCATGGTCGTTGGCTTTCTGTCGCTGGCCGTGATGCTGGCTGGCTGCGCGACCACGGAGCCGACGCCATACCGGGCGGATTCGGAGCCCGCTCCCGGCAGCGATGTGAGCCGGTTGCAGGCCTGGAAGGACGCCGAGGCGCTGGCGGCGCTGGATCCGAATCGGCTGACGGTGATCGGCACCGGCGCATCGATGCGCCCGGTTTATGGCGAGAACACCGTGCTGGTGCTGCAAAAGGTGAGGTTTGTCGATTTGGCCGAAGGGATGACCGTCGCGTATCGCAACGCGATCGGCCACGTGGTGGTGCATACGCTGCTCAAACGAACCGATGAGGGCTGGCGGGTGGCCGGGCTGAACAACCAGGTGGAGGACCGCGAGCGGGTGACGCCTTACAACGTGATCGGTGTGGTCTATGCGTCGTTCGCGCACGACGCGGTGCATTGATCCGCTTTTGTCGTGACGCTTCGCGTCGGAATGGTGGGTCGACTGGGATTCGAACCCAGAACCAACAACTTAAAAGGACGCTACTCTACCGTTGAGCTGTCGACCCCCAAAAACGAAACAGGGTCTGATTTGCGTTTCACCGGGGGGTTTGGCAAGGGTTTTTTGGAACGTTTGTTGGTGATCCCGTTGACACTCCCCAAAGATCCCCGCCTTGCTTCCAGCTTCGTCATGAACGCCCGCACTCCATCGGCCCCGGCCACCGTTCCCGTCGGTGCGGAAAATTCCGGAACCATCCGGCGCTATGCGAGTCAGAGTGCGCAGGAAAACATGTCCACAAAAGCCCAAGAAGTCGCTCTGGATCGCCTGCTGGTCGATCGTTTCCGCAGTGGAGACGCGGCCGCCTTCAATGAAATGGTGTCCCGTTACTGGGACCGGACTTACGCGATGGTGCATCAGCTCCTGCGCAATCAGCAGGACGCCGAGGAGGTCACCCAGGACGCCTTTATCCGCGCGCATCGGGGACTGGCGAACTTTCGCGGCGACTCGGCGTTTTCGACCTGGCTGTATCAGATCGCGACGAATCTGGCGCGCAACCGCTACTGGTATTGGTGGCGCCGCAAGCGCGACAAGACCGTCTCGTTTGACCAGCCGGTCGGCGAGGGCAGCGACACGCCGTTGTCGGAGGTGTTCGCCTCCGAGGCTGAGACGCCGGGGGACATCACCGTCACCCAGGAGTTTGTTGATCGCATCGCCGAAGGCATGCAGCGGATCAGCGCGAAGCACCGTGAGATTCTGATCCTGCGCAACGTGAAGAACCTGTCCTACGAGGAAATCTCCACCATTTTGAACATATCCGTGGGCACGGTGAAGAGCCGGATCGCCCGCGCCCGCGAGAGCCTGCGCAGCAAGCTGGGAGAGGATTTTAAATGAAAGACGCACGTTTCACCGAATTGCTTAATCTCTATCTGGACCACCGGCTCTCCGCCGATGAGGCGGCCGAACTGGAGGCCGAGGTCATGCGCAATCCCGCGCGGCGTCGTGCCTATGACAACTACTGCCGCATGCAGCGTGCCTGTAATCTGTTGTTTGAATCCGAATGCGAGAACGCCCCCCGGTCCTTGGCGCTCGCCCGTTCGTTGAACGAGGTGGAACGCAAGTTGGCCGCCCCGGCCGATGCGCGTGTTCGCCGGCCGGTTGTCTGGCTGGGGTGGAGCGGAGCGGCGGCGGCGGCCTGCGTGGTCGTCGTATCCGTGGCCGTCGTGTTGCGTTCGCGTTCTCCCGGGCTGACGGCGGCTCCGACCGTGGCGGCAGTGGCCAGTCCGGCGATGGGCGGGGCGGCATTGGAGGCTACGCCCGTGATTTCGGTTGTTTCACCGGATGGGATTGCGTCCGACATCGTCGTCGCCACCGCCGCGCCGGCGGCGCAGCCCGCCGCGTCTGCGCCGGATGCGTTGGTGCAACAGTGGTCGCGCCAGGCCGCCCAGCGCTGGATCGACACGGAGGCCGAGGCCTTGGTCAACAGCCGGCTGGTGGACGATGGTCGCTTTGAAATGCGGCGCGTGGGTGC
>Ga0079224_100002038_pt1 | contig 24159 bp, 21 predicted proteins | sample Stecom2015_FD_80414 | JGI IMG/M metagenome (GOLD analysis project Ga0079224, IMG submission 80414) | Agricultural soil microbial communities from Utah to study Nitrogen management - Steer compost 2015 | ecosystem: Environmental > Terrestrial > Soil > Agricultural land | place: USA: Utah... | reverse complement strand
ACACTCTTTGTGAAAAGAGACAAGTCGCGTTAGCTAAATGCTAAAAAGGTCCTATAACTCAGCTGGTTAGAGTATCTGACTCATAATCAGAAAGTCCCTGGTTCGAGCCCAGGTGGGACCACTAGTAAAATCAAGCCTTTCAATAATTTGAAGGGCTTTTTTTATTTATTGCAGATTATAACTGCATTTACAACACTAATTGTAAATTTCAACAAAAGCCAACTAGCCAACTTTATTTGAGGAAAAAGGTGTCCAATTAGGTGTCCCATTTTAAAAATACGGTGTCCCTATTTGAAATCGCGAATTGTATGTCAATTGTTTAACTTAAAATCAATTGATAATGAAACAACAAACCATGAAGATTTTGTTCTATTTGAACAAATCAAAAACAAATCAAAAAGGAGTCTGTCCAATTTATTGCAGAATAACATTTCTTAAAAAACGAAAAGAATTTTCAACAGGACAATTTGTAAATCCTAAATATTGGAATTCTAAAAAGCAAATTTTTGAAGTTGTTTGTTTCTATTCCTACTAGATGTGTTTTATATTCTTGAAAACATGCTTTTAAATTTTTCAATCTATTGTAAGTATACTTATCGAATATAGAATCAACTACTATTTGAGAAGTATTAGTCATCCAAGGAAAAATATTAAAACCTTTTCCACAATCAATTGTTATAAAATTGGTTAATATGATTCTATCATGTAGAATAATGTTGATTCCAAATCCTGTACTTGAAATTACTTTATATTTGATGTTGTAATTAGATAGAACACGATTTAGTTTATTACATAAGTATTAAAATAATCATTATTACCGTATATTTTTTCATTAAAAATGAATTTTCCTAGCTCCGATATTTGAACATCAATTTTATCATCTGCAAATAAATTTTTAAAATACTTATATGTGTTTGTTGTAATCTCTCTTTTAAACCAATGGAAACTTTTTTTAAAGGTATTGAAAAGACCATCATAGTCTATATTGATAAATAAGTCACTTGAGTTCATTTTAAAAGACTCTTGCTGAATAGATAAAATTTTGTCAACAAAGGAAGCTGTGATGTCCACGTCATTTTTTAAAACTTTAAACAATAGATAATCTTTATTAAAATTTTCAATTTCATTATAAATTGCTTTGTTTTTTAAAGTATCGATGACCATATTGCTTAACTTATTAGCAGGATCATCTGTATGTAAATTTTTGAATTCAGTAAGAGTTATTTTATTATCTACTTTTAATGAAGCAAGAGATATATAACCATAAGAAAATATTTGTTTTCCAAATTTATGCCACTGTCTAACCTGAATTTCCTTATTATAAACTACATCAATAAGTTGGCGTATATCAAATTCAGCAATTATTCCATTATAATAGGATAAATTTTGATGCTGATAATAGATTTCCTCTTCAGAAATTTCGATTTTTAACAAAGGTTCTTTTTTATTTTTAAAAATAACAAGTTTATTAATACATCTATTTTCATAAGAAAATTCTATTTGATATGAATCATCTAAAAATGGCACTAAATTTTTAAAAATTAATTTTAAATTGTCTGAATCACTTTCCCAATTTATCACCTTATCGAAGCTCTCTAAATTATGGTTACCTTTTTCAAAATTCAATGTTTCAATCCCATTTTTAAGTAATAATAATAGCTTCGTAAAAGAGCTCTTCCCACTATTATTAGGCCCTACCAATAAGGTAATTGGCCGAATTTCAAATTCAGTGTAATCCTTAAAAACCCTAAAATTTTCTACACCTATTTTTTTAATCATAATTTTATTTTTTTAAAATGAATCTAAAATATCCATATCGCCATACCAATTACAATGATAAATATCGGTAATATATCCATCAATTAATTCAAAATATAGCGCAAAATGTTTACCAGAATGATTCCCAACAAATTTACAAACAGGCAAATCACAATGACAACCTTTACAATAGTCTATATCCAATAACAATTCACTATCTCCATGTGTCTTATGATTATTAAAACGAGTATTTAGCTTTTCTATAAAAGCCTTCTTACCAATATCTTCATAATCAATGGTGTCATCAAGAAGCAGTCCAACCAAGGTTGTATTCATGCTCATAATAGAAAACCAGACCATATTTATATAGTCTAATTCGGGTTGTTGTTTTAAATCTTGAAGTATGAGCATAGCGTGATATTTTAAATTTACACAAAATTATATTTTATTATTGCATTCTATCTGCACATAAATTAGTAGATTTATATAAACACATTTCAAATGTCTTTAACAAAACATGCTATAATTAGATATCAGGTATTAGATAGGTGTCTTCGAAATACAGGAAAACGTTATAATATTGACGACCTTCTAGAAGAATGTAATGAAGCCTTATTTGAATTTGACACAAAAACAAATGGGATTAAAAAAAGACAGCTCTATGAAGATATACGATTTATGCAATCAAAACAAGGCTGGTCTATACCATTAGAGAAAGTAAAATCTGGAAGAACAGCATTTTATCAATATGAAGACAGTAATTTTTCCATTAATAACCAGCCATTAAACCAAATAGAAGCAACGCATTTAAAATCAGCTATGATGGTTTTAAGTAGGTTTAAAGGCTTGCCACAATTTGAATGGATTGAAGAGCTTATTCCAAAGTTAGATCAGACTTTTAATATATCAGATGCTTCAGAGAATATTATGAGTTTTGATAACAACGAATTCCTAAAAGGAATTGAACACCTGTCTATATTATTTAATGCAATTAATTATAAAAAGGTTTTAAAAATAGCATACCATTCTTTTAAGAGTGATAAAGCTATAGATATCATATTTCATCCTTACCATCTTAAACAATATAATAGGCGATGGTTTTTATTAGGTAAAACGGAAGGATTTTCATCAATTACAAATTTGGCTTTAGACAGAATTATTAAAATAGAAGAAACCAATTTAGAATATATAAATAACGAAATTGATTTTGATAATTACTTTGAAGATGTCATTGGAGTAACCATACCAGAAGAAAAAGAAGTTATTAAAATAGAAATGTATGTGTCTAAAGAAACGGAACCATATATACGTACAAAACCTATACATGAATCCCAATCACCTTTAAGAGTTTTTGAAGATGGTTTCAAATTTTATATAAAAGTGATACCTAACCAAGAATTAGAATCACTTGTTTTAGGGTTTGGAGAAAATTTAAAAGTGCTGGAACCTATTGAATTTAAAGAGAAAATTAAAAAAAGACTGAAATTAAATTTAGAAAATTATAATTAATGCAGATTGACTGCACATATTACTTTTAAGTTTGCTTCATAATCAAAAAATGATATGACTATGAAAGATCAAACAACTATTACATGCCCAGATTGTGGAAGTTCAATCGACGTAAATGATATATTAAAGCATCAGTTAGAAGATGGTATACGTAAAGAGTTTCAAAATAAGTTTGCTGAACAGGCTAAACATATTAAAATTCAAGAAGAGGCTTTAATTAAAGAAAAGGAGGAATTAGGTGAACAAATTGAACAAGCTAAAATAGGTTTTGAAAAATCAATTCGTATTGAATTAAAGAAAAAGCTGGAATTAGAGCATGAAGAAAGCATGAAAGCAATTCAAGAAGAGCTTCAGGAGAAATCAGATAAGGTTAAAGAATTATATGCAAAAGATGCTGAAATTGAAAAATTGAAGCGTGAAAAAGGAGAAGCTGAAGCTAAAGCAAAATTGGAGGCCCAAAAAGAGATAAATAAACTGTTGCAGATAGAACGTGATAAAATTAAGCAAGAATCTGCCAATGAAAATGAGTTAAAAATTAAAGAGTTAGAGAAAAAGCTTAAAGATCAAATAGATTTAACAGAGCAAATGAAGCGTAAACAAGAACAAGGTTCTATGCAATTACAAGGAGAAATACAGGAATTAGCTATAGAAGAATGGTTAATAACTCAATTTCCTTTAGATACCATCGAGGAAATAAAAAAAGGAGCAAATGGTGCTGATTGTCTTCAAGTAATAAATACCAGAAGCAAACAAAATTGTGGTACTATTTATTATGAAAGCAAAAGAACTAAAAATTTTAGCAACACTTGGATAGAAAAATTCAAAAACGATATTCGTGAAAAGAATGCTAATATTGGTGTATTAGTTACTGAAGTGTTACCTAGTGATATGGATAGAATGGGTTTAAAAGATGGAATCTGGATTTGTTCTTATGAAGAATTTAAAGGTTTATGTGCTGTATTGCGAGAGTCTATCATTAACATAAGTAATACGTTAGTTTCTCAAGAAAACAAAGGAGATAAAATGGTCATGCTATATGATTTTCTTACCAGTAATGAATTCAGATTACAGATTGAAGGTATCGTTGAAGGATTTACCCAAATGAAAACAGACTTAAACAAGGAGAAAACAGCCATGATTAATATGTGGACAAAGCGCGAAAAGCAGATAGATAAGGTTATCAATAATACGGTTAGTATGCATGGTTCAATAAAAGGTATTGCCGGAGCAGCCATACAAGAAATTAAAATGTTAGAGCTAGATGAGTAGCAAGGAATATTTAATTGTGCAAATTGGATGCACATATTAGTGTTTAATTTGTATATCAATTAAATTACAATAGAAAAGAGAATAATTTGTCAATGAGTAAAATAAGGAATAATATGTTTGATAATGATATTGAAAATAAGAGAATAGTAAATCAGCTTTGGCAAGGGTTTAATATCTTAAGAGGTGATATGCCAACTGAAGATCTACCGGTTTATTTATACTTATTATCTGCTTATTATGAAGGAGTAATTAATATAAACGATTTTAACAGTGTTAATACCCCGTATGGATATCTTAAGGGCGCATTGACATCTAAATCAGAATATGATGAATTGTACGAATATTATCAAAAAACTCTGGACTCAATCCCGATAAATATTTTAAATGACTTATTTCAAAATTTAGAAAATATTGATATTTATTCCTATAATGGGGAGTTATCAGAACTTTTTGATGATCTTTTATTCAAACTACTAGATAACCAAGGGAGATTATCTAGCGTCTTTGCTTTACCTCCTGAAATTAGCGGGTTTATTAATCATATGGCAAAAAGTTATATGCCAGGGACAGAATATGACTTTGTTTTTAATCCTTTTGCTGGATTAGGTTCTCTAAGCCCAATAGCTAATGGTTGTTATTATGAAGGTCAAGAAATTCATCCTGCAACATGGGCGTTAGGAAAACTTAGGTTAAAATGGAAATTTATGAGTGAAAATAGTCCTTCTTATATGTTAAAGGATTCAATTAAAGATTGGTCAATTCCAGATCCAGAAAATATGTATGATATTGTTATTTCGAACCCGCCATTCGGAATGAAAGTAAATTCTTTTTATTTGGGTCAAAATAGAACTTCAAAAAAGATATCTGCTGAAGAATATGTCATAGAAAGAGGATTGGATTCTATTAGAGAAAATGGAAGTGTTTTATGCGTCGCTTCAGTAGGTCTTTTATTTAGGGGTGGTTCAGAGGCTGAAATGAGAAAACGGTTGGTTGAAAACAATCAGTTAGACACAATTTTATATTTTCCTAACGGATTATTAAACCATACAGGAATACCATTTTGCTTGGTGATTGTTTCTCGAAAGAGGAACTCTACAGAGACTATTAGAATGATAGATGCTAGTAAATTTGTAATTACTAGTGGAGGGAATAAAATTTTAGATTCTGAAGCTCTTATGGAGAATTTAAATAACGTTGATTCAAATGATTCTATAAGATTAGTTGGGTTAGATGAAATAAGAGAAAACGACTATAATCTTAATGTTCCAAGGTATTTTATATATAAAGTAGAAGGTGTAAAATTACAAGAGTTTACATCAATTATTTCTGGGAGTAATGCAGATATTAAAAGTGCAATTAAAAAAGCAAAAGTGGGATTGTTAGGTGCAGGTGTAGGAGCAGGATTAACCAGTCTTGTTGGTGGTATTGGAGTTGCCATAGCTGGATTGGGCTTACCATTATCACTTCCAGCAATTGCTGTTTCTAGTCTTGTCGCCTCTTATTTGATTAAAAACAAAGGAAAAATTGTCAAAATATCTAATCTAAAAAATGATAGATTTGAATATAAACTTGACCTTAATGAAATAAGCATTACAGACATCCCAAAAACCCACAAAATAATTTCAGAATCTTGCATACTGTTATCAAATATTGTAGGAAAAATAAAATTAAGTTATTTTGAATACATAGATGAACCTATTTTTATTGATCAAAATATTACAGCATTTAGAATAAATGAATCTGTCGTAAGATTAGATTATTTAATTAATGAATTTCACTCTGATAATGTTTTAGAACAAGTTAAAGCTTTTAGTACCGGCAGTGTTATATCGACTATTAGCACAAAAGATATTTTAAATATTAAAATAGCTTTACCTAGTTTAAAGGAACAAGAAGCAAAGGTTCAAGGAGCTAAAACCACATATTTACAGAGCATCGGCAGAGAGTTAAGACTTAAAAAAGAACTTTTTGGACTTAAAGAGGAAACAGACAGAAATTTTAAATCTGTACTTCACACAATGCGGCAATACTTAAACGCTTTAAAGACAAATGTTGGAGGCACAAGTCTGTTTATTGAAAAGTTTGGAAATCAAGGGGTAAACCTAAATACTATTTATAGTAAAAATTTAAATCAAACTTTTGGTGAACACCTTACAAGCCTCGAAGGTACAATCACATCAATGTCTAAATTATTGGATTCTTATGAAAACAATGACACTTCCTCTAAACCTGAAATATTAAAGTTAGAAAGTTTAGTACAAGAAGCACAAAACAGATTTAAAAACCCAATTAAATTCAAATTTGAAAAAGTATATATTGATCATAATGCTTTTTCTAATGAACTTGGCTATTTGGATCAGTTCATAGAAATAAATAAGGAAGATTTCCTTAAGGTGTTTTCAAATATTATCTTTAATGCTGTGGATCACGGGTTTATTAACGAAAAAGAAAACTATTCTATACGTACTGCCATTTTCAATGGATCTGAAAAAGATGAATTTATTTTGGAAATTTCAAATAACGGATCACCATTGCCTGAAAATTTCACCTATAAAGATTTAATAACTAGAGGGGAAAAATCTACTTCTAGTAAAGGGAGTGGAACAGGAGGAAGCGATATCAAAAGTATTTTGTCCAAGTATAATGCTTATTTCGAATTGATTTCTGACGTGAATAATGAATTTCCAGTCAAGTATATATTACATTTTCCTAAAAAGTCAATTATTGATAAGATGGAGCAAATAGGTTATCCGATAGGAAGCTATTCACCAATTAAAATTAAAGAAAACTACAAGGATGAATAATATAATAAGATTACAAGTATTATGGATTGATGATGAATGGGAAATTCAAAAGGACTTGATTGGTGAAGCAGAACATTCAGGTATTGATTTACACCCAGCAGAATCTCATGAAGAAGGAATGGAAATTCTTGTCTCTAAACCTGGTTTTTTCAATGCAGTAATTTTAGATGCCAAGGTGAAATTTAAAAAAGATTCACAAAAAGCAGATCTTAATGGATTAAGAGCATCACGTGATCGTCTAATAGAAATTAACCAAACGCAATATTTACCTTCATTTATTTTTACAGGACAACCAGACTATTTAGATAACGATATTTTTAGGGAATCTTACGGTGACTTCTTCGTGAAAGGATCTGATAACAGAAGATTATATCAGGCTATTAAAGAAGCTACTTCTAAATCTGAGGAAATGAAGGCACGAAAAGAATACCCAGAAGCTTTTATTTGTTTTGATAAAGGTATTTTAAATAGTAACTCAAAATCTTTATTTATAGAAATAGCAAATAATTTACGTCTTGAAGATTATCGTAAGAAAAACATTAATGTTCAACGTGATTTTTTAGAATCCATATTTCATGCACTAAATGATTCAATTCCATGTATCCCTTCATTTTGCTTCCCCAATGGACGTCCTAATCAAGAATGGTGCACAATTTTTATGGAAGACAGAGCTGTAAGGGACAATCATGGAAATTCCGAAAAACTTAATAAACCAATACCAAAGGATATTAAAGGAGCATTTAGAAAGTTAAAAGAATCAACTGATGGGTATTCCCATCTTTCAGATGAAGATCTTGTTAAAGCTCCATTTATCGCCAACACCTACACTATTTTAGAGGTTTTAGTATGGTTACCAGTTTTTATTGAAGAGCACTATAAAAATTTTATATAGTTTATAATGAATGCAGTTCATTCGCACACATAAGCATTTAATTTGTTTGATAAAATAATGTTACCATGAGGAAGCAGACAACATATATTAATTTAGGAGATTTTATATATAAAGAAATAGGTTGTTCAAATCGAATAATTAACCGATTTAATGAAACCTACGACTTGAATTTAATTAAATACGTTAGGCATGATAAGCCCATTAATATGTTTGGAGAGGTTCGAAATTATCATGAATTAAATCATGTTGCTCAAAGTATATTAATTGGGTTAAAAGAAGACATACATGCTTACAAAAAAGACTTTTATGCATCTAAAACCAGTATTATAATTGCAGAAAGAATAGATGAATCCCCTGAATTAGTTTTCAAATATGTATATAAAAGTACATTTTCTAATGATGGATTATTCTTCTCAGGGGGACCAAGAACTATTGTTCCATATAATGATTTTAAAGTTAGTAGTGAAGTTCGAGATATTTCAAGCTTTCAAATACTAAGAGATATTCAAATGGATAGAAGGATGAATCTATTAAGAAAATTTAATGGAAACAACAATTAAAAATAAAACAAAAGGACCTGTTTTCTAGCAGTCAAAACACATTATTTCACACACATAAAACTTATATTTACAATATCAATTAAAACCTACATAACAAACAATGATCACAGGAGAAATAAAAAGTAAAATAGATAAAATCTGGGACGATTTCTGGACAGGTGGAATCTCAAATCCATTAACAGTTATAGAGCAGTTTACCTACTTAATCTTTATTAAACAGTTAGACGACAAACAGATTCTTATGGAAAAAAAGGCTAATCTTTTAGGTGTTCCTATGGAAAACCCTATTTACACCAAAGAACAAAACGCCTTACGTTGGAGTAACTTTAAAAATAAAGACCCAGAAGTCATGTTCAATCTATTTACCAGACCACAACGTGAGCTGAATGATATTACTGCCTTTGACTTTATGAAAACCATTGGTGCTGATGGTGGTGAATTTGCCAAGTTTATGAAAGGTGCCATCTTTATGATACAATCACCAAAACTGTTAGATAAGGTCGTACAACAAATAGACCAGTTACCTTTAGATAATAGAGATACCAAAGGAGATTTATATGAGTACATGCTATCTAAAATTGCAGAAGCAGGTACTAACGGACAATTCCGTACACCACGACATATCATTAACATGATGGTAGCTATGGCACAACCTAAAAAAGACGATATCATCTGCGATCCAGCCTGTGGAACAGCAGGATTCCTAGTAAGTGCAGGTGAATATGTTTACGACAATCACAACGACTGGTTTCAAGATAAAACCTTTAGAGAACATTTTAACAGCAACATGTTTCATGGTACAGAGTTCGACCCTTCCATGTTGCGTATTGCTGCCATGAACTTGCAATTACACGGCATGGAAACACCAGTGCTTTCTGGTAAGGATGCCTTAAGTGAAGCCAATGGAAATGTCAATGAGGCTTATACGCTTATTCTGGCAAATCCACCATTTAAAGGGAGTTTAGACTATGACGAAGTAGAAAGCAGTCTCTTACAAACCACTAAAACCAAAAAAACAGAATTATTATTCCTATCCTTAATGCTACGCACTTTAAAAGTAGGTGGTCGTGCAGCAGTAATTGTGCCAGATGGAGTATTATTTGGCAGTTCTAAAGCACATAAAAGCATTAGAGAAGAATTGGTAAACAACCAAAAACTAGAAGCTGTAATTTCAATGCCTTCTGGTGTGTTTAAACCTTATGCAGGAGTTAGTACAGCAGTCTTGTTTTTTACTAAAACTAATTCTGGTGGAACAGACAACGTATGGTTTTACGACATGAAAGCAGATGGGTACAGTTTGGATGATAAACGTATTGCTATTAAGGATAATGACATCCCAGACATTTTAAAACGTTATGCGTCATTGCGAGAGGAAGCGAAGCAATCTCCCGAACATACACGCAAACGCACAGACCAAAGCTTTTTAGTGCCTTTTAATGACATTAAGAGCAACGATTGGGACTTATCTATTAACAGTTACAAGGAAATTGTGTATGAAGAAATTGAATATGATAACCCTAAAGATATTATTAAAGCTATTAAGAAATTGGATGAGGATAGAACCAATGTGTTATTAACTTTAGAAAATATTTTGAATGGATAAACAATTATTTTCTACTCTTTTTAATTTTCAAAAGAAGTCAAAGATTAAAGCAGGAGATGGGTTAATTCTAGGAGATGGAAATTACCCATTTTATACCTCAAGTGATACTTTAACTAAATCATTAAATGATTATCTTTTTGAAGAAGAGAGTTTAATTTTTGGAACAGGAGGAAAAGCAAGTGTACATTACTGTAATAGCAAATTTGCTGTTTCAACAGATTGTTTTGTTTGTCAACCAAAAAGTAAAGCTGATACTTTCGCAAAGTATGTATTTTATTATTTATCTGGAAACATCCATTTACTTGAAGAAGGATTTAAAGGTGCAGGATTAAAACATATATCTAAAGATTACCTTTCAAATTTAAAAATCCCTCTACCATCATTAGACACCCAAAAAAAGATAGCAGCTATTTTAGATGCCGCAGACAAACTACGCCAACTTGACAAAAAATTAATAGAAAAATATGATGCCCTTACCCAAAGCCTATTTTTGGATATGTTTGGGGATCCTGTGTCAAATCCAAAGAGTTGGAAAAAAATACCTATGTCAAATCTTATGAAAATTGTTCGTGGTGGATCGCCAAGACCAATAGATAATTATTTGGGAGGAACTTACCCATGGATTAAAATTGGCGATGCAACTAAAGGAAATGATATTTATTTAGAAAATACTAAAGAGCATATAATTGAAGCGGGATTAAAGAAAACAAGATTACTTCCAAAGGGAAGTTTAATTTTTGCTAATTGTGGAGTTAGTTTAGGGTTTGCAAGAATATTAACCTTTGAAGGATGTATTCATGATGGTTGGTTAGCATTTTCAGAAATAGATAATAAAAAGCTAAATGAAATATTTTTATTAAAAGCTCTTAATTCAATTACAAGATATTTTCGCGAAACAGCACCAGATGGAACTCAACCAAACCTTAATATTGCAATAATGAGCAAGTTTGAGATTATTCTACCTCCAGTTGAATTACAAAATAAATTTGAAAAAGGTTTATTTGAAATTGAAGCCCAAAAAACCCAAGCCCAACAAAGTTTACAAAAAAGTGAAGAATTGTTTAATAGTCTATTGCAAAAGGCGTTTAAAGGAGAGTTGGTGCAATAACATGAGACTGATAAAACATTTGAAAAGTAGGGATTAGTTACAAAAATAGTTAACAAATGATTGAGGAAGAATTAAAAATAGAGAATCAAGTAAAACTGTTAGAAGAGTTAATTTATAATAATGCGCAACTTGAAAAACTTGAGTCTATTGTAGATAAATTTAATATTTTTTCATCTCTTGGAATCATTAATCAAGAAATCAGACATTCTAACTTTTTGGCTTGGTTATTAGACCCTAATGAAACGCATAACCTTTCAGACTATTTTACAACAAGTTTTTTAAAATTAGCAACTTCAAACGACTCCAATGTAAATCCCGATTTATCTATAATTGATATAGACATAATAGATTTTTCAAATGTTCAGGTTTTAAGAGAATGGAATAAAATAGATGTATTACTAGTCGATGAAGAACAGAAGATTGTAGTAGTAATAGAGAATAAAGTAGATAGCAAGGAACATTCAAATCAACTATTTAAGTACAAAAAAATTGTAGAATCTAATTATCCAGATTTTAAAAAGATATTTATTTATCTAACTGTACATGGAGAAGAGCCAGAAAAAGATAAAGAATATATATCAATTAGTCATAAAGAAGTTTCTATGTTGATAGAAACCTTATTAGATCGTAAAGAATCACAATTAAGTGATGAAATAGCATTATTTATTAATCATTACAATGAAATGGTAAAACGTTACATTATGGAAGAATCAGAAATCCAAGAATTATGCGAGCAATTGTATAAAAAGCACAAAAAAGCACTTGATTTAATCTTTAAACACAAGCCTGATGTTTACAGTGATGTAAGAGAAATGTTAGAAGAATTAATTGATGAGATTAATTATTTAGATAAAGATCATTGTTCAAAATCTTCTATAAGGTTTATACCAAAATCTTTTGACTTTTTTCCAAAAGTAGGCGAAGGTTGGACAAAGTCGAAAAAAATTTTAATGTTTGAAATAATCAACTATGACAAAGAGGTAAATTTATTTCTAATTATTGGTCCAGGAGAGAGTTCTATTAGACAAACTATATATGAACATGCAAAAGATAAAGCAATCTTCAATAAAAGGGCATCAAAGCTAACTAAACAGTGGTCATCAATTTATAAAATGAAACTCGCAACAATTTCTCGAATAGAAGGCAAATCGAAAGAAGAAATTAAAGACAAACTGTCCATTCAGTTTGATAAGTTTTTAAACAACGACTTTAAGTTGTTAGAAAAAGAAATATTAAAGATGAAAGATGAATTTAGTGAATAATAATTATGACATTACATGAAGCCATAGAGTCCATTTTAACCAAAGCAAAGAAACCTATGTCTGCTTCAGAATTAGCTTTTAAGCTTAATCAATCCAAATTATATGCTAAAGGAGATGGAAGTCCTATAAAGGCATCACAAGTATCTGCAAGAGTAAATAAGTATCCACAACTGTTTAAAAAAGAATTTGGATTAATAGCGTTAAGTAATCATATAATTACTGCAAAACCAAACAAAAAGCCTAGTAACATATCTAAAGTTTATAAAAGCCCAATAGCCAAACCTAAACCCAGTTTATTAAAACAAGATAAGTTGGTTAAACAATTGCTTCAAAAAAGCAACTTTAAACCAGCAGGACAAATTGATGCATTAGTTCCAGACTTGCCAGGTTTATATAGTATACGCATCAAAAATATGAATGCCTTACCTAAAGTATTTAGGGATGAATTATCAAATAGAAAGCATGATATCCTTTATATAGGCATCGCTACAAAATCACTATCCAGAAGAATGCTAGGTCAGGAATTAAGAGCTAAAGGACATGGAACATTCTTTAGAAGTTTGGGAGCTTTGTTAGGCTATTTGCCACCAAAAGGCTCATTAAATAAACATGCCAATAAACGCAATTACAGGTTTTCAGATAAAGACGAACAGCAAATTATTAATTGGATTAATAAACATTTATTAATAAATTGGATAGTTTGTGACAGTGACTTATCCACTATTGAAACAGATATTATTTATAAAACACAACCCATTATTAATATTAGTAAAAACCCTTGGAAGATGGATGAGTTAAGCTTGTTAAGAAAAAACTGTGTGACGATTGCTAATAGCTAATGAAGTGATTTTTAATTTGTATTGTATGAAACGTAATAACCAGTTACCAAAAATAAAAGAGTTCAAATACAAGAGTCATTTTTATCGCCATAAAAACGATTTGCTAAAAGCCATTTTTCCAGAAGCAGAAATTGTCGATAAACAAATTATAAGATTTAAACAGCCTAACTTTTATGGTATAATTGCAGATGTCAATTCAGATTCAATTCACCTTGAAATTAATTCTGCTTTTAAAAAACAACACGATTGGTTAAAGTCTAATCAAAATGTTAGATTAGAAGTAGTAAATACACCTTTTCAATATACAGCTTCATCAGGTAAAGGTTATTTATATCCATGGGACAGAGATATGTTTGAGGATTCAGAGCTGGGAATGGAGCAAAAAGCACAATATTTTGTATTGGTCTTACAGGTGTGTCTAAATCATATTATAAACCAGTAATAAAATGACTGAAAATATAATTTATAACAATACTATTTCTAATGAAGACCTTCTGGCTATTAAAAAAGCCAAACATACTATGGAAAATGTGGGTTGGGCAATAAAAGGTGTCAACCTAGTTGGTAATACATTAGAAAAAGGGACTAAAGTAATACCAGAAAGAGCATTAAATGTACTTCAAAAATCCACTGAAAAAATATTATTAGGTTTATTAAAAGCAAACCTCTTAACCATCTCTAAAAATAAAAAATTTAAAGAACCATCTAATAAAACATATAAGGCTTTAGTAATGAGCTCTGGTGCTTTAAGTGGTTTTGTTGGCTCTACTACAGGTATAGGTACAGCATTATTTTTGTCTGAAATGACTGTTACAACTAAATTTATTTTACGTAGTATTTTGGATATTGCCAGAAGCGAAGGTGAAGATATATATTCACTTGAAGGGCAAATGCAATGTTTGGAAGTTTTTGCTCTAGGCGGTCTTTCTAAAGATGATGATGGTATGGATACCAGTTATTATGTAACAAGAGCTGCGTTAACAACCACACTTAAAAATGCAACAGCTGTAAGTATAAAAACAGCTATTAATGTTGCAGCAAAAAGCGCTAGTGTAGCTGGTTCCAATGCAATTACTAAATTTATAACTCAAATTGCTGCAAGATTAAGTGTTTTAATTACCGAAAAATTTATGGCACAAGCTGTTCCTGTTGTTGGAGCTTTTGGAGGTGGTACTATCAATTTTGTATTTATTAATCATTTTCAGAAAATGGCAAAAGCTCACTTTACCTTAAGACGTTTGGAGCTTAAATATGGGCAAGAAAGCGTTCAAAATGTATACAATAGTATATAATAAATAAATTTAATGAAAATATTAATTAATCAAATACACGAAAATCAATTAAAAACATTTTGTCCTCTAATTGATTTTTATAAAAATAAAGTACATTATAATATCTTACCCAAGAAACATAGGGGTCTATATTGGCTTTGGACAGATGTTGATTTCAGTGAGTTAAAAAATGCAGTTCCAAGAGTCAATACACAAGAGGTGCCGATTAATAAATTGGTTACATATCGTGAGCAGCTAAATAATATAGCTAGAATAGAAAAAGATGGTTTTAAAATTGTGTATAACGGAATTGGCGGTTATAAAAAAGTACCAGCCACTTTTGGGTTAAGAGAACGAATCAATCAGGAGATTCATTGTAATGATTATAGAACTGGAACTTTGAATATTTTAAATAGGAATTTTAAAATTGAAAATTGGGCAGTATCTTTTTTTGATTTTGATCATCCAGAAAACAAGGCTATTTTAAAAGTGCTGAATAGTGAGAGCCCATATCAAGACTATGCAAAGGATTTAGAGATGATATGGCGTTTAGAATATGGAACGCCTATTTTATGTAGACATTAAAGCTGGAATATGAAAACAATAAAAATAATCTCACATTTAGACATTAATAATGGCTATTTGATAACTACAAGTCTTAAAAAAGACAATCGGGTATTTTTGCAACAAGGAACTATAGATGGTGCTTGTGGTCCTTACACATTATTTATGGCATTATTAATTTTAGGATTAATAGATTACAGTGAAGCAACAGACATGTGGTGGACAAAAAAGAGCACTAAATTTGGTAAGCTCATTAAAACCATGCAAAATCATGAAACTTTTTTTCAAGAGGGAACAGATTTAAAAGATCTAAAACAATTAGTGGATAATAGTTTTAAAAAGAATATCGACCTAACCTTATCTGAAAGCAAAGGGAAACAGGTTATTAATTTTGTTTTAGAAGAGTTAAAAGTCAATAAACCAGTAATAGTTGGTATAAACGGAATAGAATTAGCTCATTGGATGCTTGCTATTGGCTTTGAAGAAAATCAACATGGTAAGTCAAAAATATTTTTTCTTGATCCTAGCCAAGCAAACAATGCAAATTATTGGAATACATCTATTAATATTATAGACTCCTATAAAGGAAGATATCCATACCAATGGGTAGATCAATCTGAAGAAACATTTATAAGTTTTGAACACGCTATGTCATTAGGTTTAAAATAAAATAGACGTAACTGTTTTCTCAATTAACTTTTTTTTACCTAAATTTAATTCTCCCTTATTATTTTCAATTGTAGTAATTTAATTATGTGCAGGCATACTGCATACATTTGCACTATGTTTGTTATTGAATTTAATTAACATACACATTAATAATTTTTAAAAGATGTCAGAAGAGATTAGATTAAATAAGGTATTAAGGGAGCTAGATATTTCACTTAAACGTGCTGTAGAATTTTTAGAAATTTTAGAAATTCAAATAGAAGCTAGACCTACTACAAAAATCTCATTAAAAACGTATGAATTACTTAAAAAGGAGTTTGGTAAAACAAATTACAAAAATCTTTCTGGGCCAAAAATTGCTGGAGAAAAAATTGATTTAGCCCAATTTGAAGAAGCTAAAAAGAGTAAATCAACACCTTCAAATAGGCCATCAAAATTACAACTCAATGAAGCTTGGTTAGAAAAAATAAAAGACTATTATAAAAATGATAAGGTTTATAAAATTGAAGCCAAAGTAAAATGGTATTATAACAAGGCTAATGATGGAGAATACGGTTTTATAGAAGCTAAAGGAATACCAGATATTCACTTTAAAGGTACTGTTGTAAAAGGTGTTTCACCACATAGTTTATATGAAGGAACCAAGGTCATTGCCGAAATACCTATTAAAAACTTTGAAGGAAAAGAGCGTTTAAAAGCAACAAGGGTTAATAAATTAGAGGATGAAGATGATATCATGTTTTTAATTAATCAAAGTCTTATAAAAGGAAACCCCACATATTTCGAGCAAACAAAAATTCAAATTGAAGAGCAAACGCCTAGTCTTGTAAATGCCCAAAAGCAAAACATACATGATGTTTTAGAGCCTTTTGTGACAGATAATCTAGCTAATATTAATCAGGCTATTTTTCTATATGAATTTTGTGAATTAGCCTCTATTCAATTACTAGATATAATTATTCAAAAAACAAAAACAACTTTTACAGAAGATCAGCTCTTTTTATTTTGGTTAAAAACCAATGCAAACATTTCATTTGAGGAAATAAAAAATCCGATTATTAAACAAATAGGAGTTTCTAGTGATATTAGCTTTTTAAATAAACTAAACAACAATGATATTCCTTTAGCTTTAAATGAGGCTTTAAATTTAGCAATACAAAGTCCCGAACAAATAGATAACAAAAGCTTAATCAATATTTTAAAAGCGTGTAAATCTCATGAGATAGATGTTGATTATAAAGCTTTCACAGACGATCAGTTAATGACGTTTTGGCTTAACAGGGCTATTGATTATTCACCAATTGATGTTATTTTCAATAAAATTGTAGAACTATTAAAGGAGAATAAATTTCAGGCTACAAAAGAAACAGATGTAATATTTAAAAATACTACAGACGATGAGATAAGAAACATATTTTCTAAATCTTTTTATAACATAGAGACTTTAAATATCACTTTTGAATTAAAGGTGATTAAATTTTTTATGGATCATGTTAAATCCATCAATCTAAAAGAGGAATATTTTGAAAAGATCTATAAAATTTCTTCAGGCTATCTAAAAGTATATTGGTTTATTCTTGATTATACTAATAAACTAGACTATCACGATGCTGTATTATATACAGGGTTGCTGCCTGCTTTAGAACAGAAATATTTTTTCAAGAAAGTATTAATGTTAATAGATACAAATCAGCTTCAAATTACATTAGACGATTTAAATAAAATGACAACCTATGATTACGAAATGCATGAATATGCAAAGGAAATCGATGGTGTTGGAATAGACTTTACTTTAAGTGTCATCCTTAAAATAGTCAATGATTTGAAAAACAAGGTGTACACAAAACGAAATACCATTTTTGATATAATTGCAGATACTATTAAAACCCCTAATGATTTATTAATTATTGATGGTTTTTTTGAAGAGTGCCATGGAAGGACAGTTATTGAGACAGTTGAATCAATGGTTCAAGAAGAAGAAGAACAAGAGCAGAAATATGAATTGGTCAAAAAAGATTTTAAGCCAAGATTCTCAATCTTTTGTGATGGTCGTAAAGCAATAATTAAAGGAACCAATGAACCTAACCTTTGTAAAAAATCTGGATTTGAATTTTGGTGGTGTGAAAACAATAAATGTTATAATGCTTGTAGGCACCCAAAAAAACCAGAATATTGGAAATATTACACATTAGAAGATGTTTTGAGAATTCTAAAAATTGATTATGAAACAAAGCAATATGAAATTGTTTTAAATGTAATTAATAGGGTGAATAGGTTTTTAGAACATTTATCATGTAGATCTTGTAAAACGATACTAAGACCAAAAAACAAATCTAAATATGCGTTTTATGGTGTTACTTTGTTTTTATGCCAAAACAAGGAATGTGAGAAAGAAAATGAAGAAATTTATTTGTCTCACTGTTTAAATGGTAAGTGTGAAGATATTATAGATGGAAGAGATTGTGTGAGTTGTAAAAATGAAGGTTATGATGATACGTGTGGTTGGTATATTTGCAACAACTGTTTAGCCTGTTGTAGTTCTGAAAAGTTAAAAGCCAGAAAATATGTGTTAGAGGAGATAATGAATCTGGAATACACATGCCATTTAGAAGGTCATTTAAACAGAGGTGTTATTTGTTGCAATAAATGTGGTTATGAAACAGTTAAGAATAAAGGCTTCGCAGATTTATATCAAAAGCAATTAGATTGGTTTATACAATATAAAGACACCCATCCCAATATAAGCAAATATGGCATTAGAAAAGATGGTAAATATTGGTTTATATGGGATCAAGGAAATTTTACACCTGAACAATATCGAAAACAATTAAGTAGTATGTTAAAATCTGGTTTCAGTATCCCTAAATATAACGAGGAATCTTCAGAATCTCAATTAGTAAGTGAGCCATTTAGCAAAACCTTTAATAATGATGAAATATTTAGCTGTCCAAATTGTGAGAATGTTATAAATCTTAATGACAAGCAAGAATTCAATTACGATAGAATACATGCTATTAAATCATTTCATAATCAAATATTTCCTCCAACTCATGAGCCTTATTGATCCATCAAAATATAACAATAAAGAAAAAATAGCTACAGCTACCGTAGTTGTTTTCTATGAAGATGACGATTTGTTAATCAGCATGTCTTATTCCGATTTTGAAATACAGCAAAAGAACCGAATTAAAAAGCTAGATCATATAGTTGAAGAATCACTTATTTTAAAAGCAGTGCTATTAAGCCAATTAGATGGAGCTCATGTTATTGATTTAAATAAATTGTGCAAACGAAATCTATGGTTACACAGATTTAATTATTTATTTGCTAATGTATTAGAAAATGGATGTTGTCAGGTATATAACAAACGTAAAAAGAAATTTATTTCAGAGATCAATCTTGTTAAAAGTGGAGAACAACCAGGACCACTATGTGGACGAGGTGGTAGAGAGTTTAGTATTAATAAAAAAGTAGTTTTAGAAACATTAGATTGGATTAGTTAATTATAAAAAATCAAGCATGATAATTATAAGTTCTTTCTTACTTTTATCATGTAAAGAAATACTATGAGCAATTTTGACTTTATTAAAATAGACTTTCCAGAATTGTACAAACAATCTGTAGAAGCTGAGAAGTATGTTTTTACTGCACCAAAATATGCTGCGTTACAGTGTAGAATTACATTAGAGCTTACCCTAAACTGGCTATATGACAATGATCCAGATTATCAAAGACCTTATGATACCACACTTGCAGCTCTTATGTATCATGATGATTTTAAAAAAGATATAAATAGTACTTTACTTAATGAGTTAACATTAGTCAGAAAAATTGGAAATGCTGCAGCGCATGGTAAGCGTGTTAACAATAAAGAAGCACTAATTTGCTTACGTAGTACATTTAGACTCCTATCTTTTATTGGGATTAATTATAACGAAGTAAGTCCTATAATTCCAGCATTTAATGAGGCCATAATTCCAACAGGTGAGGTTAATGATAAAACCATTAAAGAACTTCAGGAAAAATCTGATGCTTTAGAAAAATTATTATCTGAAAAGAAGATTCAGCTAGAAAAAACGCTTGAATTACAAAAGGAAAATGAGTTATTAAAATTACAACTTGATAAGCAACAACAATTAGTAAAAGAGCGTAAACAAGAGCGTCAGATTGATGTTGATTTCGAAGAAGTGATACCAATTCTAAATTCTGAAACAGATACTCGTAAACTATTTATTGATGTGTTGCTTAAAGAAGCAGGTTGGGACAATCTCAAATTACACAGAGATTTAGAATATAAAGTTATAGGAATGCCTGTTTCTGTTAATCCTTCAGGCATTGGATATGTAGATTATGTCTTATGGGATGATAATGGGATGCCTTTAGCTGTAATTGAAGCTAAAAAAACGCTTCATGATTCCAAAAAAGGAAAACATCAGGCAGTTTTATATGCTAATTGTTTAGAACAAATGACAAGCCAACGTCCTATCATTTTTTATACAAATGGTTTTGAAACACATGTATGGGATGATTTGTTTTATCCAGAAAGAAAAGTAAGTGGATTTTATACAAAAGATGAACTACAATACATCATTGAGCGTAGAAATACTAGAAAGGATTTAAGGCAATTTCAAGTAAATAGAGACATAGCGGGAAGACCATACCAATTAGAAGCAATAAAACGTGTAGCAGAGGCTTTGGTGGTTACCAATCAAAATCAATTAAAAGGTAAAAACAGAGAAGCCTTATTGGTTATGGCTACTGGTAGTGGTAAAACAAGGGTTTCAGCTGCCATTGTAGATATGCTCACCAAAAGCCATTGGGCAAAGCGTGTGCTGTTTTTAGCAGATAGAAATGCACTGGTTACACAAGCAAAAAATGCATTTAAAGAACATGTACCACATTTAAGTGCCATTGATTTAACCAAAGAAAAAGAAGATAATGGAACAAGATTGGTATTCTCAACCTATCCAACCATTATGAACCGTATTGATAGCTTGAAAAATGATGATGGCAGGTTTTATGGAGCAGGTCATTTTGATGTGATAATTATAGACGAAGCACATAGATCAGTATATCAAAAATATCGAGCCATTTTTGAGTATTTTGATACCATATTAATAGGCTTAACGGCAACACCAAAAAAAGATATAGACCACAATACCTATTCATTATTTAATATAGAAGACGACAATCCAACCTTTGCTTATGAATTAAATCAGGCTGTTCAAGACAAGTTTTTAGTACCTCCTAAAGCCTTGGATGTGCCAGTAAAATTTGTACATGAAGGTATTAAATACAGTGAACTATCTGATGCAGATAAATTAAAATTTGAAGAAACATTTATAGATGGTGCATCTGGTGACGAAGAAGATATTGAAATCAGTAAATCTGCTATAAACAAGTTTTTGTTTAATAATGAAACAGTAGATGTTGTATTGGATTATCTAATGACCCATGGAATAAAAGTTGAAGGTGGAGATAAACTTGGAAAGACAATTATTTTTGCAAAAAACCACAAACATGCTGTTTTTATTGAAGATAGATTTAATAAAAATTATCCAGAATGGTCAGGTAAATTTTTGAGAGTAATAGATAATTACGAATCTAAAGCACAAGACATTCTAGAAAAATTTTGTGAAGATAAAAAGGAATTAGAACCACAAATAGCAGTATCAGTAGATATGATGGATACAGGTGTCGATGCGCCTAGAGTAGTCAATTTGGTCTTTTTTAAACAGGTAAAATCCTATGCTAAATTCTGGCAAATGATTGGACGTGGTACTAGGTTAAGACCAGATTTGTTTGGTCCTGGTATGGATAAGGAGTGTTTCATGATTTTCGATATTTGTGATAATTTTAGTTTTTTCAATGAATTTCCAGATGGTATTAAAGCAACAAATTCAAAATCATTATCTGAAAAAATATTTGAAGCAAAATTAAATGTGTTAATGACCATTAGAGATAATCCAGAATCGACACAAGAAGAAGATGCTTTAGCTTTAAATTACACCAATCAGTTACATGATGTTATAAGTAATCTTAATCAAGATAGATTTGAAGTCAGAAAACATTGGAATTTGGTTACAGAATTTAAAAACAGAAGTCGTTGGGATAATTTAAGCATTGGTGATGTCCATGATTTAAGCTCAAACCTCTCTGGTCTAGGAGCTTATAATGAAGATGATGATGAATTAGCTAAAAGATTTGATTTGCTTGTTTTAAACTTTCAATTAGTCCTCCTTTCTGGCAATAAAAAGGCTGAAGAAACTTATGTCAAGCAAATTTATAACATAGCAAAAAACCTATATAAGAAAAGAAATATCCCAAAAGTAAATGAAAAACTTGGTTTAATTAGGCAGATCCAAGAAGAAGAGTTTTGGAGAAATACGAATGTCAATATTGCAGAAAATTTACGAGTTGAATTAAGAGATTTATTAAAGTTTATTGAAAAAGAACAGGTGAAGACTGTTTACACAGACTTTTCAGACGAGATACAACTACATAAGGTTAAGGAAGTAGATATTATGCCTACCTATTCTAGGTTAAAAAGCTATAAAGATAGAGTAGAGTCGTTTATAAGAAAAAACAAATCTCATTTGGTAATAGATAAGCTTCATAAAAACATACCAATTACACCTAAAGAACTAGAGCTTCTAGAGACATTTTTATTTAATGAAGAATTAGGGACAAAAGAAGAATACGAAAATGAATATGGCGAACAGCCTTTAGGTATATTTATCAGAAGTATTGTTGGACTAGATATTGAAGTAGTAAACAGCCTATTTGCCAACTTTATTGAAGACAAAAATTTAAAACCAGTTCAAATTACATTCATACAAACCTTAATTAATTATCTAAATAATAATGGAACATTAGATAAAAAACTATTAACACAACCCCCATTTAATGAAGCCAGTGATGATGGGATTATTGGTTTATTTGAAGAACACGACGTTCGAAAAATTGTATCTATTATCAATCAAGTAAATGAAAATATTGGCTAATTTATTTTTTAGAGAAAAAAGTTGGCAACCTGACAAAATCCTTACCAATTTAATAATATAATTATATGGAACTAAATGAAGAATTTAGATTAAAAATTAAAGAACTGGATGATAAAATTTCTAATCTAAAAGATATTGAAAATAGATCGACACCAATCTTGGATGGAATTGTTGATATTAATAAATATGTTACACAGGATTATAAAATCATGTGGATATTAAAAGAAGTTAATAGTGTAGACGATAATGATGAGTGGGATTTAAGAGATTTAATTACAAAATTAAAGCAAGAATATGGAATTTTAAACGGTTGGGCTGGCACTTTTAACCCAATAGTATATTCTACATATGGTATAGTTAACAATAAATTTTGGAACGAAATACCTAATACAGATGCTGATCCAGAAATTATTGATGTTTTAAAACAAATAGCCTATGTTAACATAAAAAAAATTCCTGGTGGAGCAGTAGTAAATCACACAAATCTGCTTAATTCTTATAATATTCAAAAGGACATTCTAAAAAGCCAAATTGATTTGTTTGAGCCTAATATTATTATTTGTGGTGGAACATTCTCGTATATTAAAAATGATCTTATTCTTAATGAATTTGAACAAATAGACCATTTTCCTAGAAACATATATTATTCTAGAGATAAATTGATTATTGATACATATCATCCAAATAATAGAACTATAAGTCAAGAAAAATATTGTGACAGCATTATTAATTCTGTTTTAGAATGGAAAAAAATGTATCCAAAAAAATAAACTCTATGGGTTTATTCATTCTAAATATATTATTATCTTTATCTGTAACTAATATTACAGATATTAAAAAGGCATACAAAAAGGTTACCAAATAAGTTGGCAAGTTGTCAATAAGCTGGAAATAAACAGTTTAATCTCCTTGGTTCGAGCCCAAGTGGGACCACAGAAATGAAAAGAAACCTTTCGGGAAATCGAAAGGTTTTTTTATGGGCTCCAATTTTAACTAATGCACTTAAAACCAAAGCTTTTGTATATTTAAGCAACACTTAAACCCTTT
>Ga0079224_100002036_pt1 | contig 24171 bp, 19 predicted proteins | sample Stecom2015_FD_80414 | JGI IMG/M metagenome (GOLD analysis project Ga0079224, IMG submission 80414) | Agricultural soil microbial communities from Utah to study Nitrogen management - Steer compost 2015 | ecosystem: Environmental > Terrestrial > Soil > Agricultural land | place: USA: Utah... | reverse complement strand
GTCACCGGTCCCTGGCTCGCGGCCGAGACACCGAGGTCACCGGTGAACAGGCCGCCGAGCCAGTCGACGTAGCGCTGCCATACCGGAGCGTCGAGGCCCAGCTGTGCGTTGAGCGCCGCGATGCGGTCGGGGGTGGCCTGCTGGCCGAGGATGGCGCGGGCGGGGTCGCCGGGCAGCAGCAGGGTCGCGACGAACACCAGGAGCGACACGACCCACAGCACGACGACACTCACCGCAAGTCTGCGCAGAATCAGACGGAACACGAGACCTTCACCTCCTCAGCCGAGCCAGACGCGGTCGAACGAATATCCGGACAGCGGCAGGCCCGTACGGTCCGGGACGAGCCCGGCGACGTAGACCTGGTAGGCATCCACCTGGTTCATGAAGCCCCAGACGATCAGCCCGCCGCGTTCGTACTCGATGCGTTGCGCCTGTTTGAGCAGTCGCGTCCGCTCGCGCTCGTCGGTCGTGGAGCGGGCACGGGCGACGAGGTCGACATACTCCGGGTCCTGCCAGTGGGTCTCGTTGTAGGGAGAGTCCGGAAGGGACCCGTTGGAGGCCTGCGGCAGGTAGTTGCGCGTGTACCAGAAGTCCTGGGCGAAGTCCCACTTCAGGTAGTTGTCGCCGTAGAACGTGGTGGTGTCGACGCGGTTGAGCACGACGTTCACCCCGGCCGCCTTCGCCTGCTGCTGGAACACCTGGGCGGCTTCGACGGCTCCGGCCTGGATCGGCGCGGTCACGAGTTCGACGGTGAGGTTCGACTGCCCTGCCTCGGCCAGCAGTCTGCGGGCCTCGGCGATGTTCTGCCTGCGCTGGGGCAGTTCGGCGGCGTAGGCCGGGTCGAACGGGGCGTAGAGGTCGTTGCCGATCCGGCCCTGGCCCGACAGCACCTGGTTGATCATCTGCTCCCGGTCGACGATGAGCCGCATCGCCTGGCGGACCCGGACGTCGTCGAACGGCGGACGGTCGACCCGCATCGTGAACGGCAGCCAGGTGCCGGTCTCGGACGAGAGGATGCGCATGCGCTCGTCGCTGCGCAGCACCTCGACCAGGGAGACCGGAACCTGGTCGATCGCGTCCACCTGGGACGCCAGCAGCGCGTTGATGCGCGCGTCGTCCTCGGTGAAGTTGATGAGCACCAGCTCGTCCAGATACGGCCGGTCGGGCCGCCAGTAATGGGGGTTGCGCACGAACCGGCTCTGCAGGCCCGGTGTGAACTCGCGTGCGCGGAACGGGCCGGTCCCGATCGGATCGTCGAGGTCGAAGTCGGCGGGGACGATGCCGAGCGAGTACTGGCCGAGGTAGTCGTCGAACACCGCCGAGGCCTCGTTCAGGTGGAACTCGACCTGACGATCCCCCTTCGGTACCACACGGTCCAACATGGACAGACTCGCGGCGCCGGACTTCGGGTCGTCGGGATCCATGATCCGGGCGAACGTCGCGACCACGTCGTCGGGCGTGACGGGCCTGCCGTCGTGGAACCGGATGCCGTCGCGGATCGTCGCCGTCCACGTTCTGGCATCGGGGGAGGGCTCGAGACGCTCGGCGACGAGATATTCCATCTCGTACTCGGCGTCCCGGTCGACGAGCGGCTCGTAGAGGTTGCGCACCCGCGCGATGTCGGGACTGGCGACCGGGGAGTGCGGGTCGAGGGTGTCGGAGGCACCGCCGCCGGTGACGCCGACGCGGAGGGTCCCGCCGCGCTTCGGCGGACCAGCGGGGCTCTCGGCGGCGCTGGTGCGCCCGCCGCAGGCAGACAGGAACGGCACGCTGCCCGCGAGCGCGGCACCGCCCAGCAGAAGAGTCCTGCGCGAAATCTTCGCATTGCGAGAATGAACGGATGGGGAATGACTAGACGACGACATGGAGTCGAGCTTCCGGTAGGGGACAGGGACGGCGGATCGTCTCGGCGTGTCCGGCGCGGGTACGCGCGCCGGTGGTCGGTTCCGGCGGTGACGGGTCTGGGGGCTGTCCGCCACCGCCGGAACACGTCTCAGGCGCCGATCGATCTTCCGGCGTACTCCGGTGCCGGGCGCAGCAAGCGACGCAGCTTGTCGGCCACGTGGTCGGGGAACGGTGCCGCCCGCGATCCGGAGACGTGGATCGCCATCAGTTCTTCAGTGGCCACGACCTCGTCGTCGACGCGAAGTTCGTGGCACAGCCACACCTTCTTCGCGCCGACCGACAGCGCGAACGTGGTGACGTGCAGGTCGGCGTCCGGGCCGACCTCGGCGAGATAACGTACGTGCGCCTCGACGGTGTAGAGCGAACACCCGGTCTCGGCGCGGTAGGCCTCGTCCAGGCCCACTCGGTCCATCAGGTTCGTCGTGGCGAACCCGAACACCATCACGTAGAACGGCTCGGAAAGGTGGCCGTTGTAATCGATCCACTCCGGACGGACCCGGTCGCGGTACTCCAGGAATTCACCCACGGGCGCCCCCGCGGGCCTCGGCGACCGCCCGTTGGACGGCGATGACGGCGCGGTCGCGCTCGGCGACCAGTTCTGCGATGCTGCGGCCGTCGGCCTCCTCGTCACATCCGGAGACCATGTCGTCGCGCAGCTGCGAGGTCAGTTCGGGTGCGGTCAACCGCGTCCACGGCGCCTCGAGGGACGGTCCGAAGTGGTCGAGCATGTGCGCCATGCCGCCTTCGCCACCCGCGAGGTGGAACGTCAGGCACGGTCCGTGCACCGGCCAGCGCAGGCCGGGCCCGTCGGTGATCGCGGTGTCGATCTGCTCGACGGTGGCCTCGCCCTCGGCGACCATGTGCAGGGCCTCGCGCCACAGGGCCTCCTGCAGACGGTTGGCGATGAAGCCGGGCAGTTCGCGGTCCATGGTGATGACCGACTTGCCCACGTGGCGGTAGAACGCACTCGCCTGTTCGACGGCCCATTGCTCGCTCTTCTCGCCGCCGACGACCTCGACCAGGGGGATGAGGTACGGCGGGTTGAACGGGTGGCCGACGACGAGGCGACCGGGGTTGGCGGCCACGGTGGCCATGTCGGTCATGGGAAAGCCCGAGGTGGACGAGGCGATGATCACCTCGGCCGGGGTGACGGCGTCGATGTCGGCCAGGAGCGCGCGCTTGAGCTCCAGGTCCTCCGGGCCGCTCTCCTGGACGAACCCGGCGCCGTCGACGGCCTCGGCGAGGGTCGGCAGCACGGTGAGGTTGTCGGGCGACGCGCCGTCGGCGAGTCCGAGCTCGGTCAGGGCAGGCCAGGCGCCGTCGACGATGCGGCGCAGCTTCGCCTCGGCGTCGGGCGCGGGATCCCACGCCCGCACCCGGTATCCGCGGGCGAGGAAGTGGGCGGCCCAGCCGCCGCCGATGACGCCGGCGCCGATGCACGCGACCGTGCGGATGTCGTGGGGTTCAGGCACCGGTGTGTCCCTTCAGGTTCAGGATGCGGCGGGCGTCGTCGGGCTCGGCGATGGTGCCGCCGAGTCCCTCCACGACGGACACCGCGCGCTCGACGAGCTGGGCGTTGGTGGCCTTGACGCCCTTGGCCAGGTACAGGTTGTCCTCGAGTCCGACCCGCACGTGCCCGCCGAGCAGTGCCGAGTGCGCGACCCACGGCAGCTGGTTGCGGCCGATCGCGAACGACGCCCACTGCGCACCCTCGGGCAGCATGTTGACCATCGTCTGGAGCAGTTCCGGGTTGGCGGGCGCGCCGTACGGGATGCCCATGCACAGCTGGAACAGCGGCGGGGCGTCGATCAGGCCTTCCTCGATCATCTTCGTGGCGAACCACAACTGGCCGGTGTCGAAGATCTCCAGTTCCGGCTTGACGCCCAGTTCCTGGATGCGCTTCGAACCGGCGCGCAGCATGTCCGGTGTGGAGATGTAGAGCTGGCTGCCCTCCCCGAAGTTCAGCGACCCGCAGTCGAGGGTGCAGATGTCGGGCAGCAGTTCCTCGACGTGGGGAAGGCGGTCCTGGGCGTTCACCAGGTCGGTGCCGTCGACGGGCTTGAGCGGGTCCTCCTGGTCGATGACGAGGTCACCGCCCATGCCCGCGGTCAGGTTCACCACGACGTCCACTCCGGACTCGCGGATGAGCCGGACGACCTCGCGGTAGAGCGCGACCTCGCGGGAACCCTGCCCGGTTTCGATGTTGCGCACGTGGATGTGCACCACGGCCGCACCGGCATTGGCGGCGGCCACGGCGTCGGCGGCGATCTGCTCCGGGGTCACCGGAACGTGTTCGCTCTTGCCGACGGTGTCGCCCGCGCCGGTCAGCGCGCAGGTGATGATGACCTTGTCCTGCATGTGTTCACGGTCCTTCTTGGACGATGGTGCGGTCGATGAAGTCCTTCAGGTGCTCCCGCATCGCCTCGACGGAACTGCCCGGCTTCCCGGTCAGTACCTGGATACCGAGCCCGTCGACGAGTGCGCTGAGCTGGGTGGTGATCGCGTCGGCGTCCCGCTCGGCGAACACGCCCTGCTGCTGTCCACTCCGGATGGTCATGGCGATCGTGTGGAACCAGCGGTCGTAGGAATCCCAGTAGAGTCCGCGCATGTCGGGGTTCAGCGCGCACTCGTTCCAGACCTGGAGCCACACGGACCATTCGTCCCGCAGCAACCCGTCGGTGGGCAGCTGCAGTTCGACCAGCCGCAGCAGGCGGTCGTAGGCGTTGTCGATCGTGTGCAGTTCGGCGACCTGACGGTCGAAGGCGAGTTTCACGTTGCGGCGCAACGCTTCGGTGAGCACGGCGTGCTTGGTGGGGTAGTGGTAGTGGATGCTCGCCGTGCTCTGCCCGCACGCCTTGGCGATGTCGGCGATGCGCACGTGGTGGTAACCGCGTTCAGCGATGAGTTCCCACGCGGTTTCCAGAATTCTTCTGCGGGTCTCCGGTTGTGGACCGTCCTGTGTGGTGCTCGCCGACGGGGCGGGCACCGCCGTGACGGTCGCGGCGTCGTCGCTGCCGTTGAGCAGCCAGTTCACCGTGACACCGGAATGTTCGGCGATCCGGACGAGTTCGTGCGGGGAGAACCGTCGGGTTCCCTTGAGCGATTTGGACAGTTTCGTCTCGTCCAGACCGATCGCCGCGGCGAACTCCCGTTGCGCACCCGGTCTCGCGGGCAGGAGCCCACGGACGCGGTCACGCAATTCTTCCCTTCCGGACATGACGGTGGACCGTAGTAATCGCTTGCGGCAATCGCAAGGGTTCAACTGGTCAATCAGTCAATCGCAAGTCCGTGAACTGGGAACTCTTCGGAAATGAGGTCTGGGTCACCGCATCTGCACGCAACGGTTCGGTGACGATTCCCGTCACCCTGGGTATGCGGATCCATAACGGACGGACAGCACCGCGGCCGGTTCGGCGGATACGGCGGAAGCGGAAAACCGCCCGAATGCCGAGCGCGCTGACGTACGGTGATGCGCATGGTTGAGCAGAACGAGCCACGCACGCGCAGGCGGGACGGGGAATCGGCGGACGCGGGATTCTCGGATCTGATCGGCAGTCCGTTCCGGGTGGACAGGGATCGCATCGCGGCGTCGCCGTTCTTCGCACGACTCGGCGGCGTGACGCAGGTCGTCAGTCCGAGTGGGTCTGGTCTGCTGCACAACCGGCTCACGCACAGCCTCAAGGTCGGCCAGGTCGCCAGGGCCATCGCCGAACGGGTCGCCTCGGTGCCGGAGTCGCGGACGCTCGTCGACAAGCTCGGCGGATGCGACGCCGACGTGGTCGAGGCCGCAGCACTCGGCCATGACCTCGGGCACCCGCCGTTCGGGCATCTCGGCGAACAGGTGCTGGACCGCATCGCCAGGCACCGCTACGGGCTCGCCGACGGATTCGAGGGCAACGCCCAGAGCTTCCGCATCGTGACCACGACGGAGTCGGGCGGTCCCACTCCACGCGGGTTGAATCTGACCGCGGCGACGCGCGCGGCGGTCCTGAAGTACCCGTGGGCGCGGCTGCACTACCCGGACCCGCATCCGTCGACGATGCCGGTCCTGCCGCGGGGCGCGGGCGAACCGGCGGACGCACCGGGCACGGGGTCGAGCAAGTTCTCCGCCTACGTCACCGAACTCGCCGACGTCGAGGAGGCCAGGGCGCTGTGTGCTGGGCGGATCGAGCCGTGGCAGCAGAGCGTCGAGGCCTCCGTGATGGACCTGGCCGACGACATCGCCTACGCCATCCACGACATCCAGGACTTCCACCGGATCGGCGTGCTGCAGCACGCGGCCGTGGCGACCGAACTGGGGCAGTGGCTGTCCGGTGTCGACGAGCTGGCCCGGCTTCCCGTGGAGGCGCTGAGCGACCAGCATCGCAAGCCCGGGCGGTCACTGGAGGCGCTGCGCCGCCGGATGCACGCCAAGGACGCGTGGGTCGCCGACGACGAGGCCTTCGCCCGTGCCGTCGCGCGGGTACGCGCTGAACTGGTCGACGACCTGCTGGCCATCCCCTTCGACGGTTCGGTGGAGACCGAACAGGCGATGGCGGCCTTCTCGGCACGGTGGATGGCCCGCCTGGTCGGCGGTGTCCTGGTCGATCCGGAACCGCCCGTGCGGACCGGGCACATCACGCTGCGGCCCGCGCAGTGGCACGAGGTGCAGGTGCTGAAATTCGTGCACGTGCGGTTCGTGCTGCAACGGGCGGATCTGGCCCTGCACCAGCGCGGCCAGGCGCGGATGATCGCCGACCTGGTCGACGCCCTCGACGACTGGCTCACCGACCGGGACGAGGCGCGCAGGCTCCCCCGGAGGCTGCACGACCTGGTGACGCTGGCCAGGGAGCAGTACACGCGGCTGGCCGAGGACGCACCCGACCTGCTCGTCGGGGCGACCGGCGAGCAGGTGACGGGCAAGGACGCCGTGTGGAACCTCGCCCGTGGCCGCGCCGTGATCGACTTCGTGGCGTCGCTGACCGATCGCCAGGCGGCGGCGCTGCTGGACGGCATCACGGGACGCACCACCGAACCGTGGTCGGAGTCGTTCGTCCTGTGACCCCCGGCGCGGCGGCCGGTAGCGGACGGCGGCCGGGCGTCGACCGCGCGGGGCACGCGGTGGGCTCGTTACGGTGCTCGCATGACACGCGTTCGGCAGGTCAGTGGCGGCGGCAAGGCCGTGGAGGTCGAACCGGAGCGCCTCGCGCGATGGTTCGCACGCTTCGCCGAACGCGGGGGCGGCGTCACCACCACGACCCTCACGGCGACGTCGGTGACCGTGACCGCCGCCGACGGCACCACGGCGACCGTCGAGGTGCCGTTCCCGCCCCTCACCACAGCCACGCCGACGACAACCACGACGGCCGACAACAGCGCCGCAACCGAGAACCGTGCTGAAACCGAGAACGGCGCCGAAACCGAGAACAGCCCCGAAACCAACAACAGCGCCGCAACCGACCGACCCGGCGGGGAGGCAGCGCGCGTCCCCGGCCTGGCGGTGGAACCGCTCGTCGAGCACGTGACGGCGCCGCGCACGATCGGCCTGCTGTTGGTGCGGCTCGGCGCGCACAGTGTCGGTGTCGCGGAGGGCGGCGAGGTGGTCGTCTCGCGCACCGACCGGCATCTCGTCCACGGCCGCAGCGCCGCGGGCGGCTGGTCGCAGCAACGGTTCGCCCGCCGCAGGGCCGGTCAGGCGCGCAGCGCGTTGCGCGCGGCCGCCGACGACGCCGTCGAGGTGCTGGGTTCGCGGCTATCCGCATTGGACGGAGTGGTCCTCGGTGGTGATCGCAGGGCGCTCGACGAGCTGCGCGAGGACACCAGACTCGCCGACGTCTTCGCCCTCGCCTCGCCGCGTGTACTGGACGTCGGAGAGCCGCGCCGCACCGTGCTCGACGAGGCCGCGCGCAGGGCCCGCGCCGTCGAGGTGCTCATCCGGTGAACCCGCTCACCGGATGAGAACCACGTTGCGTGCGGCCCGTACACTGGTCGACGTGGTCGTCAGGTTGGAGTAACCCGCGCACGCAGCCGCCCGCTCCAGGGCCGCTGCGTGTGTCCGCGCGTATCCGCCTGTCTGTTTTCCCTTCGACGACCCGGAGTTCTCTGTGATCACGGCTACCGGCCTGCAACTGCGCGCGGGCTCGCGCATCCTGCTCGACGACACCACGCTGCGCGTCCAGCCCGGCGACCGCATCGGCCTCGTCGGCCGCAACGGTGCGGGCAAGACCACCACGCTGAAGGTCCTGGCGGGCGAGGGTGAACCGTACGCGGGGGAGGTCACGCTCAGCGGCGAGCTCGGCTACCTGCCGCAGGACCCGCGCGAGGGCGATCTGTCCGTGCTGGCCAAGGACCGCGTGCTGTCGGCCCGCGGGCTCGACAAGATCCTGCGTGACATGGAGAAGGCGCAGACGGCGATGGCCGAACTGGTCGACGACCGGGAGCGCGACAAGGCCGTGCGCAAGTACGGCAGGCTCGAGGAGCGCTTCTCCTCGCTGGGCGGCTACGCGGCCGAGAGTGAGGCCGCGCGCATCTGCGCCAACCTGGGGCTCGAGGAGCGCATCCTCGGCCAGCAGCTGGCGACGCTCTCCGGCGGCCAGCGCCGCAGGGTCGAGCTCGCGAGGATCCTGTTCGCCGCGTCGGAGGCGGGTGCCGGCGGGAAGTCCGGCACGATGCTCCTGCTCGACGAGCCCACGAACCATCTGGACGCCGACTCGATCAGTTGGCTGCGCGGTTTCCTCAAGGCCCACGAGGGCGGGCTCGTCGTCATCAGCCACGACGTCGAACTGCTCGACGAGGTCGTCAACAAGGTGTGGTTCCTCGATGCCACGCGCGGCGAGCTCGACGGCTACAACATGAACTGGAAGCGGTACCAGGAGGCGCGCGCCACCGACGAGAAACGCCGCCGCAGGGAACGCGCCAACGCCGAGAAGAAGGCGAGCGCGTTGCAGCAGCAGGCCGCGAAACTCGGGGCGAAGGCGACGAAGGCCGTGGCCGCGAAGAACATGGCCCGCCGCGCCGAGGAGATGCTGTCGAACCTCGACGAGGAGCGGCAGGCCGACAAGGTCGCCAAGATCACCTTCCCCGCGCCGGCGCCGTGCGGACGCACGCCCCTGACCGCGGAGGGACTGTCCAAGTCCTACGGCTCGCTGGAGATCTTCACCGGCGTCGACCTGGCCATCGACCGCGGGTCGAAGGTCGTCGTGCTCGGACTCAACGGCGCGGGCAAGACGACGTTGCTGCGCCTGCTCGGCGGCATGGAGAAGGCCGACACGGGGGAGGTCGTCGCTGGCCACGGCCTGCGGCTCGGCTACTACGCCCAGGAGCACGAGACGCTCGACCACGACGCCTCGGTGTGGGAGAACATCCGGCACCTCGCCCCCGACACGGGCGCCCAGGAGCTGCGCACGCTGCTCGGCTCGTTCCTGTTCTCGGGTGAACAGCTCGACCAGCCCGCGGGCACGCTGTCCGGCGGTGAGAAGACGAGGCTCGCGCTCGCCGGCCTCGTGTCCAGCGCCGCCAACGTGCTGCTGCTCGACGAACCGACGAACAACCTGGACCCGGCCAGCCGCGAACAGGTTCTCGACGCGTTGCGCAGCTACACCGGCGCCGTCGTGCTCGTCACGCACGATCCGGGTGCGGTGGAGGCCCTGGAGCCGGAACGCGTGATCCTGCTCCCGGACGGCACCGAGGACCACTGGTCCGAGGACTATCTGGAACTCGTCCAACTCGCGTGAGCCGCCAGGGCCCGCCCCGCGGGCCGTGCGGGGCGGGCCCGGCTCCCGATGTCGGGGCCGCCCGCGCCGGGCGTGGTTGCTCGGCCTCTGGTTCCGTACCCGCTGTTGCCCGACCCCGGCGAATTCTCCGGGTGGAACCCGGTTTTCGGCCCCTCGTTGGCGATTCGCCAGAACGCGCGCAGATAGTTAGTTGGTCAGCGCAAATACCGGATCGGCCCAACGATTCCGCGCATCTGCCGCGTTTTGCCGTTCTCGTCTGGCATTCCGGCGGAAGGTGTTCGATCATTGCGACGAGAGGGGTCGAATGTGGCCCAGAACACGACGGGCGGAAGGTGGATCGACGTGGTTGACCTGAAGAAGGGCGCGCGCATCACCGGAAACACGCGGGACAAGCTGGCCGCCGACTTGAAGAAGAAGTACGAGAAGGGTGCGAGCATTCGCTCCCTGGCGGAGTCGACGGGCCGGTCCTACGGATTCGTGCACCGCGTGCTGTCCGAATCCGGAGTCCAATTGCGTGGTCGAGGTGGTGCCACGCGGGTCAAGAAGAAGTAGTGGGAATCGGCCTCCGCGCGGCCTCTCCGGGCGCGGAGGTACCCCTCGTGCTCCCGCGCGGCACACACAGCATTGCCCCGAGCAGCACGACCGGATACACGAGATACCCGAATCTCGTCGCCGGGGTCAGCAGCGTGAAGGCGCCGAGGCCGACGGCGATGCGGAGCATGGCGTCCGCGCCGTCGACCGGCGGTCTGCGCAGCAGCCACCACAGCACCGCGGCCGCGGCGAGGCCGAGCAGGACGAAGGCGACGATCTTTCCCGCCTGTCCCGTCGCGGCGATGAGATGACCCGGCAGCGGGCTCGCCGCGGGTGAGGTGACGGCGCCGAGCCCGGCGGGGAACTTCAGGACGTGCTCGGTGAAGGCCCGGGGATCGACGAGCAGCACCGGCACGTTGACGAGACCGCAGGTTCCGACGAACACCGCGCTGTACCGGGCCAGGCCGCCTGCGCCGAGCCTGGCGCAGACCAGCACGCCCACGACCACGGCCGCCGGCAGTACGGTCAACTTGGCGCTCGTGGCCAGGGCGAGCACGAGTCCGGCCCACAGTGGCCGGTCGACCGCGGCCAGGCTGCAGCCCAGCACGAGCAGGCCGGTCATGGCGAGGTCCGGGCCCGCGGTCGCCCAGGTCAGTGCGGTCAGCGGGAACACCGCGGCCAGCTGGGCCGCGCGCACTGGCACGCGCGGACGTCCCAGCAGTCGCCACGCACCCCACGCGCACAGGACGGCCGTGAGGGCGAACAGCACGCGCGCGTCGGTCAGCAGATCACCGACCGGCGTGCCGCCGAACCACGCCCGCGGCAGGCCGAACACGGGCATCACCGGTCCGTACGGGGTGAAGTCGTCGACCACGGGTGCGCGGCCGAGTGCCGTGACGTCCACGTACGGAGTGCCGGTCGAGGTGAGCAGATCGGCCGAGCGCTCGATGACCCACACCTCGGGCTGCGCGGCCCAGCGGTTGGGATCCGGTGACCAGTCGCCACCCGAGAGCCGCTCGGCGAGCAGGACGCCCAGCGGCGCGACCATGCCGACGGCGCCGACGAGTCCCACCCCGACCCAGCGGGAGCGCAGCCGCCCGCCGCGCTCGCCGGTGTCCCGCCGCGCGCGGCGGCGCACCGAGAGCCGGAGCCAGACGCTGTGCGCGAAGGCGGCGCCGTAGGCGACGGCGGCGAAGGCGGCCCAGACACGGAATCCGTAGTGCTTGTCGGTCAGCGCCAGCGCGACCGCGTACGCCGTGCACACCGCGTACAGCAGCAGGTCGAGCCGCAGCACCTCGTCCGTCGGCCGAGCGCCCGCGGCGGATTCGGCCCAGCTGACGCGTACCCACTCCGGGACGAGGCGGCTCCCCATGGCTTGTCAGGTTAGGTGACAGGTCACCGGCGCCGGGAGGCAGTCACCGATCCGGACACCCGATCGGGAAGGATCATCACGGCGAACGTGTTGTGCAGGACATACGTCGGCCGAAGTTCGACCAATCTCGAACTTCGGTGGGTGTGGGGACTCGGAAGGGTGGAGGCCGGTGATGGACGGCACGTGGTCGTTGATGAGCGGTGCGATGCGTGCCGCGGACGCACCGAAGGGCCTGCGCAAGGGCACCGTGACGCGCGTGGCGTCGTTCGCCCGCCCGCACTGGCGGCGGCTCGCGGTCTTCCTCGGGCTGACGGTGGTGGCCGCCGTGATCGCGGTGTCCACGCCGTTGCTGGCAGGCCGGGTGGTGGACGAGATCGTCGGCGGGGGAGCCGTCGGCGTCGTCGTGTGGCTCGCGCTGGCCATCGCGGGACTGGCGCTGGCCGACGCCGCGGTCGGGTTGGCCGAACGCTGGCAGTCGGCCCACATCGGTGAGGGACTCATCTTCGATCTGCGCAGGGCGGTGTTCGCCCACGTCCAGCGGATGCCGATCGCCTTCTTCACCCGCACGCGCACCGGCGCGCTGGTCAGCAGGCTCAACAACGACGTGATCGGGGCTCAGCGCACCTTCACGGCCACGTTGTCCGGACTGGTCACCAACGTGATCCAGCTGGTGCTGTCGGTGGTGGTCATGGTGACGCTGTCGTGGCAGGTCACCGCGCTGGCGCTGGTGCTGCTGCCGATCTTCGTGATCCCGGCGCGGCGGATCGCCCGCAGGATGGCCGACCTGCAGCGGGAGTCGGCCGAGCAGAACGCCTCGATGACCACGCAGATGACCGAGCGATTCTCCGCGCCGGGCGCCACGCTCGTGAAGCTGTTCGGCAGGCCCGCCGTCGAGGAGGGCGAGTTCGCCGAGCGCGCGGGGCGGGTGCGGGATCTCGGCGTGCGGACCGCGATGCTGACCCGCTGGTTCATGACCAGCCTCACCCTCGTCTCCGCGTTGGCGCTGGCGCTCGTGTACGGCCTCGGCGGCTGGCTGGCGCTGGACGGCGAGCTCGCCGCGGGCACCGTCGTGTCCCTGGCGCTGCTGCTGACGCGGCTGTACACGCCGTTGACGGCGCTGGCCAACGTGCGCGTCGACGTGATGACCGCGCTGGTGTCGTTCGAGCGGATCTTCGAGGTGCTCGACCTGGATCCGATGATCAGCGAGAAGGCCGATCCGACGCCGCTTCCCTCCGGCGGGGTGTCGGTCGAGTTCGACGACGTGCGGTTCGCCTATCCCGCACCCGAATCGTACTCACTGGCTTCGCTCGAGGACGTGGCGACCCTGGACCACCGCGGGGGCGAGGAGGTCCTGCACGGCGTGAGCTTCCGCGCGGACCCGGGCGAGATGGTCGCGCTCGTCGGGCCGTCGGGCGCGGGAAAGTCGACGATCGCCGGACTCGTCCCGCGCCTCTACGACGTCGACGCCGGCGCCGTGCGGCTGGCCGGCGTGGACGTGCGCGACCTGAGTTTCGACAGCCTGAAGACGACGGTCGGTGTCGTCACCCAGGACGGTCACCTGTTCCACGACACCATCCGCGCCAACCTCGAGTACGCCCGCCCCGGAGCGACCGACGAGGAGATCACCGCCGCGCTCTCGCGTGCCAGGCTCGATGCGTTGGTGCGGTCGCTGCCCGACGGTCTCGACACCGTCGTCGGCGAGCGCGGCTACCGGTTGTCCGGCGGTGAACGGCAACGCCTGACCATCGCGCGTCTGCTGTTGGCGCGCCCGCAGGTGGTGGTGCTCGACGAGGCGACGGCGCACCTGGATTCCGAATCGGAGGTCGCGGTGTCGGAGGCGCTGGCCGAGGCGCTCGACGGGCGGACGTCGCTGGTGATCGCCCACCGGTTGTCGACCATCCGCGCGGCCGACCGCATCGTGGTGGTCGTCGACGGGCGTGTCGTCGAACAGGGCACCCACGAGGAGTTGCTCGCCGCCGGGGGCAAGTACGCGCAGCTGTATCGCACGCAGTTCAGCGAGAACGGCGACCGGCGCGAGCACGCAGAACACGCAGAACACGCAGAGCACGCCGAACACGGAGACGAGAGCGCCGCGGGTGCCCGCGCCGAGATCTCCGCCGGTCGTACGGACGCGGTGGCCGGCGGCGACGGCGCGGTCGCCGGCGAGCCGGCGGGCGTATGAACTCCGCCGGCGTCCGCCCCGTCCTCACCGTGCGCCGCGCACGCGGGGAGCCGCGGGCCGCGGCACTCGTCCTGCACGGCGGGGCCGAGCACGGTCTCGACCGCGTGCGCCCGTGGCGAGCGGCGTACCTGCGGATGGTGCCCTTCGCCCGCGCGCTGGCCTCGGCCTACGGCGACCTCGGTCTCGATGTGCACCTGCTGCGCAACCGGGTCCGCGGGTGGAACGAGCTCGACTGCGACCCGGTCACGGACGCGCGATGGGCACTCGAGCGCATCCGTGCCACGGCACCGGGGATGCCGATCGTGCTCGTGGGCCATTCGATGGGTGGCAGGGTGGCGCTGCGGATCGCCGACGCCGACGGCGTCGCGGCGGTCTGCGCACTCGCGCCCTGGACGCCCGAGGGCGAACCGGTCGAACCGGTCCGCGATCGGACCGTGCTCATCGCGCACGGGTCCGGCGACGAGCGGACCAGTCCGGCCGCGTCGCTGGCCTACGCCACGCGGGCGGCGCCGGTCGCGGCCAGGCTCGCACGGGTCGAGATCGCGGGGGAGCGGCACGCGATGCTCCGCAGGCCCGGTCTGTGGCGCCGGCTCGTCCTCGACGCCACCGCGCGGGCCCTGACACTGCCGGGTGCCGTGGACGCCTTCGACCGGGTGTGGTGGGATCCTGCTCCCGGACGCTTGTCGATCTCGCTCTGACGGTGCTGACCTGCGCCCGGGTGCGCCGCGACGGGGTGCGTTCGGGTGGAACGGACAACCGACACGGGGGCACGTGCGTCCTCCACACCGGGGTGTGCGGTTTAGTGGAGGCCGCGGCTGCGCCGGTGCCGGAGCGTGTCATCCCGGCATGCCGGGCGCAGCGGGCGAGACGGACGAGTACGACGAACTCACACGGACCGGGAGACGGCCATGACGCAGGGCGGGCAGTACGGCGGGGGATGGCCGGAAGGCCGGCCGCCGCACGGGCGGCAGCGACCGCCGGGCGGTCCCGCCGGACCGGGGCGCCCGGCTGGGCCCGGCGGGCCCCGTGACCCTCGGCGGCCGCGCGGCCCGCGGGAGCACCAGCAGGCACAGATGATGCCGCTGCCGGGCAGCGAGCAGGCACGGCGCGTGCCGCCGCAGCAGCACACCCGGGTGGCCCCGCCGCCCCACGACGTGCCCCCGGAGGAGCCGCCACCGCCGCCTCCCTCCCGTCCGGAGGGACGGCGCAGGCGTCGCTGGTCGTTCGGCAAGACGCTCGGCGCGCTCGCGATGGTCATCGTGCTGCTGCTGGCCGGCGTGTGGTTGTACCTCGAGTTCTCCATCAACCGGATCAACGCGATCGAGGACTACGAGGGCCGTCCGGCCGCCGCGGAGGGCACCAACTGGCTCATCGTCGGTTCGGACTCGCGCGAGGGTCTCGACGACGACCAGAAGGAGGCCCTCGCCACCGGGGACGCGGGCGGTGATCGCACCGACACGATGATGATCGCCCACCTGCCCGACAACGACACCAAACCGACGTTGCTGAGCCTGCCGCGGGACTCGATCGTCGAGATCCCGGGACACGGCAGCGGCAAGATCAACTCGGCGTTCGCGATCGGCGGGGCACCGCTGCTGGCCAAGACCGTCGAACAGTCGACGGGGCTGCGCATCGACCACTACGCCGAGATCGGGTTCGGTGGTTTCGCCGGGATGGTCGACGCCATGGGCGGGGTCGAGATGGACATCGCCGAGGAGATGCACGACCCCAAGACCGGCATCACGATTCCCGCGGGCAACCAGACGCTGGACGGGGCGCAGGCGCTCGGGTTCGTCCGCATGCGCTACAGCTCGGCGACGCCGCGTTCGGACCTCGACCGTGTCGTCAACCAGCGGCGGTTCATCGGCGAGATGGTCAGCCAGATGGCCAGCCCCGGCACGCTGCTCAACCCGTTCGACGTGGTGCCGCTGCTGGCCGAGGCGCCGGACGCGCTGACGATGGACGACGACGACCACCTGCACCACCTCGTGGCTCTGGCGTGGGCGATGCGCGGCATCTCCAGCGGTGGCGTGGTCAGTACGACGATGCCGACCACGAGCGCGTCGGCGGAGTACTGGGACGAGGAGCGTTCCACCGCGTTGCTGGATGCGCTGCGCAACGACACCGAGGTGCCCGAGAACGCCATCGTCGAGTAGGAGCTGTCGAGTGGGAGCTGTCGAGTAGTGGTTCCCCGGCCGCGGCCCGGTTGCCGGGTCGCGGCCGGGGAACCTGCGCTCGCCGGGCCGGTCAGGACCGGGCGCGCAGTACCTCGAGTGCCTTGTCGGCGTGCACCGACATCCGCAGTTCGCTCTTGACGACCGACAGCACGCGGCGGTCGGTGTCGATGACGAAGGTGTGCCGCTTGGTGACCAGCGGCCCGAACGAGCGCCGCACGCCGAACTGCGCGGCGACCGTGCCGTCGGCGTCCGACAGCAGAGGGAAGCCGAGGCCGTGGGCCTGGTCGAATGCCTGCTGCTTGTCCACCGGATCCCGGCTGATGCCGACCCGCTGGGCTCCCACCTCGGCGAACTCGGACTCCAGGTCGCGGAAGTGACACGTCTCGGCGGTGCAGCCGGGCGTCATCGCCGCGGGATAGAACAGCAGCACCACCGGCCCGCTCTCCAGGAACCCGGTGAGCGACCGGGGCGTGCCGGTCTGGTCGGGCAGGGTGAAGTCGGGCGCGAACTCGTCCTGTTTCATGCGTGCGAGTATCGCTGCTCGAGCACCGTGCGGATCTCCTCGCCCGTGGCCGTACCGCCGTAGTGCTTGCCGCGTCCGGCGAAGATGCCGACGTCCCGCAGCCGCCGGGCGTGGGCCGCGTTGCGCACGCCGTCGGCGCCCATGCGCTTGATGCCCAGCTCTCGGGACCGTTCGAGCAGCGCGTACAGGTGGGCGCGGGCGTTGTCGGCTTCGGTGCCCTCGGCGGCGAGGCCGTCGACGAGCGGGCCGGACAGGATCGCGAAGCCCACGGGCAGCTTGTGGGTGTGCACCAGTTCGAGGTCCGAGGCCCCCGAGATCGCCAGTGTGATCTTGACGTCCAGATCGGCCAGCACGGACAGCGTGTCGAGCACCTCGCCGCGCGGATCGAACAGGGCGAGGCTGTCGGTGCAGATCCGCAGCTTCTGGGCGGGCAGCCCCGTTTCCTCCAGTAGCCGCCGGATGATCCGCACGAGGTTCGGGTCGACCGCGAGCCGTGTCGGTAGCCGCACGCACAGGTCGGGCGCGCTCGGGAAGGCGCCGTACCAGGCGGCCGCGTCGCCCATGGACTGCGACAGCAGCTGGGTGCCGAGGCTCGGGGTCATGCCGGTGGCGTCGGCGAGCGGGAGGAACTCGGCACCGTCGAGCTTGCCGTGCCGGGGGTGATCCCAGCGCAGCACCGCGTTCACGACGGCGATCTCGTTGCTGCCGTCCAGTTTGACGGTCGGTTCGTAGTCGACGGCGAACTCGCCGTTCTCCATACCACCGCCGATCCCGGCACCGATGCCGTAGCGCCTGCGATCGCCCGCGTCGAGGTCGGGTTCGTACAGCATCCACTGGGCGCGGCCCGCCTCCTTGGCCCGGTGGAGGGTGATCTCGGCGGCGCGCTGGATCTCCTCGGTGCTGCCGGCACCCGCGTCCTGCACGACGATGCCCGCGCTGATGCTCACCGACACGCCGACCTCGCCGACGTAGACCGGCTCGCCGAGCTCGGCCATGGCCTCCTCGACGAGCGCGATGACGTCGGCGGCGGTGACGTCCTCGCCCCGGACCAGTACGGCGAAGCCGTCGCCGGCCAGTCGGGCGACGACGGTGTCCGGACCGGCGAAGACGGATTCGAGCTTGCCCGCCGCGTAACGCAGGACGGTGTCGGCCGCGCCGGGCCCGAGTCCGTCGTTGACGACACGGAAGCCGTCGATGTCGAGGTAGACCACGGCGATCCGGCCCTCGCCGGCACCCCCGAGCCACGTTTCCAGCGTGGTCAGGAAGCTGCCCGCATTGGGCAGTCCGGTGAGCTGGTCGTGGATGTTCTGCCTGCGCAGCGTCTCGCGGAGCAGGTGCAGTTCGTTGATGTTCTCGGCGAGCAGCACCGGGTGCAGGTCCTCGTCGTCGGTGCCGGCGAGCGCGGTGACGGTGACGTTGGTCAGTACGGCGCCGTCGGCGCCGCAGCCGAGCTGGACCTGTTCGCGTCTGCGTGGCCTGCCGTCCTCGGCGAGGTCGGCCAGCGCGGTCCGCAGTGCGGCGACGTCGCGCTCGTCGGTGCCCAGGTCGGTGAGCGCGTGCCCGGCCAGCGTGTCGAGGTCGGTGTCGAACATGTCGAGCAGCGCCGGGTTGGCGTCGAGGATGGTGCCGTCGGGGCCGGCCAGGGCAACCCCGCAGGGTGCGGCGGTGTACAGCGCGGCGAACCGTTCGACGGCGGCGTCGTGGGTGCCGCGGCAGTGCCGGGCCGCCGCGTCGGCGGCCTCGGTCACGGCGGACAGCACGAACCGCTCGAGCTCGGCCCTGGGCGCGGCGTCCCCGGCCGCGTCGGCGATCTCGGCGGCCCATCGGCGGGCGATGTCGGACAACCCTGGTGCGCCACCAGGTTCGGGCACCGTGCACCTCTCTCAGCTGGTATGCACTGCCGTGTGGTTCAGCTGCCCCGACTGAGCTGGTCCACGGCCTGACAAGTCGAAAAGGCCGGCTCGCCCGTCTGCGCGCCCGCGGAACACCGCAGAGTGCGCATCGACGGATGAGTCGGCCGAAAACGTTGCAAGACCATCATGGTAGCTACGCTGTGTCCACCGGCTGGTCGGGTGGTTCTACGCGCTGTGGCCGTCACGCACCGTGATTACACCGGCTGGAGGTGCACGGGCAGCCCGTCGACCGGTACGGGCAGCGAGACGTAGTCCCAGCGGACGCGGTAGTCACGCGGGACGGTGATCCGGTGGGAGCGGACCAGTTCGTGCAGCAGCGCCTTGGTCTCGAACATCCCGAAGTGGAGCCCGATGCACTTGTGTGCACCACCGCCGAACGGCATCCACGCGAACCGGTGCGACTTGTCCTCCCTGCGGTGCTCGGCGAACCGTTCGGGGTCGAACGTGTGCGGATCGCTCCAGCAGGAGGGGTCGAAGTGGTTCACCGACGGGGCGACGCCGACCAGTGAACCCTCCGGGATGTAGTGGCCGAGCACCTCGGTGTCCTTGACCGCCGTGCGCGACAGGCTCGGCACCGGTGCGACCAGGCGCAGCGCCTCCTTGATGACGAGTTCCAGCGACGTGAGCCCGTCGAGTGCGGCCGTGTCGGGGTGGTCGTCGCCGAGTGCCAGGGACTCCTCGCGCACCCGCTCCTGCCACTCGGGGTGCTTGGCGAGGTAGTAGGCGGCCGCCGTGGACGTGATCGTGGTGGTGTCGTGCGCGGCCATCATGAGGAAGACCATGTGGTTGATCACGTCGGTGTCGGTGAACCGCTCGCCGTCCGGAGTGCGCGCGTGACACAGCGCGGAGAACAGGTCGTCGCCGTCGCCTGTCCGCTTGGCAGGCAGGTTCTCGGCGAAGTAGCGCTCGAGCACCTTCCTGCCTTCGAGGCCCGCCCGCCAACGCCCGCCCGGCACGGGGAACCGCACGAGTGCCGTGCCCGCGCGGACGCACGCGACGAACGCACGGTTGATCTCCCGCGCCTCGTCGTCACTGCGCATGTCCATGAACACGCGCGTGGCGACGTCGAGGGTGAGCTGTTTGAGCGCCCAGTACAGCCGTGGCGAGCGCGGCCACGACGCGATCCCCTCCCGCAGGGTCGGGCCCATGCTGGCGACGTAACCGGCGAGCCGGTCGCGGGTGAAGGCCTCCTGCATGATTCGCCGATGCATGCGGTGTTCGTCGAAGTCCAGCAGCATGAGCCCGCGGTGGAAGAACCTGTCGATGAAGAACCGCCAGCCCTCCTGCGAGAAGGCCTTGTCCTTGTTCACCAGGGCCACCTGGGTGGCGTCGGCGCCGGTCAGGGTCACGATGCGCCTGCCGAACGCCCCCGTCCACGACACGGGTCCGTACCGTTCGAAACGTTCGAGCCCGTACTGCACCCCGAAGCGCATCTGGGTGAGCGTGTTGCCCACGACCGGCGCTCCCGCATCCCCGAGCACGGGGCGGAGTCCGCTGCCCGCAGGGGGCGTGGCGAGCTCGCCGGAGGGCCATCGCTGCCGCAGCAGCCGCCGGTCGATCGCCTCGGGCAGGGGCAGCGCGGTCAGCGGTGGCATCCGCTCCCTGAGTACGGTGCTCGCCCTGTCGATCGCGGTGCCCGCGACTCCGCGCACGGCACTGACTGGCGTGACGGCCATGATGAACCATCTCCTCGTCGAGACGTCCCTCCACGGTGCACCACGTGTTGGCGACCGGACAAGAAGGTTCCTCCCTGTGGACGTACGCCAGGTCGGCGTGGCTGACCGGTCGGGACGGGGACGGGATGGCACTGGCCGGGACGGGGCGGTTCAGTCGGGGTCGGTGGCCACGCCGATCCGGAAATCGCCGGGATTCACCGCGCGGGTCCGCCTGCGGTACTCGAGGGTGCGGCCGGGCCAGTTCGACACGACGCGTCCGTGTGCGGTGCGGTACCAACTCCGGCACCGCGTCCACACCGACCCGGCCAGGCGGTGCTGCACGGTCTCGTCCCACGCGCGCTCGGCCTCCGGCCGCACGTCGAGGTAGCGCCCCGGGTGTGCCGCCAGCCGTTGCACGGCGTCGCGGACGTACCGTGCCTGGCTTTCGAGCATGTACACGACCGAACCGCCGCCGAGGTTGGTGTTCGGCCCGTACATGAGGAACATGTTGGGAAAGCCGGGCACCGTGATCCCGAGATGCGCGCGGGCGCCGTCGCTCCAGACGTCGCCGAGCGGCCGATGCCCCAGACCGTGGATCTTCATGGGTGCGAGCAGGTCGAGCGCGGCGAAGCCGGTGCCGTAGACGAGGACGTCGGCCTCGTGGAGCGTGCCGTCGGCCGTGCGGACCCCCTGCGGGGTGATCTCGGAGATCTCGTCGGTCACGAGGTCCACATTGGAACGGGTGAGTGCAGGCAGGTAGTCGTTGCTGAACAGCACCCGCTTGCAGCCGAGCGCGTAGTCCGGGGTGAGCGCCGCGCGGAGCCGTGGGTCGGTCACCTTCTCGCGCAGGTGGCGGGCGGCCTGCCTGCTGAACAGTGGTGTGAACATCTGCCAGCGCGACAGGCACGCCTGGGCGAACTCGGTGTAGAGCCAGAAACCGAGGCGGTCCACTTTCTGCAGCGCGGGCACGGCGCGCAGCGGGGCGTGGTACCAGCGGTCGTAGGCGTGGTCGCGTTTGGGCAGGATGTACTGCGCCGACCGCTGGAACACCGTGAGCCGCGCGACCTCCGGCTGGATCTCCGGAACGAACTGGACCGCGCTCGCGCCCGTGCCGATCACCGCCACCCGTTTGCCCTCGAGCACGCAGTCGTGGTCCCACTCGGCCGAGTGGAAGGCGGTGCCGGCGAACGTCTCCATCCCCGGGATCGAGGGGTAGGCGGGCCGGGACAGCTGGCCGACGGCGGGGACGAACGCGGCGGCGGAGAACTCCTCGCCGTCGGTGGTGCGAACCTGCCACCGGGCGGTCGCCTCGTCGAACTCGGCGGAGGCGACCTCACGGCCGAATCGGATGTGGCCGAGCACGCCCTCCTCGCGCGCGGTCCGGCGCAGGTAGTCGAGGATGTCGGGCTGGCGGGCGTAACGCCGTGGCCACCGGGTGCCGCCCGCGAACGAGAACGAGTACAGCGGGGAGGGCACGTCGCATCCGGCGCCGGGATAGGTGTTCTCCCGCCAGACGCCACCGACGTCGCCGGCCTTCTCCAGGACGACGAAGTCGTCGACACCGTGGCGCCGCAGCTCGATGGCGACGGCCAGCCCGCCGAATCCGGCTCCGACGATGAGCGCGGTGGTGCGTGTGGTCATGGCGGCAGCGTAGGGACGCGCGCAGGCCCCGCCCATCGCAGCGGCGGACACAATGTTGATATTTCCGGACACGTTGATACGTTCGGCTCCGTGGCCGGCTGGGACTTTCCTCGCGGTGTGGCGAGCGTGGCGCTGCTGGCCGGGTTCGCGGAGGAGCTCGGCCAGCAACGGTGCGACGTGCTGCGCGGCAGCGGTCTCGACGACGACGTGCTGCGTGATCCGCAGGCGCACGTCTCGGCGTCCCAGGAACTGACGGTCGTGCGCAACCTCGTGGCGGGAGCCGGCGACCGCGACCCCGGGACACTCGGTCTGCGGGCCGGCACGCGCTACCACGCGACGTCCTACGGGATCTGGGGCTACGCCGTCACCAGCTGCGCGACCGTTCGGGCTGCGGTCGAACTGGCGCTGCGTTACGTCGAGTTGACCTACGTGTTCTGCATTCCGGAGCTGCGCACCGGCGGGCCGCTCGCGGAGCTGTGGTGTCACGACGCCGACGTCCCGCCGGACGTGCGGAGCTTTCTGATCGCCAGGGACGTGGCCGCCGTCGTCACGCTCGTTCGCGAGCAGGCCGGCGCCGACCTGCGGCCGACGGCGATGTCACTGCGCCTGCCCGAACCGGCGGATCCCCGGCCGTATCGCGAGATCCTCGGCGTGCTGCCGGAGTTCGGGCCGGCCACGCGCATCACGTTCCCGCACGCGGTGCTGGACCAGCCCATGCCGCAGGCCAGCGAGCACACCCTCGCGTGGTGCGAACGCCGGTGCCGCGAGGAACTGGAGGCACGCCGCAGCAGTACCGACGTGGCCACTCTCGTCCGCAGGACGCTCGCCGACCACGGCCCGGGGACGGGCATGGCCGAGGTCGCCGCAGCACTGTCGATGACCGAGCGGACCCTGCGCCGCAGGCTCGCGAGTGAGGGCGTCGGTTTCCGGTCGCTCGTGGACGGTGTGCGCCGCGAGCTGGCGCGCGAGCTGCTCGCCGACGACACCGTGACCGTCGAGCGGATCGCCCACCGGCTCGGCTACAGCGAGCCGTCGAGCTTCATCCACGCCTTCACGCGCTGGCACGGCGTGTCGCCGCGGGAGTTCAGGCGCCGAACCGGATCCGCGCGTCACCCAGGTGCAGGCTGAGGCGCGGGCGGTGTCCCGCGAGGTAGCCGAGTGGTCCGGACGGGTTGATGTTCCACGAGGACGCGGCGGCCTGCGGCCGTGCCGTCGAGCGCACCGCACTGGTCAGCGGGACGCCGTCGGCCTCCTGCCGGATGGCGAACGTAGCGGGCAGGCGTATGGGCGGGCCGGGCCGCGGGGAGAACGCGGCCGTGGCGATCCAGTCCTCGCCGGTGCCCGCGGTGGCCGTGAACCCGCGCCCGTAGGTGAAATCCAGGTCGGCCAGTTCCTTGGGGATGGCCCACAGCGCGCGCCCGCCCGCCATCGACGGCGGGCTGTCGACCCAGATCTCGGTGACCGTGCCGGTGGGCGTCCGCCCGCCCTGCACGGCGACAGCGGCGAGTAGCTCGTGGTACGACATCTGCCCGGAGGGCAGGTAGTCGAACCACGCCGTGAACACCAGCGCCGTCGACCCGATCGTGAGCGGAGCCGCGGTGGTGGGCAGACGCGGGACGTCCGCGGCGGGCACCGTCCACAGTGACAGGTAGGCGTTCGCGGTGAGGTTCCACGGTGCGGGCGGATACTCGGCGGACGGCGTGCTTGACTTCGGCGTTGCGGTCATGACTGGCTCCACGGCAGGAATTCGGGCAGGTCGGTCTCTGGGCTCAGGGTGAACTCCGGCGGGCGTTTCTGCAGGAACGACAGGACGCCTTCGACGGCGTCGGGACTGTCGGCGATGCCGGCGACGAGTTTCGAGTCGAGCTCGTGCACGGGCGCAGGCGAGTCGAGCGGGGACATGCGGTAGAGGAGCTGGCGGGTCACGGCCACCGACACCGGCGCGGTGGTGGCCACCAGTTCGGCCGCGAGCGCGTACGCCGCGTCCAGCAGCTCGTCGGGTGCGTGGACGCTGTGCACGAGCCCGGCTCGTTCGGCCTCGGCGGCGTCGACGAGCCGTCCGCTGATCATCCAGTCGAGCGCGCGTCCCATTCCGACGAGCCGGGGCAGGAACCAGGCCGAGGCCCCTTCCGGGTAGATCCCGCGGCGGGTGAAGACGAAGCCGAACCGGCTGTCGGTGGCGGCGAGCCGGTAGTCCGCGGACAGGGTGATGGTGATGCCGCCGCCGATCGCGTTCCCGTTGAGGGCGGCGATCACCGGTTTGTTCATCGTGAAGATGCGCCGCGAGCACCGTCCCGCCGGTTCCTGCCACGCGGCCCCCGGGTCGGTGGCCGTCGCGGCTGCGGTGTCGGTTGCGTTATCGGAGCCGGGACCGGAGCTGGGGCCGGAGCCGGGACCAGGGTCGGAGCCGGGGTCGAACCCGCTCTGCGACAGGTCGGCTCGGGCGCAGAAGTCCCTGCCTGCGCCGGTCAGGACGGCCCCGCGGACGCCGGGATCGTGGTCGGCCCGGTCGAGGGCGGCGGCCAGTTCGTCGGCCACGCGCACCGTGTAGCCGTTGCGC
>Ga0079224_100002035_pt1 | contig 24173 bp, 22 predicted proteins | sample Stecom2015_FD_80414 | JGI IMG/M metagenome (GOLD analysis project Ga0079224, IMG submission 80414) | Agricultural soil microbial communities from Utah to study Nitrogen management - Steer compost 2015 | ecosystem: Environmental > Terrestrial > Soil > Agricultural land | place: USA: Utah... | reverse complement strand
GTGCTCCTCTCGTCGATGCCGGGCTGCGCGATCGTCGAGGCCGAGATCGACGGCGTGCTGCACGAGTACACGAGCATCGAAGGCGTCCAGGAGGACGTCGTCGACATCCTGCTGAACCTGAAGCAGGTCGCGATCAAGATGCATGCGCGTGACGAGGCGGAGCTCACGCTCGCGAAGAAGGGCCCGGGCCCCGTCACCGCCGGCGACATCCAGGCCGACCACGACATCGAGATCGTGAATCCGGATCTCGTGATCGCGAACCTGACGCAGTCGGGCGAGCTTCGCGCTTATCTCAAGGTTGTGCGCGGCCGGGGTTACAGGCCGGCGTCGCAGGTCGCATCGTTCGAGGAGCAGTCGCGCCCGATCGGGCGCCTGCAGCTCGATGCGTCCTTCAGCCCGGTTCGCCGCGTCACGTACACCGTCGAGCGCGCCCGCGTCGAGCAGCGCACGGACCTCGACAAGCTGATCATCGACATCGAGACGAACGGCACGATCGACGCCGAGGAGGCGATTCGCCGCGCCGGCACGATTCTCAAGAATCAGCTCGACGTCTTCGTCGATCTGCAGGGCGAGGAGGAGACCGGCTACGGCAGGATGGAGGCCCAGATCGATCCGATCCTGCTCCGTCCGGTCGACGAGCTCGAGCTCACGGTGCGCTCGGCGAACTGCCTGAAGGCCGAGAACATCAACTACATCGGCGACCTGGTCCAGAGGACCGAGGTCGAGCTGCTGCGGACGCCGAACCTCGGCAAGAAGTCGCTGACCGAGATCAAGGAGGTGCTCGAGGCCCACGGGCTCACGCTCGGCATGCGCATCGAGAACTGGCCGCCTCCGCAGCTCAGGAACGAGGAGCAGTCCTCGTCGCTGACGTATTGAGGGTTTGAGCCATGCGTCATCGTAAGTCGGGCCGCAAGCTCGGCCGGAACTCGGCGCATCGCAAGGCGATGTACCGCAACATGGCGGCGTCCCTGCTGACGCACGAGACGATCAGGACGACGCTGCCGAAGGCGAAGGAGTTGCGGCGCGTCGTCGAGCCGCTCATCACGCTCGCGAAGGAGGACGGCGTGAGCCGTCGCCGTCTCGCGTTCAGTCGGCTGCGTGACGAGGCCGCGGTCGGGAAGCTCTTCAACGAGCTTGGCCCGCGCTTCAAGGACCGCCCGGGCGGCTATCTCAGGATCCTCAAGATGGGCTTCAGGCCCGGTGACTCGGCGCCGATGGCGATCGTGCAGCTGCTCGATCAGCCGGCGCGGAGCGGGGAGTCGGCGTAAGCCCTCCGCCTCGGGGAGGGGCCGAGCCCTTTCCCTGAGAGAACGCGGCCACACCGTTTGACTCGGCTCCGATAGCGTAGGCGACGCGGCATTCGAGCCGCGTCGCCTTTTCTGCTCGAGGACGGTCCGTCACGCCTCGACGAAGAGGCGCGCGTGCGCTTCACGCAGCACGTTCTTCTGGACCTTGCCCATGACGTTCCGCGGCAACTCGTCGGCGAACACGATCCGCTTCGGGACCTTGTAGTCGGCGAGCCGCGCCTTGCACGCTGCGATGATCTCGGCTTCCGACGAGACCGATCCGCGCTCGCGGACGACGACCGCGACGACGCCTTCGCCGAAGTCGGGATGCGGCACGCCGATCACGGCGGATTCGACGACGCCGGGCAGTTCGTCGATCACGGTCTCGACGTCACGCGGATAAACGTTGAGGCCGCCGGTGATCACGAGATCCTTGCCGCGGCCGACGATCGAGAGATAGCCGTCGTCGTCGATCACGCCGAGATCGCCGGTCTTGAAAAAGCCGTCGGCGGTGAAGTCGCCCGCGGCGTCGCGCCTCCAGTAGCCCTTGAAGACGTTCGGGCCGCGGACCTCGATGTGCCCGACCTCGCCGACCGCGAGCGCCGTGCCGTGATCGTCGACGATCCGCACGTCGACGCCGGGCAGCGGCAAGCCGACTGTCCCGGGCTTGCGATTTCCGTGGAGCGGATTCGACGCGATCACGTTCGTCTCGGTCATGCCGTAGCGCTCGAGGATGCGCTGTCCCGTGCGCCGCTCGAACTCGGCGAACGTCTCGGGGAGGAGCGGCGCCGAGCCCGACACGAAGAGCCGGACGCCGCGGACGAGGTCGGCCGAGAACTCGGACGCGGCGAGGAGGCGCGTGTAGTAGGTCGGCACGCCCATCATCACGGTGCAGCCGGGGAGATGACCCAGCACGTCGTCGACCGTGAAGCGCGGCAGCCACGTCATGCTCGCGCCGCTCGAGAGCACGCATCCGAGCGAGATGAAGAGCCCGTGCACGTGGTGGATCGGCAGCGCGTGCAGCAGGCGATCACGGGCCGTGAATCCCCATGCCGACGTCAGCGCCTCGGCGTTGCTCTGAAGATTCCCGTGCGAGAGCAGGATGCCCTTCGGCGATCCGGTCGTGCCCGACGTGTAAAGGAGCGCGGCGGGATCGTCGCTCGAGCGGCGGACCGTCGCGAAGCGCTCGCTCGCGCCCGCGGCGCGGTCGATCAGAGAGCCGCAGCCGTCGGCGCCGAGCGTCAGCACGACGCGCGCTCCGGCCGCCGCCGCGAGCGCAGCGACGGCGCGCTCGTTGCACGGGTCGCAGACGACGGCGCTCGGCTCGGCATGCCTGAGCAGCGTCTCGAGCTCGTTCGACTTGTACGCAGGATTGATCGGGTGGAAGACGAAACCCGCGCGGAGGCACGCGAGATAGAGGCAGAGGCTTTGCGGCGATTTCTCGGCCTGAACCGAGACGCGGTCGCCGACGTCGACACCGGCATCCCGAAGGCACGCCGCGATCCGCGCCGACATTCGATCGATGTCGCCGTACGTGAACGAAGTGCCGTCGCTCGTCGCGAGCAGCTCGTCGTCGGCGCGCTCGACGAGACGGTGGTGGAGATACGCGAAGAAATTCTGATCGACCGGAGTCATCGTGTTGCCGAATCCCGTTCCTGTCGCCCCGACGTGCTCACAACGCGCTTCGAATCCGGACCGCGAGCGCCTCGAGCTCGTCGATCGGCGTATGCGGGAAGTCGCTCGAGTGAAAACGCTGCCACGGCACGCTCGTCTCGTAGCGCGGCACGAGCAGCAACGCGCCGCGCTCGAACTGCGTGCGGTTCAGGAACGACGACAGGAGCGGGCCGCGCGTCAAGAATGCGCAGCGGGCGGCGCCCGAGAGGTACTCGCAGAAAGGGCAGGTTTCGTGAGACGGCGTCTTGATCATTGAGCTGCCCCGGTCCGTGCCGGCCTCACGCCGGATTCACGCGTCACGCGTCCGTGTGACGTCTGCGGCCGATTCCGTGTCGAGCCCGATCCGGCCGAGGTCCGTCGGCTTCTCGAGAAAGCCCGCCGCGCCCGCGGCTCGCAGCTCCTCGAGCGTGCCGAATCCCCACAGCGCCCCGAGCGGGCGAACGCGGTTCCTGAGCGCGCCGATCACGTCGTGTTTTCGATCGCCGATCATCACGGTGTCCGACGGCTCGAGGCGCTCGGTGGCGAGGATGTGCGCGATCAGCTCCCCCTTGTCCGTGCGTGTCCCGTCTAGCTCGCTGCCATAAAGGCCGGTGAAGAACTTTGCGAGCCCGAAATGCTCGACGATCCGCACGGCGTACACGCGCGGCTTCGACGTCGCGAGGAAGAGGCGCGCGTTGCGAGCGGTCAGCGCCTCGAGGGCTTCCGGAATGCCTGCGTAGAGCTCGTTCTCGAAGAGCCCGATCGTTCCGAACCGTGCGCGGTAGGCCGCGACGGCCGCTTCGATCTCCGCGCGATCGTTCGTCGCGAGAATTTCGCGGAACGCATCGGCGAGCGGAGGCCCGATGTAGCGTGTGAGGTCGACGTCCGCCGACACCGTTCGCTCGAGAACGTCGAGCGCATGCCGGATGCACGCGACGATCCCCTGCTCGGGGTTCGTCAACGTCCCGTCGAGATCGAGCAATACGTTCATTGTCTTCGCGTTCGAGTGCTCACGCGCGGCGCGCTCTGCGGCGCTTGCGGAGCCGCCGCAGCGTGATTTTCTGCCACGGGATACGCACGGCCCTCGCCGCGCGCTCGAGCAGCAGCGGCCGATAGCGTGCCGCGTCCTCGGGGGAAACGTTCTCCGCGTCCTCGAACCGGCGCCGATACTTGAGCTTCAGCCACGAGTTGTAGTCCATCTGGCACAGCACGTCGAACACGCGCCGGCGCCAGCGCGGCGAGTCCGGGCCGACGCACCACGCGATGCCGAAGTCGATCACATACGGCCGCTCACCGGGGCCGACGAGCACGTTGTCCTTGCGCTTCAGGTCGCCATGCGCGACGCCGGCCGCGTGCATCGCGTCGAGCGTTTCGAGGAGCCGCGCGAAGAAGCGTTCGCGGTCCTCGAGCTGCTTGTCGTGCCGGCGCAGCGACGGTCCGTCGATGTGCTCGAGCACGAGGTGACCGCCAACCAGCCCGTACGATCGCGGCACGCCCGGCACGCCGCGCAGCCGCTCGTACACGGCGGCCTCGCGCCGCAAAGCGCCGAGCGCAATACGGCGAACGAGCGGCGACTCGTGCGCCTTCTTCACGACGACGCGGCCGATCGGAGCTTCGAGCAGGTAGACGCTCGCCTGATAGCCGCGGCCGAGGAGACGGCCCGTGCCGCGCGCGAGCGCCTGCTCGACGAACGCTTCGAGCTCCGCGCCTTGCGCTGTGTCCGGCGCGGCGAGTGGGGCCCCTGTCGGGCGGCTGCCGCTTTCGGGCCCCGTCACAGCACGGGGCGTGCGGCGAGATACATGCAAATCAGGATGTACACGGCGATGGCCGCTTCGCCGTTCTTGCCGAAGCTTTTCTGCAGCGACCACTCGCCCCCGGACATCCGGCTCACGTTCTTGAACGTCGGCACGAGCGCGGGCGTCACGCGCGCCCACTCCTCCCACTCCGCGCCGAAGATCCGCTTGAGCTTCCGGTCCTCGTACTCGATCGCCGTCGGATAGTAGAACCAGAAGAACGCGAGCGCGACGAGCGGCGCCCACCATTGCCAGCTCGCGATCGCGAACCCGGCGAGCACGAGGATATTGCCGGTGTAGAGCGGATGGCGGACGAGCGCGTACGGCCCGTGCCGCGCGAGCTCGTGGTTCTTCACGATGAAGCCGCTCGCGTAGAGTCGGACCGCGGTGCCGACGACCGCCAGGCTCAAGCCGACCGCGGCCGACCACGTCGTCGGCTCGGCCGCGAGCGCGAACACGAGGATCAGGACGATGCCGAGCGCCTGGCGTGCGATCTCGTGGTAGCGCAGCTCCCGGATCGTGTGGCTGATGCCCGTGAGCGGCGGCAGATCCCTCGTTCGATGCGACATTCCGTGATCCCTTCTCGTATTCGCGCGGAAACAATTGTGTCAGACACCATTTTTCCGATGACCGTGCCCGAGGGTATTCGACGCCGTCGCGGGAAAAATGGTGTCTGACCCGATTTTTCTTCTCACGGCTCGGCGGCCGCGAACGCCTCGCGCGTCAGATTCCTGATTCCGTCGGGCTCGACGAGCACGTCGTCCTCGATGCGGATCCCGCCGTAGGGCAGGAGCCGCTCGACCGCGTCCCAGTCGACGCGCGCCCGGTTCGGCGCCGCCATTGTGCGCAAAAGCGCCGGAATAAAGTAGACGCCGGGCTCGATCGTGACGACGAAGCCGGGCTCGACGGTGCGCGTGAGCCTCAAGTACGGATGCTCGCCGGGCGGCGGACGCTCCTCGCCGTCCGGCGAGACCTGCCGGCCGCCGGCATCGTGCACCTGGAGGCCGACGAGGTGGCCGAGGCCGTGGGGCAGGAACGTCCGCGTGACGCCGTGCTCGAGCGCCTCGGCGGCGCTGCAGCGCACGATGCCGTGGTCGACGAGCACGCCCGCGAGGAGCTCGTGCGCCCGCTCGTTGAGCGCGACGAAGTCGACTCCGGCTCGGAGCTCCCGGCACAGCGTCTGCTGCATCGCGTCGATCGAGTCGCGGAGCGCGGCGAACTCTGCCGCATGCCGGACCGTCGTCCGAGTGATATCGGAGCCGTAGCCCAGGAACGACGCGCCTGCGTCGATCAGCAACGTTGCGCCGCGCTCGGGCGGCGTGCGATCGAGGCGCTGGTAGTGCAGCACGGCCGCGTGCCGATCGACCGCCACGATCGCGTTGTACGGCAGCTCGCTCTCGCGCTGCCCGGCGGCGTCGCAGTAGCGCTGGTGCAGGTCGAACTCGGACGTGTCCGCGGCGAACGCCTCTGCCGCCGCGCGATGCCCCCTGACCGCGAGCGCGGACGCGCGCTCGAGGCACGTCACCTCGTACGGCGTCTTGTACGCGCGATGGAAATCGAGCGCGCGGAGCACGGCCGGATCGTCGACCGACGCGAAGCGATCCGCGGCCGCGCCCGGCTCGCCGATCGCGCCGGTGCGCCGCGGCAGGTCGCGAAGGATTTGGAGGACCTGGGCGGCGTCGCGCGCGATCCGCACGTCGACGAAGTCGGTCCAGAAGCCTTCCGGGTCCTTCGGCGGCGCGTACCAGTAGTCGTCGGGCTGAAGGTAGATCAGCCGCGGACGCTGCCCGGGCGCGAGCGCGAGGACCGAGCCCGCGGCGTCGACGAGCGGCACGAACGCCTTGAAGTACGGCTCGATCCGGAACGGGTACGGCACGTCGTCGCGCGCGGGGAAGCGCTCGGGGCCCGCGAACACGCAGAGCGCGTCGAGCCCGGCGGCGCCGAGTGCCTGCTCGACGCGCCGCGACCACGTGTCGAGGTGGTCCCTATACGGCAATCGCAGGTCGTCGTCCGTCGCGATGGGCATCGGGCCGCGCTCCTCGAGGGGGAATACACATGATAGCGCCCGCTGCCGCGGCGGTGGCGCGGCTTGCCTTCGCCGCGCGTGCTCGTCACTATGCCGGTCCCGCGGCCGCGGGCACGGGCCGCCGTCGTTCTGCGGTGCGTCGGCGGGTCTCACGGCGCCCGGCGGCAGCGACCCCGGCCGGCCCTTTACGCAGTCGGCGTTTGCAACCCGTTCGGCCGGCGGAGACGAAGAGGATCTCGAGGATGGAAACGGTACTGACGGGCATCACGACGACCGGCGCCCCGCATATCGGTAATTACGTCGGCGCGATTCGGCCGGCGATCGCGGCGAGCGAGAACCCGAACACGCGCTCGTTCCTGTTCCTTGCCGATTACCACTCGCTCGTCAAAGGCAGGGATCCCGAGCGGGTCGCACCGTCGACGCTCGAGATTGCGGCGGCCTGGCTCGCGTGCGGCCTGAACCCGGACAAGGTCGTGTTCTACCGGCAGTCCGACATTCCGGAGATCCTCGAGCTCAACTGGATCCTGACGTGCCTGACGGCGAAGGGCCTGATGAACCGCGCCCACGCGTACAAGGCGGCCGTGGCCGAGAACGAGGCGAGCGGGGACCGTGATCCCGACAAGGGCGTCACGATGGGGCTCTTCTGCTATCCGATCCTGATGGCCGCGGACATCCTGATGTTCAAGACGAACAAGGTGCCGGTCGGCAGCGATCAGATTCAGCACGTCGAGATGGCGCGGGACATCGCGGGCCGCTTCAACCATCACTACGGGGAGACGTTCGTGCTCCCCGAGGCCGTCGTCGCGGAGCATACGGCGATCCTGCCGGGCCTCGACGGCCGCAAGATGTCGAAGAGCTACGGCAACACGATCCCGCTCTTCGCGCCGCGCGAGCAGCTACGGAAGCTCATCATGCGGATCAAGACCAACTCGCAGGCGCCGGGCGAGCCGAAGAACCCGGACGAGAGCTCCCTCTTCGCGATCTACCGCGCGTTCGCGACGCCTGCGGAGACGGCCGCGATCCGGCAGCGCTACGCCGAAGGGATCGGCTGGGGCGAGATGAAGCAGATCCTGTTCGAGTACATCGACGGGCACCTCGCCGACGCCCGCGCCGAGTACGAGCGGCTGATCGCATCGCCCGAGCACGTCGAGCGGATCCTGCGCGAGGGTGCGGAGAAGGCGCGTGAGGTCAGCCGGCCGTTCCTGGACGAGATCCGCCATCGGGTCGGGATCCGTCCGTTGAGCGGGGTTCGCATCGCGCCGTGACGGCGCTCCGGTCGGAGCGCGGCTCGGCCGCCGCTCCGACCGGGCGAGCTCAGCCGGCCGTCGTCCCGGTGTCGACGGACTGCACGACGAGCACCTCGGCGAGCTCGTCATTCTCCTTGCGGATCAGGATCGACGGGAACGCGAGTCCGCCCTGATCCTTCCAGTCGAAGAAGCTTTCGATCACGTCGGTCGCCTCGCCGTCTTCGCTCGCAACGGTCGTCCTGACGCGGACGAGCTTGTCCTCCGGGTCGACGTAGCCGCGCACCTCGTGGCCGTCGACGGTGAAGCTGACGACGCGATATTCGGTGCCGGCCACCGTCTCCGTGCCGACCGATGCGTTACGCGCGAGGGCGCCTCTGACGAACCCGTGCGGCGTGAGCCAGTAGCGGTGACGCTCCGACCAGTCGGCGCTCGCGTCGACCGTCGTCGTGCTCGCGGGTGTGCGCGCCGCGTTCGGCGCCGACGATTCGGCGCGGACCTCCTCGATCTCGAGCGACTCGGCGGCGAGGTCGATCTCCTCCACGTGGCTCACGATCCGGTAGTAGCTGCGGCGCCTGTCGGCCGGCGGCGGCACGTACATCGGCGAAGAGGGATCGGCGGTTGCGCGGCCCGCCGCGGCGAGGGCCTCCCGGTCCGGTACGATCGGCTGCGGGTTCCCCTTCTCGTAACCCGAGCCCGCCGCGACGACCCTCACCGTCGTGACGTCGGCGATCTTGAGCGCGTCCGCCGTAGGCCCGAGCACCGCCGCGGCGCCCTGTGCGTTCGCCGCGAACGGCAGCGCCAGCCAAAGCATCGACAGCGCGAGTCCCTGCCACGCGTTCTTTGCCATGACTTCCCCTCCGAGTGCTTTTTTCGTTACGCCTCCGCTTTCGCCCGGCTCGATGCGCGCGGCCGCTGCCGGGTCTCGTCCTTCGTGCCGGTGCGCCGCTCGGCTCTCTCCGGCTCGAGCACGGTCCTGAGCCAGCGCCCGGTGTGCGAGCGCTCCACTCGTGCGACCGCTTCGGGCGGGCCCGTCGCGATGACCTCGCCGCCGCCCGAGCCCCCTTCGGGCCCCAGATCGATGATCCAGTCCGCGGTCTTGATCACGTCCAGGTTGTGCTCGATGACGACTATCGTATTGCCCTGGTCGCGCAACTGGTAGAGCACGTCGAGCAGCTGCGCGATGTCCTGAAAGTGGAGCCCCGTCGTCGGCTCGTCGAGCACGTAGAGCGTCGAGCCCGTGCTGCGCTTCGAGAGCTCCTTCGCGAGCTTCACGCGCTGCGCCTCGCCGCCCGAGAGCGTCGTCGCGTTCTGGCCGAGCTTCACGTACGAGAGCCCGACGGCCATCAGGGTCTCGAGCTTCGTCGCGATCTGCGGCACGTTCCTGAAGAACGCGAGCGCCTCCTCGACGGTCATCTCGAGGACGTCGTGGATGTTCTTGCCCTTGTAGCGGATGTCGAGCGTCTCGCGGTTGTAACGGCGGCCGTGGCACATGTCGCACGGCACGAACACGTCCGGCAGGAAGTGCATCTCGACCTTGATCACGCCGTCGCCCTGGCAGGCCTCGCAGCGTCCGCCCCGGACGTTGAAGCTGAAGCGGCCCGGCGAGTAGCCGCGCGAGCGCGCTTCCTGCGTCGCCGCGAAGAGCTCCCGGATCGGCGTGAAGAGCCCGGTGTAGGTCGCCGGGTTCGAGCGCGGCGTCCTGCCGATCGGGGCCTGGGAAATGTCGATCACGCGGTCGATGTGCTCGAGCCCTTCGACGGCGACGACGGGCGCGGGATCTTGGCTCGACTTGTTGATGCGCTCCGCGGCCGTCTTGTACAGCGTGTCGTTGACGAGCGTGCTCTTGCCCGAGCCCGAGACGCCGGTGACGCACGTCAGGAGCCCGATCGGGAACTCGACGTCGATGCTCTTCAGGTTGTTGCCGGACGCGCCGCGCACGTGGATCACGATGTTCGGATCGAACGGCCGGCGCTCGGCCGGCACCGGGATCCGGCGGCGGCCGGACAGGTACTGGCCCGTCAGCGATGCAGGGTTCGCGCAGATCTCGGCGGGCGTGCCTTGAGCCACGACCTGGCCGCCGTGCGCGCCCGCGCCGGGCCCGAGGTCGACGACGTGGTCGGCGGCGAGGATCGTCTCGCGGTCGTGCTCGACCACGATCACGGTGTTGCCGAGGTCGCGCAGGTGGATCAGCGTGTTCAGGAGCCGCTCGTGGTCGCGCTGATGGAGCCCGATCGACGGCTCGTCGAGGATGTACATCACGCCGACGAGCCCCGAGCCGATCTGGCTCGCGAGCCGAATGCGCTGAGCCTCGCCGCCCGAGAGCGTATCGGCGCTTCGGTCGAGCGTCAGGTAGCCGAGCCCGACGTCGACGAGGAACCGGATCCGGTTCGTGATCTCGGCGACGATCTTCTGCGCGACTTCGCCGCGCCAGCCGCCGATCTCGAGGTTCGTGAAGAGCTCGAGCGCGTCCGCGACGGAGAGCGCGCTGATCTCGGGCAAAGTTTTGTCCGCGACGAACACGTTCCTTGCCGCGCGGTTCAGGCGAGTGCCGCCGCAGCTCGGGCACGTCTGCACGCTCTGGTACTTCGCGAGCTCCTCGCGGACCGCGCTCGACTCGGTCTCCTGGTAGCGCCGCTCCATGTTGGGGATCACGCCTTCGAAGCGATGGCGGGTGCGATACTCGCCGCCGCGCTCGTTCTTGAAGACGAAGACGATCTCCTCGTCGCCGCTACCTTCGAGCAGGACCTTGCGGACCGGCTCGGGTAACGTCTCGAACGGCTGCTCGACGTCGAAGCCGTAATGCGCCGCGAGCGACGTGATCATCTGGAAGTAGTACGGATTGCGCCGGTCCCAGCCGCGGATCGCGCCGCCGGCGAGCGACAGGCTCGGATGGCGCACGATGCGGTCGACGTCGAAGAAGCGCCGCGCACCGAGCCCGTCGCAGTCGGGGCACGCTCCGATCGGGTTGTTGAACGAGAAGAGCCGCGGCTCGAGCTCCGGGATGCTGTAGCCGCAGATCGGGCACGCGAACTTGTTCGAGAAGACGAGCGGCTCGCGCTCTTCGTCGAGGAACGCGACCTGCGCGACGCCGTCGCCGAGCGCGAGCGCGGTCTCGAACGACTCGGCGAGCCTGAGCGCGAGGTCGTCCCGCACGCGGATCCGATCGACGACGACCTCGATGTCGTGCTTCTTCTTCGGGTTCAGCTTCGGAGGATCGTCGAGCTCGACGAGAGAGCCGTCGATGCGCGCGCGGACGAAGCCTTGCGTGCGCAGCGACTCGATCGCGTCGACGTGCTCGCCCTTGCGGCCCTTCACGATCGGTGCGAGCAGCATCACGCGCGTGCCGGCAGGGAGCGCCGTGACCTGATCGACCATCTGTGAGACGGTCTGCGCCTCGAGCACGGTGCCGTGCTCGGGACAACGGGGAATCCCGGCACGCGCGAACAGCAGACGCAGATAGTCGTGGATCTCCGTGACCGTGCCGACCGTCGAGCGCGGGTTGTGCGACGTCGACTTCTGCTCGATCGAGATCGCGGGCGACAGTCCTTCGATGTGATCGACGTCGGGCTTGTCCATCATCGACAGGAACTGCCGCGCGTACGCGGAGAGCGACTCGACGTAGCGCCGCTGGCCCTCTGCGTAGAGCGTGTCGAACGCGAGCGACGATTTGCCGGAGCCCGAGAGCCCGGTGAAGACGATCAGCCGGTTCCTCGGCAGATCGAGGTCGACGTTCTTGAGGTTGTGCGTCCGCGCTCCGCGGATCTGAATGGTCTGCATGTGTGGTTGGCGCCTTTTCGGCGAATCGAAAACTATACGACGCCGCAAAACGGCGGCGCAAAACGTCGGAGGGGGCGCGTGGTTCGACGGGGCGAACGGTCGGAAGTTGCATCGAGAAGAATCGTGTCAGACACCATTTCCCTCGCGTCGAGAACCCTCGGCCGAGCGCTCCGTCCGGAAGATGGTGTCTGACACGATTTGTTCTCCCGCGCGGGCCCCGGTGGCCGCGCCAAACCGAAAACCGTGTCTGACACGATTCTCGGCGGCACTTCTTGCGGCGGCCCGATTTCGGCCCGACCCCGCCGGAAACGACGCTGAGAACCGCTCGCCGAAAACATCGTACAATACGGCCGTCCGGGCCCCGTGCCCCGCGAATCCACCGTCCACCCGTTGCCAGGCAGGAGCTTCGATGGCCAGAGGCGTCAACAAAGTCATTCTGATCGGCCACTTGGGCGCCGATCCCGAGACGCGCTACATGCCGAGCGGGAGCGCCGTCACGAACATTCGCCTCGCGACCTCCGAGTCCTGGAAGGACCGGGAGACCGGCGAGCAGCAGGAGCGCACCGAGTGGCACAACGTCGCGATGTTCGGCCGGCTGGCCGAGATCGCTGCCGAGTACCTGCGCAAGGGCTCGCAGGTGTACATCGAAGGGCGCCTGCGGACGCGCAAGTGGCAGGATCGTGACGGTAACGACCGCTGGACGACGGAGATCATCGCCAACGACATGCAGATGCTCGGCAGCCGTCCCGGCGCCGGGGCGCCGGCGAGGTCCCAGGAGCCGGCGGCCGCGCCCGCCGGCCCTCCGGTCGAGGATTTCGACGACGATATCCCGTTCTGACGGCACGAGCGGCGAAATCGGGGTCAGAAAATCGGGGTCAGAGCCCGTTTTTTGCCGGCTCACCTCGGTGTAGCGCCCTTTCGGGCGCCGGCCGATGTGACCCGGATTCCGAAGGAAAAAACGGGCTCTGACCCCGATTTCTGGCCGAACACCTTTTTCTGCCGGCGGCACCGCGCTAGGCTCTAACGCTCTCGGACGCAACGCATTCAAGGACGACGCCCTTTGGCGCAACGCTTTTTCATTCAAACCTTCGGGTGCCAGATGAACGAGTACGACTCGGCCAAGATGGCCGACGTGCTCGCCGAGCATTTCGGCGCCGTCCCGGCCGAGCGTCCGGACGACGCGGATATCCTGCTCCTCAACACATGCTCGATCCGCGAGAAGGCACAGGAGAAGGTGTTCTCGCTGCTCGGCCGGTGGCGGCAGCTCAAGGCCGCCCGCCCGCACGCGATCATCGGCGTCGGCGGCTGCGTCGCGAGCCAGGAGGGCGAAGCGCTCCTCGCGCGCGCGCCGTTCGTGGACGTCGTCTTCGGCCCGCAGACGCTGCACCGGCTGCCCGAGATGATCACGCAGGTGCGCGCCGGCCGACCGCACGTCGTCGACGTGAGCTTCCCGGAGATCGAGAAGTTCGACCGGATTCCGGAGCCCAAGAGCTCGCCGTGCACCGCGTTCCTGTCGGTCATGGAGGGCTGCAGCAAGTACTGCACGTACTGCGTCGTGCCGTATACGCGCGGCGAGGAGATCAGCCGGCCGCTCGACGACGTGATCGCCGAGGCCTATCGGCTCGCCGAGCTCGGCGTCAAGGAGATCAACCTGCTCGGGCAGAACGTCAACGCGTATCGCGGCCCGACGCACGACGGCCGCACGGCCGATCTCGCGACGCTGATCCACTACATCGCGGCGATCGACGGGATCGAGCGGATCCGCTTCACGACGTCGCACCCGGTCGAGTTCACGGATGCGCTGATCGACGCGTACGCCGAGGTGGACAAGCTGGCAAGCTTTCTGCATCTTCCGGTGCAGAGCGGCTCTGATCGCGTGCTCGCGCTGATGAAGCGGGGACATACGGCCGCGGAGTACGTGGAGAAAATCGACAAGCTGAAGCGCGCCCGGCCCGGGATCTCGATCTCGTCGGACTTCATCGTGGGCTTCCCGGGCGAGACCGAGCAGGATTTCGAGGAGACGCTCGAGCTGATCCGCCGCGTCGGCTTCGATCAGTCGTTCAGCTTCATTTTCAGCGCGAGACCCGGCACGCCGGCCGCCGCGATGCCGGATCCGGTCCCGCGCGACGTCGCGCAAGCCCGCCTCGAACGGTTGCAGGCCCTGATCAACTCGCAGGCGGCCGCCATCAGCCGCTCGATGGTCGGCACCGTGCAGCGCGTGCTCGTCGAGCGCGTATCGAAGAAATCCGCCCGAGAAATCGCCGGGCGGACCGAGAACAACCGCTGGGTCAACTTTGCGGGCGACCCTGCGCTCGTCGGCACGTTCGTCGACGTGCGCATCACCGAGGCTTTGCCGAACTCCCTGAGGGGCCGCCTCGAACCCGGGACGGCGCTGAGATCCATTGCCTGACGCGCAGACAACCGAGCACCGCGTCGAGCTTCTGCTCGTCCCGGACGATCACCGCCGGTTGGCGAACCTCGCGGGGCAGCTCGACGAGCACCTCCGGCTGATCGAGCAGCGGCTCGGCGTGCGGATCAAGAACCGCGGTAACCGCTTCGAGATCACGGGCCCCGAGGTCGCCGTCGAGAAGGCGCGCTCGGTGCTCGAGGACCTGTTCGCCGCGACGGAGCGCGATCAGCTCGACCCCGAGCGCGTGCACCTCGCGATCGTCGAGCACGACCGGCCCGGCGGGCGCGCTCCGCGCGACGAGTCCGTGATCCATACGCGGCGGCGCGACGTGCGGGCGCGCGGCGCGCATCAGGCCGAGTACGCGAAGGCGATGCGCGAGCGGGACCTCACGTTCGGCATCGGACCGGCGGGGACCGGCAAGACCTACATGGCCGTAGCGGCCGGCGTCGAGGCGCTGCTCGCCGACGCGGTTCGCCGCATGGTGCTCGTGCGCCCGGCCGTCGAGGCCGGCGAGCGGCTCGGTTTTCTGCCCGGCGACATGTCGCAGAAGGTCGATCCGTACCTACGGCCGATGTACGACGCGCTCTACGAGATGCTCGGCTTCGACCGAGTCGCCCGCCTCGTCGAGCGGCAGGTCATCGAGATCGCACCGCTCGCGTTCATGCGCGGCCGCACGCTGAACGAGGCGTTCGTGATCCTCGACGAGGCGCAGAACACGACGCCCGAGCAGATGAAGATGTTCCTGACGCGGATCGGCTTCGGCTCGCGCGCCGTCGTGACCGGCGACATCACGCAGACGGACCTGCCTCCGGGGCGCGAGTCGGGCCTCGAGCAGGCGTCACGCGTGCTGCGCGACGTGCCCGGCATCGCGTTCATCTATTTCGACTCGACCGACGTCGTCCGGCATCCGCTCGTGCAAAAGATCGTCACGGCCTATGCGCGCGAGGAAGCGCGGATGCGCGAGGAGCAGGCCGCCCGCGCCCCGGAGGCGCGTAGCCGGGCCCGCCGCGAGCGATGAGCCGCGCGCGGCTTTCGGTCACGGTGCAGCGAGCCGTCGCGTGCCCGTGGCTGCCCGACACCGCGTCGATCCGCCGCTGGGCCGCGGTCGCGGCCGGGCCCGCCGGCGGCGAGCTCACCGTGCGGTTCGTCGACGAGGCCGAATCCGCGGCGCTCAACGAAACGTATCGCCGGAAGAGCGGCCCCACGAACGTGCTGGCCTTCCCCGTCGACGACGTCCCGCCGCTGCCCGATGAGCCGACGCCGCTCGGCGATCTCGTGATCTGTGTGCCCGTGGTCGAGCGCGAAGCGGCCGAGCAGGGCAAGACCGTCATCGCGCACCTCGCGCACCTCGTCGTGCACGGCACGCTGCACCTCTTGGGATACGACCATGAGGAGGAAGCCGCAGCACGTGTGATGGAGGATCGGGAACGGGAGATTCTCGCGGCCTTCGGTTTCGAGGACCCGTATCGGAGCGAGCGAGGTGCCTGAGGCCGCAGGGTTTTGCATGTTTTTCGAAGGAAGTCCGGCGTTTCGGCGCGGAAAATTTGCCGCCGCGTCCCTTGAACGCTCGGGGTCCTGACCCCAATATACGGATCAGTTCGATGTCCGACGACTTGCCCTCTACACACGACGCCCCGGGCCTGACCGGCTGGTGGGCGCGGCTGTTCCAGAACCGCAGCGACGACCTCAAAGGCCGAGAGGAGATCGCGGCGTTCCTGGCCGAGAGCCGTGAACGCGGTTTGCTGGCGGCGGACGAGTACGCGATGTTGCAGGGGGTGCTCGAGGTCTCCCAGACCCACGTGCGCGACATCATGGTGCCTCGTTCGCACATGGTCGTGCTCGAGAAGGACGCGCCGATCGACGTGCTGCTGAAGACGATCGTCGAATCGGGGCACTCGCGGTTCCCGGTCATCGGCGAGGATCGTGACGAGGTCGTGGGGATTCTGCTCGCGAAGGATCTGCTGAAGCATTTCGGCAAGGATCCGAGCTCGTTCGATCTCGAGAGCCTCTTGAGGCCTGCCGTGTTCATCCCGGAAAGCAAGCGCCTTAACACGCTGCTGACGGAGTTCCGGCAGAGCCACAACCACATGGCGATCGTCGTCGACGAGTATGGCGGCGTGTCCGGGCTCGCCACGATCGAGGACGTGCTCGAGCAGATCGTCGGCGACATCGACGATGAGCACGATCCCGAGGAAGCGGAGTCGATTCAGGATCAGGGCGAAGGACGCTTCCATGTGCTCGGCCTGACGCGGATCGAGGACTTCAACGAATACTTCTCGTCGAACCTGAGCGACGAGGAATACGACACGATCGGCGGGCTGATCATGCACGAGCTCGGGAGGCTGCCCCGCCGCGGCGAGCATCTCGACTTCGGCGGCTTCCGCTTCCGCGTCCTGAGGGGTGACCGGCGGCGCATTCAGACCGTCGAGGTCATACGGCTCAAGGACGGCGAAGCGGGCTGACGCGTCCGTCCGACGACGGCGGCGCTTCGAGGCCGCCCTCCGGCTCAGGTACGAAACCGTCTCATGAACGAGCGTACGCGGTATCGAGCGCGGCCGATCGGCCCGCGCGCGGCGAAGGCCGGGCTCGCGGCGGCGGCCGGGGCCCTTTTGCCGCTCGCGTTCGCGCCGTTCGATCTCTTCTTCGTCGCGCCGCTCTGCTATGGGGCGCTCTTCGTCGTCTGGCGCGGTGAGCCGCCGGTGCGCGCGTTCGGGCTCGGCTTCCTGTTCGGGCTCGCGAGCTTCTTCGCCGGCGTGCACTGGGTGTACGTGAGCCTGCACGTCTACGGTGGGCTGCATCCCGTGATCGCGTGGACGATGACCGGGCTCTTCGTCGCGGTGCTCGCACTCTTTCCGGCGATCACGGGGTTTCTCGCCGCGTGGCTCGAGCGCACGTCGGGTGCGGCCGCGTGGCTCGTCGCGCTGCCCGCGCTTTTCGTCCTGACCGAATGGCTGCGGGGCTGGATCTTCACGGGCTTCGGCTGGTTGTCCGCGGGCTACAGCCAGACCGAATCGTGGCTTTTCGCGCTCGCACCGGTCGGCGGATTGCACGCGATGAGCTGGGCCGTGCTGCTCACGTCCGGCGCGCTCGCGGCGATCGTGCTCGGCGCACGGCGCGAGCGGATGATCGCCGTCGGCACGCTCGCGGTGTTATGGGGGAGCGCGTACGCGGTCGACGGCATGCGCTTCACGCGGCCGAAGGGCGACTCGGTATCCGTCGCGCTCGTTCAGGGAGCCGTGCCGCAGGACCTCAAGTGGCTTGCGGAGCATTTCAACGAGACGCTGCGGCTCTACCGGAACCTGACGGAGCAGAGCGCGGGCGCCGACCTGATCGTCTGGCCCGAGGCGGCGATTCCGACGTTCTACAACGACATCGTCGGCTATCTCGCGGGGATCGAGAACATCGCCGCCGAGCGGGGCGGCTCGGTCGTCCTCGGCGTGCTGACGGGCTCGATCGAGAACTTCCAGAACGCCGTCGTCGCGCTGACCGATCCACGCCAGTTCTACGTGAAGCGGCACCTCGTGCCGTTCGGCGAGTATTTCCCGGTGCCGGATTTCGTCCGCGACTGGCTGCGGCTGATGAACCTTCCGTACATCGATGCGGAACCCGGCGCGGACGAGCAGCCGCCGCTCGACGTCGCCGGCGAGCGTCTCGCGATCACGATCTGCTACGAGGCCGTCTTCGGCGCGGAGCAGCTTCACTATCTGCCTGACGCGACGTTGCTCGTGAACGTCAGCAACGATGCATGGTTCGGCGATTCGATCGGTCCGCATCAGCATCTGCAGATCGCGCGGGTCCGCGCCGCCGAAGCGGGAAGGTACATGCTGCGCGCCGCGAATACCGGCATCACCGCGGTGATCGACCCGCGGGGACGCGTGGTTTCGCGGATCCCGCAATTCGAGCCGGGCGTGCTGACGGACGTCGTGGAAGGGTTCACCGGCGCGACACCCTATGCCGTCGTCGGCAACTATCCCGTGGTGCTCGGCGCGCTTCTCGTGCTACTGCTCTCGCATGCTCGATCGTTCTACACGCGGGTCGCACGCTCGGACGCGGCCTAGCCGAGCATTCCGCAGCCGCAGACGAATCGTGTTTACCGAGCCGGCGCGGACGACTGCGGCGCGGCCTCGACGTGCAACGGCAAACGGGTGACGGGCCGCCACTCGCCGTCCGCGTCGCCCTCGACGATCACCTCGTAGTCGCCGGGAACGAGCCGCGCGCCCGGCACGCCGACCGCGAGCGCCTCTTCGTAGCCCGGCTCGATCCCGCTCGTCTGCACGAGCGGTGCCGCGGCCGGCTGCGAAGGACGCACCGTCACGCGGTACGTTTCGTAGTCGGATGCTCCGGGATCGACCATCAGCATGATCCACTCGCCCTCGTCGGGACGGGCGATCACGTGCCCGTCGCCGCGCGTCGCGAAGAGCGGCTCGATGCGAAACGCGGGGATCTCCCCGCTCGCGCGGGCTCTGAGCTCGGCGTTCTGCACGTAAAGCACGGTGGAAAGGAGCAGCGACGCGGCAAGGAGCACGGACGCGGCGGCCGCGTAGGGCGCCGAGGCCAGAAACGCGAGCCGACGGCGGGGCCGTGACCTCGGCAGCTCGCCCGCGAGCGCGAGCTCCCCGAGCCCTTCGCGGAGCCGCTCGGCGAGCTCGATCTGATCCAAGAGGTCCGGATCGCCGAGGTACGTCTCCTCGAACGCCGCCTCCTCGCTCGGAGTCAGCTTCCCCTGCAGATAGCGCTCGACGACGAGCCGCCGTTCGATGTCCTGTCGCGTCATGCTCATATACGACCTAGTGTCCTCGGGGCCAGGGAACTCTCAGCTCACGACGTCGAGTTTTCGACGCCTCGCCGCCTGCATCAGCAATGCCTTGAAGCGCTGCTTCGCACGAAACAGCACGCGGTTGAAATGCGACGCATCGATGCCGAGCGCGTCGCAGATCCGGTCACGATCCTGATCCATCAGGTAAAGACGAATGAGCACCTCGCGGTCGCGGTCGACCGGAAGCTCGTCGAGCAGGGCACGGACGCTCGCCGCGATCTGCTCGCGCGACAGCGTGTCTCCCGGCCCCGGGCGGGCGTCGGACGCCGCGTCGATCGACTCGAGGTCGGTCGACGTGGCGCGGCGTCTCGTCTTGCGCTGCGCCGCAGAGACCAGATTGATCGCGATGCCGCGGAGATAAGCGCCGAGCCGCTCCGGCTCGTCGATCGGAGAGGCGCGCAGCTTCTCGATGGCGATCACGTAGGCTTCCTGCCGCAGATCCTTCGCGAGCTCCGGATCCGACGTCCGACGCCGCAGCAGATACAGCAGCCCCCGGCCGTATCGCTCGACCATCTCGCGTTCCGCGGCGCGGTCGCCGCGGCCGATCCTGCGCACGAGATCGATCGACGTCTGCGCCTCGACGGCGTCGCGTTCGCTCGGCGCCTTCACGACTCCGCCTTCTCTGCCACGCCTCTTTCTCGATCTCGAAAGTGAGACGGTAGCACCGATGGCGACACTATATCGACTGACGGCGGTGCAAAGACCTCGTCGAGTCTCCGGGAAACGCCACAGAGGAAACGACGATGAACATCATCAGAAAGAAGCTCGGCAAGGGCGAACGCGATTACTTCTGGGTCGTCGAAGTGCTGATCTTCGTCACGATCACGCCCGCGCTCGTGCACAGCGTCTTGGCTCTGCGAGACCTGCCGGTCGTGTGAGCGGCGCACGTGGGACGTGAGGCGGCACCATTCGGAGCGGCCGCGCCGGAGCGAAGCATCAGTCGGCTCCGGGCGGCCTCGTTCCTGCGCGGCGTCGAATCGACGCGGGCGACGGAGGCGGCGAGCGTCGCGCTCTTCTTCGTGCACGCGCTCGTTCTGCTCGTCTGCTACTACGTGCTGAAGACGCTGCGCGAACCCCTGCTCTTGACCGAAGGCTCGCCGGAGATCAAGAGCATCGCGCAGGCCGTCGTTGCGCTGGTGCTGCTGGTGGCGGTCCCCCTGTACGGAGCCGTCGCAAAGCGCGTGGGCCGCCGCAAGCTCGTGCGTGCGATCACTGCCTTCTTCGCCGCGAATCTGGTCCTGTTCTGCCTGCTGGGTCGAGCCGGTGCCGACGTTGCCGTCGCCTATTACGTATGGGTCGGCGTGTTCGGCGTCGTGATCGTCGCTCAGTTCTGGGCGCATGCCGCAGACGCCTTCGACGTCGAGAGCGGCGAGCGGGTATTTCCGGTCATCGCAGGCGGAGCGGTGCTCGGCGGCTTTGCAGGGCCGCTCCTCTTTCGCGTCCTCTATCCGGTCCTCGGCGTCTGGCCGCTGATGCTGGTCTGCGCGGGGCTGCTCGCCTTGACGCTGCCGCTGATGGAGTGGAGCCGGCGTGCGGTGCCCGAGACCTTCCGAGCGAGGGACGCCGAATCCGTCGCGTCCGTTCGCGCGGGCCTCTCGCTCGTGCTGAACGATCGCTATCTGCGCGGGCTCGCGGTCCTCGTCGTGCTGCTCAATTGCGTGAATACGACCGGCGAGTACCTGCTTTCGAAGCACGTCGTAGCGTATGCCGACCGGGCGGTCGCGCTCGACTCCGGGCTCGACCGCGGCGCCGTCATCGGCGCGTTCTACGCGAGCTTCTATTTCGCGGTGAATACCCTTGCGGTCGCGACGCAGCTCTTGCTCGTCGGGCGCATCTTCCGCTGGGTCGGCGTCGCGGGAGCCGTGCTCGTCGGGCCGCTCCTCGCGGTCGTCGGCTATGCGCTCGCTGCGTTCGTGCCGGTCTTCGCGATCCTGAAGATCGTGAAGACCGTCGAGAACGGCGTGAACTATTCGCTGACGAATACCGTGCGGCACTCGCTCTATCTGCCGCTCGCGCCGGGGGCGAAATACGAAGGCAAGACGGCGATCGACGCCTTCTTCTGGCGCTTCGGCGACGTGCTTCAAGCCGGCATCGTCTACACAGGCGTGCACGCGCTCGGTTTCGGGGCGCGCGAATTCGCGTGCGTGAACTTGGGCCTCGCGCTGCTGTGGCTCCTCGTCGCCGCGCGGCTCTCGCGCGGCTACCCGCGGCGTAAGCGGCCGTCCGCGATTCATTCCTGCGACGATCCCCGATCGGCCGCCGCGGCTTCGAACGCACCTGCGAGGTTCAGGCGCCCGTGCCCGTAGCGGTCGTCCCGACCCGTCGGATCGCTGCCGAGATAGTCGGCGCCCTCCTGGAGCCAGCGCTTGATCTCGGCGGGTGTCGCGTCCGGATACCTCGCAAGGAGCAGAGCCGCCGCGCCGGCGACGAGCGGCGCCGACATCGACGTTCCGAAGTAGCACGCGTAGCCGCCGTAGTTGGTCAGGGACAGGATGTCGGTCCCGGGCGCGGACAACGAGACCTCGGGTCCCCGGTTACTGCCCCAGATGGCGTAGGCTTGCGGGTCCTCGCACTGGTGGACCTGAAAGTCGTCCCACTGATCCGTTGCGCTGACGGCGATGACGCCGCCCGCGAGGATCGGATCGGAGCTGCCGGCGAGGTTGGCGGGATAGAAGACCGAGCGGTCTTCGCCGGTTGCGCACGCAGGGGTGTCGGCATCGAAGACCGCCTGGTGCTGACCGGCCGCGAGGACGACGACGGCGTTCGCTTCGACCGCTTCGCGGATGGCGTCGCTCAGGCCGTCGTCCGGATCGCCGTGCCATCCCCATGCGCCGATCAGAACACGCGCGCCGAGGTCGATGGCCGCGTAGATACCGTCGACGAAAAGTGTCGGCGCCCACTCCCAGCGGCAATCGCCGGTGGCACAGCCCGAGTAGCTGACTCGGACCGGCGCGACGCGCGCATGCCAATCGACTCCGGCGATTCCAACCGCGTTGTTCGATGCCGCGGCCGCGACTCCCGCAATCGAGGTGCCGTGATGGTCGTCGAGAAGGGGCTCGGTCGTTCCGGCTCCCGTGACGTCGGCCCCCGGAACGATCTTGCTCTTCAAGTCCGGGTGCTCGGAGGACACGCCGAGGTCGAGGACGGCGATGGTCACGTCAGCCGAGCCTTGGGAAACCTGCCATCCGGCAAGCGCGCGGATGTCTGCTCCCGGTGCGCCGCCGACCCGGCCCGCAGTAGTGTGTCGCAGCGACCATTGCCGGGCGAAAAGCGCGTCATTCGGAGATCCGGTCCAGACCGCGTCCGGCGCCGGGGACGGACAACGCGGAAACGAGCTGGAAGCCGTTTCCGGCGGAGGCTCCGCTGTCGGCGTGCCCCGTGACCCCGTTGGCGGCGGCGGGATTTCGAGGAACCCGATGCGCGGGGGCAGAACCCTTACGAGCGAGGGCTGTGCATACCTCGTCCTCGGGTCGACCGCGAGCTCGTTGATATAGCGGAGCGCGGCATCCGGCTCCTCGCGCGGGAACGTGACGGTGAACCGGGACCGGCGCTCGTCGATCTCGAGCACGTCGGCGCCGAGCCGCTCGAGCAGCTCGCGGCCGGTCTCGAGCGGCACATCGGGCTCGAAGCGGACGGTGAACTCGTTGACGAGCACCAGCTCCACGTCGCCTGACCGATACACGGGGACGGCCGACTCCACGGCGGGGTGCTCCTCGAGGACGGCGACAGCCCTGCGAAAGACCTCGTCTTCGACGCCCTCGGCAGCGCCCAGGAAGGCAATCCCATAGCGCTGCTGCAGCAGGGGCAGCGGCACGAGCGTGACCGCGGGCTCCTTCTCGACGGCCGCCTGAAACTCGTCCAATCGTCCTTCGACGATACGCACGGCGCTCGATCGTTGCGCGGCGGGCAGCGAGATTCTTCTTCCGTCGGCGATGTAGAAAGCATCCTCCTGGGCATAAACCTCGAGCATGGAAGCAACGGCTGCGGCGAGGACGACTACGGACAGTGTGCGTGCCATGAGCCTTCTCCCGGCGGCGGCGAGCACGTCCCACGTGTCCGCCGCGCAAAGACCCTCGAACCGATCAATAAGACGTCAGGTGGGCGTGACCGCCATGCACGCCGAGGCTTCCTCGATGCCTTTCCGTGGAGAGCTCGAGCCGGACGATGCCGTCGTCGGTCGACTCCAGGATGTTCATCGTGATCGCATGAACGCTCTCCGTCGGATGCTCGTACGAATCGCGCACTCTCACGTTCATCAGGCGCCAGAGGCTTCGCGTGCTCGGGACTCGCCGCGCGATGTAGGGCCCGGACATCCAACGGGTGCGCGCGTTCTGCAGAGCGCCGTGCGGAATCACGATGTAGTCCCCGTTCGGCTCGAGCGGTCCTATGAAGCTGAACCGTTGCCCGACTTCGAGGTGCGCGCCGGCAGCCTCCACGCGCAGCACCGTATGAGCCGGGCGGGGCTGCGGGCCGAGCGGCAACGCTTCTTGCGCGATCGCCTCCTCGAGCTCCTCGATCGGTGCCTGCACGGGCTGCTGTGCGAGCACGTCGCAGATCGGAGCCGCAAGAACCGATGCGGCGAGCATCGCGCGATAGTGCCTGAATCTCATCGTGGCTCTCCTTGTTATCGGTATCGGCGTCGAGTGATCGCGACGCCGTAACGCGATTCGCGTCACGGCGCGGCTAGCGCCAGTCGCCCATCAGCACGAAAGCGCCCCAGAAATACGGATCCCGCCAGCGCCGCTCCGCCGCGATCTCGAGCTGCGCCGCGCGCAACGCCTCCGTGGGCCGGAGGCCTCGCTCGAGCATTCCGGCGTAGAAGCGGCTCATCAGCTCCGCGGTTGCCCGGTCGGGAACCTGCCATAGGCTCGCGACCGTGCTGCGCGCCCCGGCCTGCATGAACGCATGCGTGAGCCCCAGCAAACCCTCGCCGCGAATCTCGCGGCCGAGCGCGGTCTCGCATGCGCTCAGCACGACGACGTCGGCATCGAGGCGCAGCACGCGGATGTCGTCGAGACGGAGAAAGCCGTCGCGCGGCGCGCCGTGCTCGTCGATGCCGGACAGCGCGAGGCCCGAGAGCGACGGATAGCGCGAATCGACGAAGCCGTGCGTAGCGAAGTGCACGAATCGATAGAGGCCGAGATCGGCGTTCAATACCGCGTCGC
>Ga0079224_100002032_pt1 | contig 24183 bp, 23 predicted proteins | sample Stecom2015_FD_80414 | JGI IMG/M metagenome (GOLD analysis project Ga0079224, IMG submission 80414) | Agricultural soil microbial communities from Utah to study Nitrogen management - Steer compost 2015 | ecosystem: Environmental > Terrestrial > Soil > Agricultural land | place: USA: Utah... | reverse complement strand
GTTGATTTACTAATAGCAGGATGATCATTTAAGGCCCTTGCAACAGTTGAAAATGTGATGTTCAGTTCTTTGGCAATATCCAGTATAGTGACTTTCTTCATTCGGTAATATAATATTTAAACTTGGGTTGCCGGAACTAGACCACCAAAGCAAAGATCCACGGCTATTGTAGAAAATATACGAAATAATTTATCAAACATAGAAAAAATGAAGGTGATATGCAATTTTGCTATATAGCAGCGGGCGATATCATTGTGAAGCCAAAAACAATAAAATAATACGCTGCCTATTGCAATTTTCATTCTTTAGTTCTATTTTTATGCCAACGTTAGCATTAACCTAAGTAAACTGAAGATCTATGTTATTATTAGGAATAGATATTGGAACATCTGCTATTAAGATATCAGTGGTAGACGCTGACAAGCAAACCTGTGTCGCCTCGTTAAGATATCCCGAAGAAGAGGAGACAGCGATTTTAACTCCCGAGGCAGGCTGGGCAGAGCAATCACCCGATATGTGGTGGGAGCATGTACAACAGGCGATCCGCTCATTAAACAATCAAAAATGTTATAACCCGCAGGATATTAAGGCTATTGGTATTGCTTATCAAATGCATGGATTGGTCATGGTTGACAAAGCGTTAAATAATCTTCGTAACGCGATTATCTGGTGTGACAGTCGGGCTGTTTCAATAGGAGAGAAGGCTTTTCGTGCATTAGGAGAAGAAGCCGCTCTTGCTAGCTTGCTCAATTCTCCCGGAAATTTCACCGCTGCTAAATTGGGATGGATAAAAGAATATGAACCAGTTCTATATGATAGCGTATATAAAGTAATGCTTCCAGGCGATTATATTGCCATGAAATTAACAGGAACCATTACGACAAGTATTTCGGCTCTTTCTGAAGGGATATTTTGGGATTTTCGGAACAAGCGATTATCCAAAGAACTTATGGACTATTTTGGCTTTAGAGAAGATCTAATACCAACAGTGACACCCCTTTTCGGGGAACACGGCAGGCTTAGCAAGGAGATAGCCGATAAATTGGGTCTTGCTGCCGGTATTCCTATAAGTTATAAGGCAGGAGACCAGCCTAATAATGCATTATCCTTAAATGTTTTAAATCCAGGAGAGGTGGCCGCAACGGCAGGCACATCCGGCGTTATTTATGGTGTAAGTGACCAACTTGTTTATGATCGCCTCTCGCGTGTGAATACATTTGCTCACGTCAATTACGGGTTAGATGACCCGAAGGTTGGTGTATTGCTTTGTATAAACGGCACGGGGATTTTAAATAGATGGGTTAAAGAACAATTCGGAAAGGGACTTGATTATGAGGATATGAATAGGCTGGCTTCGACAGTTTCCTTAGGAAGCGATGGGCTTAAGATACTGCCATTTGGAAATGGTGCCGAACGGATTTTGGAAAACCGTATACTTGGTGCGCACTTAGCCAATCTGGATTTAAATAAGCATCAGCGTGAACATGTATTTAGAGCTAGCCAGGAGGGAATTGCCTTTGCTTTTCGATATGGTCTTGATATTATGAGAGAGAACGGTATGTCTCCCGAGGTGATACGTGCGGGTAAAGCTAATTTATTTTTAAGTGACCTATTCACACAGATTTTTGTGAACGTAACGGATACCCCCGTCGAACTTTACAATAACGATGGCAGTGTTGGAGCTGCGCTTGGAGCAGGTATTGGTGCCGGCGTTTTTAATTCATCGAAAGAGGCTTTTCAAAACGCAAAAGCACTTAGGGTAATTGAACCAAATCCCAACTGGAACTATGAGGAGGAATATGGTCAATGGCTGCATCTATTAGAGAATCAATTGAAATAATGTATTATAATAAACTAATAAATAGATATCATATGTCAATTATTATTGGAGAACGCGAGTATTTTAAAGGAATCGGACAAATAAAGTATGAAGGTCCGGAAAGTGATAACCCATTAGCTTATCGTTGGTACGATCCTAACCGGGTAGTAGGAGGTAAAACCATGAAAGAGCATCTTCGCTTTGCTGTAGCCTATTGGCACTCATTCAATGGAACGGGTTCGGATCCTTTTGGTGGTCAAACGCATGTGTTTCCGTGGGATGAGCACGCAGACGTAATTCAGCGGGCAAAAGACAAAATGGATGCCGCATTTGAGTTCTTTACCAAAATTGACATGCCATACTATTGCTTCCATGATGTAGATGTAGTGGATTATGGAGATAATGTTGTGGAAAATGAAGAACGTCTGCAAAAATTAGTCGCTTATGCAAAAGAAAAACAACAGGCTAGTGGCGTAAAATTGCTATGGGGAACGGCTAATCTCTTCAGTCATAAACGCTATATGAACGGCGCTGCAACGAATCCTGATTTTCATGTTGTGGCGCACGCGGGCGCACAAATCAAAGCGGCACTCGACGCAACAATCGCTTTAGGTGGTGAAAATTATGTCTTCTGGGGTGGTAGAGAAGGTTATATGACCTTGCTGAACACGGACATGAAGAGGGAACAGGAGCATTTGGCGAAGATGTTACATATAGCAAAAGACTATGCACGTTCGCAAGGTTTCAAAGGCACCTTCTTCATTGAACCCAAACCTTGTGAACCTACAAAACATCAATATGACTACGATGCCGCGACTGTTATAGGCTTTCTACGTCAATATGACTTGTTAAATGATTTTAAGCTAAATCTGGAAGTGAACCACGCTACCTTAGCAGGACATACTTTCCAGCATGAGCTACAAGTAGCTGCGGATGCGGGATTATTAGGTTCCATTGACGCTAACCGTGGCGATTACCAAAATGGATGGGATACGGATCAGTTTCCGAATAATATCAACGAACTGGTGGAATCTCTGTTGATCATTTTAGAGGCGGGTGGTTTTGCTGGAGGCGGTATTAACTTTGACGCTAAAATTAGACGTAACTCAACCGATCCGGCCGATTTATTCTACGCACATATCGGTGGCGCAGATACTTTTGCACGTGCTTTATTAGTGGCAGACAAAATTTTGAAAAACTCTGACTATACTAAAATAAGAAGAGAGCGCTACCTTTCTTTCGATAGCGGTGATGGCAAAGCCTATGAGGAAGGAAAGCTATCGTTAGCGGATCTTCGCAACCTGGCGATTTCGCTTGGTGAACCGAAAGCAATCAGTGGTAAACAAGAATATTTGGAGAATCTGATTAATCGGTATATTTAAAAATGTACTCGGAAACCCTGCCCCATAAGCAGGTTTTTTGGTTTGCTCAAAAAAATGTAATATATTGAACCCTCAATATTAGAAAAGCCAACAAAAAATAAAATTTGGAATGAAACCGAGACGTAATTAATATTGACACATAGAGCAATATTATTTACTCGAGCGCTCATCAGCAATTAAAAAAATAATAGATGAAAACAATTAAAGGACCAGGCATTTTTTTAGCACAATTTATTGGAGAAAATCCACCATTTAATACCCTAGATTCTATTTGTAAGTGGGCCAAAGATTTAGGGTTCAAAGGTATACAAATTCCCACATGGGCGACCTCTTATTTCGACTTGCAAAAAGCCGCTGAAAGCAAGACCTATGCTGATGAAATAAAAGGGCTTGTAAATAGTTACGGTTTAGAGATTACGGAGTTATCAACCCATTTACAAGGACAACTGGTAGCAGTGAATCCCGCATATGATAAATTGTTTGACGGCTTTGCTCCGGAGAAGTATCATAATAACCCGAAAGCTCGTACCGAATGGGCGGTTCAGCAGCTCAAATATGCAGCGAAAGCCTCACAGCATCTTGGCCTTACCGAGCATGCTACTTTTAGCGGTGCCTTGCTGTGGCATACCGTTTATCCTTGGCCGCAACGTCCTGCGGGTCTAGTGGAAGAAGGCTTTAAAGAGTTGGCTAATCGATGGTTACCCATCTTAAATACATTTGACGAAGCTGGTGTTGATCTATGTTACGAAATTCATCCGGGGGAAGACCTACATGATGGTATTAGCTACGAGATGTTTCTAGATAAAGTCGATAACCACAAAAGAGCTTGTCTTTTATATGATCCATCTCACTTTGTACTTCAATGCTTGGATTACCTAGCCTATATAGATCATTACCATGAGCGTATTAGAATGTTTCATGTAAAAGATGCCGAATTTAATCCAACAGGTAAACAAGGTGTTTATGGAGGATATCAGGGTTGGGTTGAACGTGCGGGTCGATTCAGGTCGTTAGGCGATGGTCAGGTAGACTTTAAGTCAGTGTTTAGTAAACTCACCGCGTACGATTTTAGCGGATGGGCTGTTATGGAATGGGAGTGCGCACTAAAGCACCCCGAAGATGGTGCTAAAGAAGGGGCTAAGTTTATTAGTGAACATATTATTCGAGTAACGGATAAAACATTCGATGATTTTGCTTCTACCGGGGTGAATGAGAAACTCAATAAAGAGATACTAGGAATCCGCTAGATCAAAGAGTAGGAGGTCGTCTAGAAAGTAGTTTCCGGACGACCTCTTACTTAGATTTAGAAACTGCAATTAAATCCGAGATTAAACCACCGTCCCGGCAGCGGAATAGCTGATGCTTCAATATAGCTCGTATCGAATATATTATTGGCGTCTAAGAACAGTCTGTACTTCTTCCAGTTATAGCTCAGTTTTACATCTGTTAAAAAATAATTTTTATAACTTATCCGCTCAACAAAACGTTCTGATATACTGAATGATATAGGTTCTGATCTAAAGCTTAATTGCAGTGCTGCTTGATGCCTTAAACTCTCAATGGCGTATTTGGACATAACAGGATCCCGGTAAACTGCCTTTACCTTGGGATCTAGGTAATTATAGGCAAGACCGAGATACCAGTTACTATTAGCGAGGGTGCTCAATTGCCAATTGGCATTTATATTAAAACCTTGCACCTGATTTTGCATAAAATTGGAAGCACGCCAACTTTCATCGGTGTTAGCCCTCGTCCAATCAATAAAATCAGTTATTTTCCTGTAAAAATAACTGATGCTTACAAAACTACGCTCATTGTTATATTTTAATCCCCCTTCTGTATACCAAGCATTTTCGGAATTTAAATCGGGATTACCAACATTGCCTCCACCATTGGTGTAAAGATCGGTAAAAGAAGGAATTCGCTGTCCCGAACCCGCGTTGATATAGAGACGCCAATGAGGAGCTAATTTATAGCCCAAGTCTAAGCCAGGGTATACCTGCCAGCCGAAATGTGTGTTATAATTCAAATAGGCGCCGATATTAGCTGTTAATCGTTCCGAAAATTCAGTTTTATACTCGGCGTACAGGCCATAGTTATTTCGTTGTCGATCGCCCATATTCGTACTGATGAGAAATTCATTTCGCAACTCTATGCCTAATCCTAATACACCCCTTCCTGTGCCATAGGTAGCATTGAACTCTGTGTTAACTACATGAGAATGGTGTAAATTTCTGAACAAGCTTAAATTATACTGGTTGTAACGATAGTCGTCATAATTATATCGATAACTCAGTCGCGGTGAAAACTTCCATCGATTTAAAGTGCTGCTGGTAAACCCAAGCGAAAAAAGGGCGGTTTGTACAATCTCCTTTGCTTCTTTGTCATTTGGCGGAGCGTAGAAAGCATTGGCTCCAAAATTATTATAGGTATAGCCTCCCATGAGATTCCACAGTCCCTCATGATGGTTTTTTATCTTTCCTTGATAAAAAATCTTGCTGTTATTGTAGGGCGTATTATAACGATATCCATTTCCGGAATCATGACTTCCATATACGAGATGCGTCGCAGTACTACCTGCGAATCCGGTACCCAATTGGATAGTGCGTCCGTTATAAGGGCCGCTGCCTTCTTCCTTACTTTTTAAACTGGAAGCGAGTTGGACAGTTCCCTCGTAGAAATCGTTATCAGGTGTTCGGGTGACGATGTTAATGGCTCCGGTTAAACTATTTATACCATAGACACGAGCCGCTGGCCCACGGATAACTTCCACTCGTTCTATGGCTCCGATAGGAATTGGGATATTCATGGAATGGTGTGCGGTTTGTGGATCATTTACTTTAATACCATTGATCAAAATCATCGTTTGCTCGAAAGTACCCCCATCAATACTGATATCCGCTTGTGCACCCCATGGACCTCGCTGTCGAACATCCACACCGGGTATAAAGCTGAGCAACTCACTAACCGAACGCGCAGGTAAATTTTTTATTTGCTCTTTCGTTAGGATATTGATATTTCTGTTTTGTTCCGAAAAAGGTGTCTGAAGGCGATTTTCATTAATAATCACTTCATTTAGTGAAGTAGTCACGGTATCCGTGTCAATAGATGATAGGGGCGATTGTGCTAATAGGGCCTTTGTAAAGAGGCAAAAGACTATAAACGTAAAAACTCTCATGACAGCTAGGTGTTTTTAAAAGTGCTTCTTCCGGTTTCTCATAGTAGAAACCGGTGCAAATTAAACAGCTATTACGTTAGATTAGGTAGTCCGGTTTTAATATTAGAGGTAGTCCGGATTACTTATTGCCATTCTTCCCTGCCAAAGGCTTTACCATTAGGGGGGATGCTATCTTTTTCGGGATTAACCAGGTGGCGGCTATCAATTTTTAAAAGATTTTTCAGATCGGGCTGCCCGGCATCGATCCATGCCGAATACCAGAAACTGCCGGTAGCTAAGATTGATTTCCTCATCTGTCTTTCTACCATTCCGCCCAATGATCGATGATAAGCTGTTGAGTAAGAACGGGAATAGACCCTTTCCAATGTACGTAGTCGGTTTTCATAGGTGTATTTTTTTTCCTTGGGATGCCGATCGTTAAGCGTAGATTCCAAAGTCAACACGCTGTCGACGAGTAAAAAACTTTGCTGGACGATTCTCCAAGCCTCATCTAGCGGATCTGCAACATACCGGGCACGGCCGACAATAAAATTATATTGATGAGCAAACAATTCAGGAAGACGGCTTTCCCAGAACGCGTGGATTCCGACTTGATTGGTCAATTGACCATTGTAATTGTGCGTCGTATGAAGTGGAACATGTGCGTCGGCAATATAGTGCCCCAAGTCAGCAGAATATCGTAGAATCTTCGATAGTTCACCATCGCTAAAGGCTTTTGTTAAAAGACGGTAGGTTCGATCGATCTGCCAAGGCACAATACCATGGCTGTTGAGTGTATCCTCGCCGTACTTTGAGACGGCTTCCGACCAATGCTTCGGTAAACTATCAAATGGATGGCTTCCATAAGCATCGATGTCAATATAGTGTCGGGCCGCCTCGTATTCATTGGCATATCTTCTTTTGTCAGCGTCCACCGCGTGTTCACTTAAATACAACAGATGTTTTTTGTAAAAAGGAGCCAATTGGCTTGGTAAGGTGAAAACGGCTAAGCGATTGATCTCTCTGTGGGCATAAAAGCCCCAAGAACTTAAGAAAAATATGGTTGTACAGGCTAATAAAAATGTCAGGATACGATTCATAAGCAAGATTCGTTTCAAACTCTTTTTAAAACTTTTTTGTAATATCCAAATCTTAATTCTATATTTGCAGTCCGAAAAAAAACATTAAGGATTAAAGGCTAAAAAATGGCAAACCATAAATCTTCAATTAAAAGAATTAGAGCTAACGCTGCGAAGCGTTTAAGAAATCGTTACCAAGCAAAAACAACGCGTAACGCTATTAAGAAATTACGTGCGACAACTTCGAAAGAAGAAGCCGCTACTTTATTACCTCGTGTAATATCAATGCTAGATCGTTTAGCAAAGAAAAACGTGATTCATAAAAACAAAGCATCTAACAATAAGTCTAAATTGACGAAGTTCGTTAACGGTTTAGCTTAAGATATATAGTTTAAGATTTTTGGGGTTGGGATTTTTTCCACAACCCCTTTTATTATTTGGTGTCCCTTTCACGAATTTCCTTCAATATACCATCCAACTTTTTTGGATCTTTAGCATAAGGTTCTAAATCAATAATAGCAACTTTTCTAAATTCTATTGGATGGCTTTCGCTTTGCAGGGAAAAATATCCGCTGCTCAGCAATTTCCCATCTTGTTTCACTTTAGGGTCGTAATTGCTAACGCCACCACCATTTATCGTCGGCTTGGTATAAACCATTACGGTATCACGATTGATGATATGTTTGATAATGGAATCACCGAGCACTAGCACATCCGCAGTAACCCATTGATCACCGGCATAGGTCTTTGAATTAGAGTTCAAACAATGAGGCGTATATTGCTCATTTTTATAAACGACCTCGGTACCCGGCGTGCATAAATTTCCGGTGCTTCTTTCTTCTTTTCCATTCCCGCCAAGAAGTTGTGCTTCAAGAGAAATCGGAAAGTCTTGATCTTTTAACATAGTATGAGGTTCCTGCCCATGAAGCATAATACCGCTGTTTCTCCAGGCCCCACCTTCACCGCCTTTTGCTTGCTCACCAACAAATCGATATTCAACTCTTAACAAATAATAAGAATACGGTTTATTATAAAAAATATGTCCGTACTGTTGGTCGAACTGATCATATCCTTCGTAGCCTACCTTGATAACGCCATTTTCCACCCGAAACGTGTTAGCATAATTTTCGCCAACCTCATGTTTGGCAATCTTTACCGTCCAATCATCAAGGTTTTTTCCGTTGAATAAATCAACCCAAGACGGTGTTTCCATTTTTGCTTCTTTCGATTGAATGTGTTGACAAGCCGATAGCGTTCCGCCGATCAATGCGCACATTCCTAGCTGTAGTAATTTGTTCATTGCTTATAATTGCGTAAATTAAGGCCTAAAATAGTAAACTTAGATGAATTTGCTACTATAAGATTTGGGTTTTAGCTATCGGGAGGAGGAGAGAGGATTTCCAACCGAAATTTACTATCTTAGTCCTATAAATTTCACTGAACCTGAAAATCTTTTTTAAACCTTAGAATTAAAATTATGCAGGAAACCTACACCAAAAGAATGCGTTTAAAACAATGGGCAGAACAAGACAGACCAAGAGAAAAGTTATTATTAAATGGCCGTCGTTTACTCAGTGACGCTGAACTGATAGCCATTTTAATAGGCAGCGGATCAAAAGAGGAAACCGCTGTTGAGCTCAGTAAGCGTATTTTAAGTGATGTGGAAAACAACCTGAGTGACTTAGCGCGATTAACCCTTGCAGATTTATGCAATTATAAGGGAATAGGAGAGGCGAAAGCTATTGCCATCATTGCTGCTTTGGAGCTGGGACGACGGAGAAAAGAGAATGCCTCGGTACTAAAGCCTCAAATTGAGAGTAGCGAAGATGCCTATCAGGTGTTGCAATCGGTTTATGCTGATCTATCTCATGAGGAATTCTGGATTCTGTTATTAAATACAAATAATAGGGTAATTGCAAAGGAATTAATAAGCAAAGGTGGGAGCGGTGTGGTGGCTGTTGATGCCAAGGGTGTGTTTCAAGCGGTATTGCAGGCAAAGGCAACGGGTTTGATCTTAAGCCATAACCATCCTTCCGGCTCGCTGAGGCCAAGCATGGCAGACAAACAGCTGACGAAGAAAATTGTTGAGGGAGGGAAACTGCTTGACGTTAGGGTACTGGATCATCTCATCATTTCCGATGAAGGCTATTACAGCTTTTTAGATCATGGGGATATCTAGTAACCGAATTCAAGTTAATATTCGTGATCTATCTTATCTCAAAGTACGATAAAAATAAAAAATATGCTAAGTTTGCAACAATTTTTAGCGTTGCAACCGGTGGGACGATTAACAGGTAGCCTGTTTATTGCAGCCTCCGTATTGAGTCTGGATTTAATAAACTTTTATTGGCGATATTTATTTAATCTGTCACCCAAGCAACGTCGAAATAAAAAAGCAAAGAAAACAGACTATTTCCATGAAGATATCGTACAACTGGCTCAAACAATTTATATCTACTGATAAAAACCCGAACGAACTTTCACAAATATTAACAGATATTGGTTTAGAAGTTGAAGGTGTTGAAGAAATCCAGGGCATTCCTGGGGGGTTGACAGGTTTAGTGATCGGAGAGGTGAAAACTTGCCAGCAACACCCAAATGCTGATAGACTGCGTATTACTACGGTCGATGTCGGGGAAGCTTCTTTATTACACATTGTCTGCGGGGCCCCAAATGTCGCTGCCGGCCAGAAAGTAGTAGTAGCAACCGTTGGTACAACGGTTTACCCATTGGAGGGTGAACCTTTTAAAATCAATAAATCGAAAATAAGGGGAGAAGTTTCCGAAGGGATGATCTGCGCGGAGGATGAAATAGGTTTGGGCAAATCGCACGAAGGAATTATGGTATTGCCCGCTGACGCACCCGTTGGAAGTTTGGCTAAAGATTTTTTCGGCGTAAAAGACGATTATTGCTTCGAAATCGGGCTGACGCCGAATCGTGCTGATGCCGCCTCTCATTTAGGGGTTGCTAGGGATGTAGCGGCTGTTTTGAGACAGGAAGTAAAGTTGCCGGATATTAGCTCCTTCAAAGCGGGATCGGGTCGTTTGATGCCTGTCACTGTGAATAACACCAATGCTTGTAAGCGTTATTCTTCCCTGAGTATTAGTGGCGTAAAAGTTGCCGACTCACCTGAGTGGTTACAGGAAAAACTAAGGGCAATTGGCTTAAGACCCATTAATAATATTGTTGACGTCACCAATTATGTCCTTCACGAGCTAGGGCAACCACTGCATGCATTTGATGCAGATAAGGTAGCAGGTAGTCACATTATCGTTCGCAACGCGAAAGAAGGCGAGGCTTTTGTTACATTAGACGAGGTAGAACGTAAGCTATCTGCGGAAGATCTTATGATTTGTGACGAGGAGAAGCCCCTATGCATTGCTGGCGTATTTGGCGGACTAAATTCAGGTGTTACCGGAACGACTATGAATGTGTTTTTGGAAAGCGCCTATTTTGATGCCGTTTCTATTAGAAAGTCGTCAAAGCGACATAACTTGAAAACAGATGCTTCCTTCCGATTTGAACGTGGTACAGATCCCGATATGACCGTTTATGCGCTTAAACGGGCTGCGTTGCTAATGGTGGAAGTCGCAGGTGGAGAAATATCTTCCGAGATATCAGATATTTATCCTGCTCCGGTAAAACCTTTTGTTTTTGAGGTCAATCCGGACAACGTTCGACGTTTGATCGGTAAAAATATCACTGACGAAAATATTGTTGATATTTTACAGGCATTACAAATACAGGTAGCAAGCAAAGACGCAGGCGTTTTGACGGTTTATGTTCCGCCCTATAAAGTTGATGTGACGCGGGAGGTTGATATTACCGAAGAAGTTTTGCGCATTTACGGTTATAATAATATCGAGATGAAGCAGCAAATCAAGGCTTCATTGAATACTTCTGCAAAACCGGACAAAGAAGTGATTCAGAACCTTGTTGCGGATACTTTAATAGCCAATGGATTTATTGAGATTTTATCCAACTCGCTTACTAAACTAGCCTATGCCGATGATGAAGAGACAGTGGTTAAGATCCTAAATCCCTTAAGCAGTGATTTGGACGTCATGCGACAAAACTTGCTCTTTTCCGCATTAGAAGCTGTTGCATATAATCAAAAGCGAAAAAATCCCGATTTGAAATTATTTGAGTTCGGGAAGACTTATCATATGGTAGACGGCGTTTACGAAGAAGAACAGCAATTAAGTTTAACCATTACGGGCGCTCAACATACCCAGCAATGGAACCAACCGTCGCAGCCCGTTTCTTTTTACGATATAAAAGCAGCAGTTGATGCCTTAGTGAAGCGTCTTAACATTCGCGATCTCAAAACGGAAGACTTGGAGAGCGCGCATTTTTCATATGGTCTACAATATGTTAAAGGACAAAAGACCTTAGTGAAATTTGGCGCAGTTTCTACAAAGGCTTTAAAAAAAGCCGATGTGAACGGCACGGTATATTATGCGGTATTCAATTGGGAATTACTACTAAAGGCCATCCGTAAAAATAAAATCACCTATAAGGAAGTAGCCAAATTTCCTGCGGTAAGAAGAGATTTATCGCTATTGATTGATCAGCAAGTAACCTTCGACGCTTTAAAGAATATAGCCGAACGAACCGAACGTAAACTTCTCAAATCAGTAGGTGTTTTTGATGTTTATGTAGGTGACAAGTTGCCGGCGGGAAAGAAGTCCTACGCTTTGAGCTTTGAGTTGCAAGACGAGGAAAAAACCTTAACAGATAAACAAATTGATTCGGTGATACAAAAATTAATACTTAACTTTGAAAAAGAAGTAGGTGCAGAAATTAGAAAGGGATAGAGGCTAACTAAAAATGCTAAATAGAGATGTCAACAGTTTCAGCGCAATTAGATAATGTCGTAGAGAAAACAGCAAAACTGATTGAATTATGTTTATCTTTACAAGAAGAAAACGACATGCTTAAATTGGAGAATCAATCCATTAAAGTAGCATTTGAAGCGTCCAAAGACAAAAATAAGGATCTGGAGGAGAAACTGAAGGCGCTAACTGTTGCCCGTTCTTTGGAAGGCGCACCGGTAGAAAAGGAAGTCATTAATGAAAAAACACTTGACATCAAGCAAAAAATTAACGATTTTGTGCGAGAAATAGATAAATGTATTGAGTTACTAAAATAGAGTAACCCAAATTATATAGTGAATCAAGCTCATTCTATGGGAGATATTTCCATAAAAATAAATATTGCAGACAGGATATATCCTTTACGGATAGAGATGGAAGAAGAAGAGATTATCCGTCATGCAGCGAAATTAATTAACGACCGTATAAAAGATCTACAGGAGAATTATGCGGTAAGAGATAAGCAAGATCTGCTTTCGATGGCTGTATTGCATTATGCTACAGCAGCCTTAAAGGCAGAAAAAAAGGTGAGAGAAGAGGATACAAGCGTATCCGATAAAGTTTACCAATTAGATCAATTGCTATCGGAGTTTTTTAAAGATTGATTCGTTCTTTTGAAATATAGAGCTATAAGATTTAACCGCAGTTAATTCGGGTTTCACTATTTTTAAACTTAACACTTCAATATAAAGAAGCGTAAATAGACATACTCCATTTTGCTTTCGCCACCTGGAGATAGTTAGTACGCTAAACCTGTATATAGAAGTTTAAAATAATTGGAACCTATTTTTAACTGCGGTTTTTTTTTGCGTAAACCTTCCTGACCTTATGGGAAAGGTGTTGGTTTTGCACGATGATTAAGCAATCAACGGTTCTAGAAACGGGGATAGTATGATCCCCCGGTTCTATTATCAACTAAATATATATATAAACAACATGGAAATAGTAATTTATGTGTTATTAGGTTTGGCTATTGGCGTATTGATCGGACGCTTTTTACTCCGTAGCTTACTTAAGAAGCAAGAAATTGCAGCACAGAATAAGGTTAAACGTATCTTAAAAGAGGCTGAACAAGAGGCGGAGATGCTGAAGAAAAATCGTTTATTGGAAGCAAAAGAAAAGTTTCTTCATTTAAAGGCCGAACATGAACGGGAGGTTAACCAAAAAAATAATGCGATCAATCAAAAGGAGAACTCGCTTCGCCAAAAAGAACAATCACTTAATTCCAAATTAGAGCAAGTTAATCGGGAAAAGCAAGAGCTTGATAACGTTAAGAAAAATCTGGAACGTCAGATTGAGCTGAACAACAAAAAACAGGATGAGGTGGAGCATTTGAAAATGCAGCACATTAAGCAGTTAGAAACAATTGCGGGTTTATCGGCGGAAGAAGCGAAAGAACAACTGGTAAATAACCTAAGAGAAGAGGCACGGTCGAAAGCAATGATCCAGATAAAAGACATTGTAGATGAGGCCAAACTCACTGCCAGTAAAGAAGCAAAAAAGGTGGTCATTCAAACTATACAGCGTACGGCTACCGAAAGCGCTATCGAAAATACGGTTTCCATCTTTAACATAGAAAATGATGAAATCAAAGGACGCGTTATCGGTCGTGAAGGACGTAATATCCGTGCATTGGAAGCAGCTACTGGCGTAGAGATCATCGTTGACGACACGCCTGAGGCGATTATCTTGTCCGGGTTTGATCCGGTAAGAAGAGAGATTGCGCGGCTTGCTTTGCACCGATTGGTTACAGATGGACGTATTCACCCCGCCCGCATTGAAGAAGTTGTAGCGAAAACCAAAAAGCAGATAGAAGACGAAATTGTAGAGATTGGCGAACGTACTGTTATTGATTTGGGCATCCATGGTTTACATCCGGAGTTGATCCGGATGGTTGGCAGAATGCGTTATCGTTCCTCGTATGGGCAAAACTTGTTGCAGCACTCGCGCGAAGTGGCTAATTTTTGTGCAACCATGGCAGCTGAATTGGGATTAAACGTAAAACTCGCAAAACGTGCCGGCTTATTGCATGATATCGGTAAAGTGCCTGACGATAATCCTGAATTACCTCATGCGATTTTAGGTATGCAATTGGCCGAGAAATACAAAGAACACCCTGAAGTTTGCAATGCTATCGGAGCTCACCACGATGAAATTGAAATGACTTCGCTTATTTCTCCAATCGTACAAGCATGTGACGCGATCTCCGGTGCAAGGCCTGGAGCGAGGAGAGAAGTTGTTGAAAGTTATATCAAGCGTTTAAAGGAGTTGGAAGAGCTAGCACTTTCTTATCCAGGCGTGGAAAAAACGTTTGCGATACAAGCCGGTAGGGAATTGCGTGTGGTGGTAGAAAGTGAAAAAGTTACTGATGCCCAGGCAGAAATATTAGCGGCAGATATATCCAATCGTATACAAACCGAAATGACATATCCCGGGCAGATTAAGGTTACGGTTATCCGCGAAACCCGATCAGTGGCCTTTGCAAAATAAATAATACAAGGAGGTTGTTTAAAAAGGCCTTTTCTTGACATTTTTTCGATTGCTTGCTCATCGCTGGTAGGCAATCGAAATAAGTTGAGATATGAGTACACGGTCGAATGAACATCGGGAAAGCTTTTAGGCATCCTCTAAATTCTTACTCTTATGTCAAAACAGCTTAAGTCGGCGAAGCAAATACAGACAAAGAAACGCCCTATTGATCTTTATTTTGAGCAATATGCTGAACAACACCAACTTTCAAGCAACAAACTGATTCATTGGATCTGTGTTCCACTTATAACCTTTAGTATTTCCGGGCTTATCTGGTTCATTCCTTTTCCACATCTTGAATTCTTAGGGCGCTATAATGGCTTTATTAACTGGTTTACCATCGCAATGGCACTGGTGGTTTACTACTATCTCCGTTTAGCTCCTACGTTATCTTATGCGATGCTTTTTAGCTTTGGGGTTTTCAGCTATATTATCGTACAACTTGAGTATTGGGAAAAAGCAGGAGGGCCTGCACCCTGGTTGATATGCCTGATCATTTTTGTTATAGCCTGGATCGGACAATTTATAGGTCACAAAATTGAAGGTAAGAAACCCTCGTTTTTGACAGATATCAAGTTTCTTTTAATCGGTCCGGTTTGGTTATGGCATTTTATTTTCAAAAGGCTAGGAATACCGTATTAAGGTCTTAGGTATTAGCTGTTAGGTCTTCAATCCTAATAACCAGTAACCAACAACAAACAAACAATTTTGGTTACAAATAATTAACTTTAACCTAACCAAAAGATTAAGTATAGTACTTATCATTATCAAATGAAGATATTGTATGCTGTACAGGGAACAGGTAACGGACATTTAAGCCGGGCGATGGATGTGATCCCTTGTTTAAAAAAACGGGCAGAGGTAGACATTCTCGTGAGCGGTATCCAAGCCGATTTAGATTTGCCTTTTGAGGTCAAATATCGTAAGCACGGGCTTAGCTTTATCTTTGGAAAAGCAGGCGGTGTTGACCTCTGGCGAACTTTTATGAGTAATAAAGTTCGAGATATCGTAAAAGAGGTAAATGAAACGCCTGTTGAGGATTATGATCTCGTGATTAACGATTTTGAGCCCGTAACTGCCTGGGCTTGTCATTTACGCGAGCATCCTTGCATCGGCATGAGTCATCAATCAGCTGTTTTGGATTCCAAATCGCCAAAGCCTGAAGAAGTGGACATGATGGGTAAGTTTATTTTAAAGCATTATGCCCCGGTAGATGTAAGTTACGGTTTCCATTTTCAACCTTACAGTCCCTCTATATTTACACCGGTTATCAGAAAGCAAATCCGGGAGCAGGAAATCAGTGATAAGGGGCACTATACGGTGTACCTACCGGCCTATGATGACGCACGTCTATTAAAAAGCCTGCTACGCTTTGATCAAGTTCAATGGGACGTGTTCTCTAAGCATAATCGAGTGCCCTTTTCACTCAAGAATGTGAACGTTCAGCCTATTAATAATCAGAAATTTGTGGAAAGTATGGCCTCTTGCCATGGTATTTTATGCGGGGCGGGCTTTGAGACGCCTGCTGAAGCGCTTTTTTTGGGTAAGAAGTTAATGGTTGTTCCGATGAAAAATCAATATGAGCAACATTTAAATGCGGCGGCGTTAATGCAAATGGGCGTACCGGTTATCAAAAATCTCAAATCAAAGAATTATGAAGCTATTGAGCGCTGGATAAATACCGATCAGGGGGTAAAAGTTAGTTACCCCGACAATACACAAGAAATTGTAGATAAGATTTTAGCCACGCATCTCCATATATGAATCGCAGCTTATTTGGTGAAGAGTTTATCTGGGGCGTATCTACGGCCGCTTATCAGATAGAAGGGGGGCATAATGCTGACGGGAAAGGCCCATCCATATGGGATGTTTTTAGTAAAAAGAAAGGAAAAATCAGAAACGGGCATCATGCGGAAGTTGCGTGCGATTTTTACAATCGGTATGAAGACGATATTTTACTAATGAAACAGCTGAATATCCCGCATTTTCGCTTTTCCATTGCTTGGACACGTATACTGCCGGAAGGTGTGGGAGAAATTAATCGCGAGGGTATCAACTTTTATAACCGGGTCATTGATACGTGTATCCAACATGGAATTACGCCTTGGGTAACCTTATATCATTGGGATCTTCCGCAAGCACTGGAAAACAAAGGTGGCTGGACCAACCGTTCCATTTTAGAATGGTTTGAGACCTATGTCCGTTTATGTGTTGATTCTTTTGGCGATCGTGTAAAGCATTGGATGGTTATGAACGAGCCGGTTGCCTTCGTTGGTGCGGGCTATTTTTTCGGAAAGCACGCGCCGGGACGGTGGGGCCTCCGTTATTTCCTTCCGGCGGTGCACCATGCTACCCTTAGCATGGCCCGAGGGGCCAAAATTATAAAAGAGCGTTATCCTACGGCAATGGTAGGCACTACTTTTTCACATTCGGTGCTCGAGCCCATATCCCTTAAGACGAGACATATCCATGCACTTAGAAGGGCAGATGCAATTATGAATCGCCTTTTTTTAGAACCTATCTTAGGGATGGGATATCCCATCGACGCTGTCAAAGCACTTAAAAATTTAAAGAAATATATACTTCCAGGCGACGAAGAGAATATCGGTTTTAATTTCGATTTTATAGGACTTCAAACTTATACACGAGAGGTTATCCAATTTTCAATGTTGATGCCTTACGTGTGGGCTAACATTGTTGAACCTCGCAAAAGGGGGGTAAAACACACGACGGCGATGGATTGGGAGATTTATCCATCATCTATCTATGAGGCACTCAAAAGATTTCAGAGCTATCCCAACATGCCGCCTATTATCATAACCGAAAATGGGGCTGCATTTAAAGATGAGGTGATCGGTGATCGTGTCTATGATGCGGAACGGACAAAATATTTACAAGATCACATTCAGCAGGTCTTGCGCGCTAAAGTGGAGGGAGTAGATGTGCGTGGCTATTTTGTATGGACCTTTACCGATAATTTTGAATGGGCGGAAGGATACCATCCGCGCTTCGGTCTGGTGCATGTCGACTTTGAAACGCAAAAACGTATCGTTAAAGAAAGTGGGAAATGGTATGGAGAGTGGTTAAGTCGTTGAATAGTCAAGTCAATTAGCCAATGAATCAATTAGCCAATTAGCCAATGAGATAGTGATGGGATTAGGTGTCGTTGAGCCCCTGCTTAAAGCTTATCGCCTAAAGCCTAATGCTTACCTGCCTGCCGGTAGGCTGGTGTCTTGCTACCTAATATTTTACCTCTTAAAACTTGAACACCCCGATTTAAACCTTTTAACTATTTTCCTACTAACTATTTCCCCACTCAACTAATTTTTTTATGTTTGCCTATCATGATCAAACCATTAATTATCGCGGGTCTTGTAGCTGTGTCGGCACTTCCTACATTCGCGCAGCAAAAAACGAAACAAAAAATAATACCCAAACAAAATAAAGTTACACCCATGTTCGAAAGTAAAATCGACTCAGCTTCTTATGCCTTTGGTTTAAGTATGGCAAGAGATTTAAAGAAGAGAGGATTGAAAAATCTAAACGGAAAATTAGTAGCACAGGCTATCGAGGACTATTTTTCAGAGAGTCCTATCCGTATAAAAGAAGAAGATGAATATAAGGCCATCAGCGACGTGTTAACAGCGGCAGCAGAAGATTTAAAGAAAGAGCAAACAGCTGCGGGTGATTCCTTCTTAGCACAAAACAAAACGAAAGCAGGGGTTCATACTACAACGAGTGGTTTGCAATATGAAATTATTCGGGACGCTGTCGGACCGAAACCATTGGCGACAGATTCCGTTACCGTAAACTATAAGGGTGCACTTTTAAGTGGAAAAGTATTTGATAGCTCTTACGATCGGGGCGAACCGATTTCATTTCAATTAAATCGCGTTATTCAGGGATGGCAGGAAGGCTTGCAGCTAATGCCTGTTGGGTCGCACTATCGCTTCTATATACCCTATCAATTAGGATATGGAGAGCGCGGTGCCGGAAACGATATTCCCCCGTTTAGCGTTTTGGTATTTGATGTTGAGCTGCTTAAAATAGGAGGCTAGTATTCATGAATGTGCTTGGAAAATCCGATTTAAAAGTTAGCGAAATCAGCTTTGGCTGTATGTCCTTAGGAGAAAACCAATCGCATGCAAGTCACTTATTACGTAAAGCTTTTGACAATGGCATTAACTTTTTCGACACGGCCGATCTCTACGACAAAGGGATGAACGAAACCTATGTTGGCGAAGCGCTGAAATCGATCAGAAAAGAGATTGTTCTTGCCACAAAAGTTGGAAATCAATGGCGACCAGATGGAAATGGCTGGGAGTGGAATCCTTCGAAAGAGTACATTCTCAAAGCGGTAGAGCAAAGCCTTCGACGTTTGCAGACGGACTATATCGATCTGTACCAGCTTCATGGCGGTACCATAGAAGATCCAATAGATGAGACGATTGAGGCCTTCGAACTATTGAAGCAACAGGGTAAAATTAGGTGGTATGGAATTTCATCGATTCGACCAAATGTCATTCGCGAATATATTAAGCGATCTAGTATTGTGTCGGTGATGATGCAATACAGTCTGTTGGATCATCGTCCGGAAGAGGAGATACTGAAGTTGCTAGCTGATCACCATATTAGTGTAATCAGTAGAGGAGCCTTGGCTCAAGGAAGGTTGCTTGGAAAGAAAGAAGGAGATTATTTGCAATTCAGTTCGAGTGAGGTACTCAAAGCCGCTAAAGCCATTCATAAACTAGCCGGAAAGTTGGATACATCGGATACTGCTGTGGCATTAGCCTATGTACTCGAAAATCGGGCAGTGGCTTCGACCGTAACAGGCTTTCGTACAGAAGAGCAGTTAGATCAAGGGTTAAGCATTTTGAAAAACCGGCCGAAACTATCACCTGATGAACTGCAGGTGTTAAGAACGCAAGTCCGAAGCTTTACCTACGATAGCCATAGATAGAATAAACCCACAAACCAAATAAAATCAAGATGAACTATAAACAACATGTATGGAGTAGCCTGATTGCTATCGTAGCAATCGTTTTTACAACAAGCGTTTTAAAAGCGCAAGATAGGCCGGAAGAAAAATTAGGTTGGAAATTAGGCGCCCAGGCCTATAGTTTTAACCGATTTACTTTCGCCGAGGCAATTGCTAAAGTAGATAGCTGTAAATTGAAGTATATTGAAGCTTATCCAGGTCAAACTATTGGTGGTGGGATAGAAGGTAAAATGGATTTTGCCATGAGCAAAGAAAAAAGAGCACAGGTTTTGCAACTGTTGAAAGACAAAGGAATTACCTTGGTTGCTTTCGGTGTTGTAAGCGCCGATTCGCCGGAAGCTTGGCGTCAACTTTTTGAGTTTGCCAAAGCCATGGGTATTAAAAACATCAATACTGAGCCTAAGCAAGAAGATCTTCCTTTAATCGGAAAGTTGGCTACTGAGTTTAAAATCAAAGTATCCATTCACAACCATCCGAATCCAACCCACTACTGGAGCCCTGAAATTGTGTTAAATGCTATCCAACTGGCAAACAGTAAATATGTAGGCGCCTGTGCCGATATTGGCCACTGGGTACGTTCCGGTTTAGACCCCATAGAATGTCTACAAAAGTATAAAGGACATATCAACCATTTACATTTTAAAGATTTGAACGAAAAATCGAGAAATGCACATGATGTACACTGGGGTACCGGCGTTGGTAACATAAAAGGGGTGATGCAAGAATTAAAAAACCAAAAGTTTAAAGGGATGCTTTCAGCGGAATACGAATACAATTGGTTAGCCAATTCTGCAGATATCGCGGCTAGTGCTGAAAACTTCCGTAAACTGGTGAAAGAGTTGAAATAAGCGAAAAGCATCAAATAAAGAAGGGCCACTGCAATTGCAATGGCCTTCTTTATTTGATGAACGCTTTGAAATTATATTATTTTTTAAGTGTTCGGTTTATTAATCAAAAAATGTCCCTATATCCTGATCAAACGAACATAATCTTTATATAACTCAAATTTTTCGTCTGCGGACAGAAGCGTTAGATTGTTTGATTTTGCAATAGCGATGATCAATCGATCAAATGGATCGCGATGCCATTCATGAAAAGGAACATCGGTATAGGTAGTAATAGCATCATGGTCGAGCGTGATAAAATTGAAGCCATCATCCTGGCCTATAGTTATAATATCTTGTATGTCGACATCGAAATCGGCAAGTTTGCCTATTGTTTTTTTTATTGCAATCTCATATAGACTGATATCAGAAACATATATTGTATTGTTTGGGTCAATAATCAGTTCAGATGCAGTTTTTCCGAGATTGGGGTGATTCAGCTGAAACCAAATTAGTATCTGCGTATCGATTAAGATTTCCATTACATATAATCCTTCATATCATCGATGGGATCGTTGAAATCGTTAGGAATGTCCAAATGTTTACCTTTATTTTTTGGCAAACGCAAAAGCCCTCCGGGTCTTCTAGACTTTTTTGCTGTCACATTCTCCTCATTGAGAAAAGTGATTACAACTTCCGCCCTTTTAATGTTCGGAACAGGCTCTAAAAGCCTAAGAACACCATTTTCATATATTCCTTTAATCGCAGTATACATATCCGATAGCTTTTAACAAAAATAGCATTTATTTTTGATATCTGTCGATAGCTTCCATCTCGTGGGCTTTCGTTTATTTATTACAAACATTTCCACTGATTTTAAATACATCAAGAATTTATTATATTCGCCTTAATTATCATATATTCTTATGAATAAACAATTTTCCTCAAATACGCCCCCTCCGGTAGCCTAAAGGCTAAATAACCGGATTTATCATTTTCATGTTCTCACTTTTTCAGTGAGGGGATATTGTCTACATTTTCATGTGACCATTCAAGGTTGTTTGGCCTCTAAGCAGGTATTAACGTAATTATTTTCTAACAATCTTGAAATGACAAATTTAAAATACATCATAATGGTCTTAATGGGAGGTATCATGTATGGTACGATGTCCTCGTTCGTAAAGTTATTCTATTCACGCGGGTACCATGCCGCTGAACTATCCTTTTCACAAGCATTCTTGGCAGCAGTATTTCTCGGGACAGCCCAATTCCTTTCCCGTAAGGGAAAAGTACGCCTCACACGGAATGAATTTATATCTCTTTTAGCAACAGGCGGAGCGATTGGTCTCACCAATTATTTATACTATCAGTCCGTAAGCTATATTTCCGCATCACTTGCTATCGTAATTCTTATGCAGTTTACATGGTTCAGTCTATTACTGGATTGGACTGTGTTCGGTAAAAAACCAAATAAGTCGGAATTGCTGACGGTTGTTTTCATTCTTATCGGCACGGTTATGGCCGCAAACCTTTTCGGAGAAGATGTCCAATCCTTTTCGTGGATCGGTATTGCCTTGGCACTTTGTTCATCGTTGACCTATGCCATCTATATCGTTGCGAATAGTAGGGTTGGCCACGCGGTGGGTTGGTTGCCTAAAAGCATGGTAATCATGACGGGTTCTGCATTGACTATTTTTATCATCAATGTAAAAACCATTTTGGTGGGAAGCTATTTCAGCTATGAATTTGCAATGATGGCAGTTTTTCTTGCCATCATCGGAACGACCATTCCCACTGCGCTTTTTGCAACCGCTATTCCAAAGATCGGGGCAGGCATCAGCTCCATACTAATGACGATCGAACTTCCCGTTGCCGTCTTTTGCGCAAGCATCGTTCTGAATGAACAACTAGGGTTCGTGCAGATTGTAGGCATACTTGTGATGCTGGCAGCAATATCGACAATGAATTATTATAAATCACTAAAAAACAAAAAAGAAAAACAATCAGGTTCTGCATTGTCTCCATAATTTCAGCATTACATGTACCTGGTTTAGCCTTTTATCTATTTTTAGTATGCTTCTACGGAATTGATTTGGGACGCGGTTGTTGCAAGCACTTAGATCCGACCTTGAGCCGTGCTCCATCCGTGTCCCATTCGCCCTATATCCCAGTGATATCCTTATATGGTACGTAAAAAGGCCCAAAACACGGCTTTTTAAGCAATACCTATCGGACTCCTATCGAACTAAGCTATAGATGCGATCAAGCATGAACAAAGATCGTGTGAAAGAAGTTTGGGCACCTCGCTTGTACCTCTTTTGGAGATGGCTTCGGTGGTTCGATTCACCTTGGTCGGAGCTCAATGGGGACTCGTGGCGAGATCCTTGGGTAGACACCCCATTAAGTGCGCCTTCAGCCCCGCTCAAGTTAGCTCGCTGGGGAGAGGATGGGGAGGAGCGAGGGAGTAACTAGATAGCTTTTCAGATCTTATCTTCGAGAGGTGCTTAAATAGTATCTACGACGTTCTGTCTTATGCCTGATGATTCATCGAATCCACGTGGTAATCCCCTTTTATTCCATTCAATTACTCCTTAACTCCGTACCAAATTCGTAAGTTTATTAGGTATTGTTCAGGTTTTACCAGATTTTAGTCAGGTTTATCTGATAAAAAGCTGATGGGATCTGGTAAACATCTGATGAAATCTCGAATTTGGTACGAATTTAACCCGAAGTTGGTTATGCTTTTCAGAATTTTCAGCACGCTATATGACTTTCTTGCTTATTATGTGCGGCTTGAAAATCCAGAAATGCTGCGTAAGTTTGATACAAGAAGTAGAAAACAAACTAGGCTTCTTTATAGCAATTCCCTGATTAGGCTTGGTGGAGTGGTATTATTTTCAAACTAAGCATTGGCAATACTCTTCGTTAAAAACTGTTAAACGTTTAGAAATTTAACTTACACAGATTAACTTGCTATCTCACAAACGATAGATGTACAAAAAAACACTATTATATGGGCTACTTTTTTATTTCCCTTCATTTGTCATGGAGCAAACGGTGCTTGGTCAAGAAAAAAATATGTCAGGCCAGCTAATAGATAAGCGTACAGGAGCAGCAATCGATCAAACCCTTATTACCAATATCCGGTCAAATCAATACGCACTATCTGATAAACAAGGTGCATTCAGCATATTGGTTCATATAGGAGATACTTTGCGTTTTTCTAAAGTAGGATATAAAACTTTCGTACAGGTGATTACCGACATAAAACCCATGTATATTGAACTGGAAGATAACTTCATTGTGCTGGATGAAGTAAACATTACGGCAAAGGGCTTAACATCACAGCAAACTTTAATGCTTCGAAAAAAAGAATATCGGACCATCTATTTAAAAGGCGATAATAAACGGATTATTCAACTATCCCCAATGGGTCTAGGTATAACCATTAGTATCAACCGACTCTTCAGTGCGCTCAGCAAGGAAGGAAAAGATGCCCGACGTTTACAACGTATTTTTG
>Ga0079224_100002031_pt1 | contig 24184 bp, 19 predicted proteins | sample Stecom2015_FD_80414 | JGI IMG/M metagenome (GOLD analysis project Ga0079224, IMG submission 80414) | Agricultural soil microbial communities from Utah to study Nitrogen management - Steer compost 2015 | ecosystem: Environmental > Terrestrial > Soil > Agricultural land | place: USA: Utah... | reverse complement strand
CTGGTGGCCGCCGCCGACGACGCCGGACTGGAGCGCTTCGCCCTGCTCGGGTTCTCCATGGGCACCCAGGTCGCGGTCCGCGCCGCGGCGCTGTACCCGGAGCGGGTCGACGCGCTCGTGCTCAGCGCGGGGCTGGCCCGGCTCTCCGAGGCCAACCGGAAGGTGATCGAGGACTGGCGGGCCGAGGTCGCCGGCGCCGCCGAGCCGAACCTCGGCGAACTGGCCCAGATCGACCTGCTGCTGCGCAACGACACCAGCGCCGACCTGTCCCGGATCGCCGCCCCCACGCTGGTCGTCAAGACCCTGCGGGACGACCTCGTGCTGCCGGAGAACTCCGACGAGCTCGCCGCCGGCATCCCAGGGGCGCGCGTCGCCGAGCTGGACTCCGGCCACCTCATCTGGGAGGACGACTTCGACGGCTGGATCCGCGCGGTGCGCGGGTTCCTGGACGGCCTGCCGGGCTGAGCCCCGCCCCACGCCGATCTCGGCGCTGCGGCCCGATCGGATCGCTCCGCCGGAGCCGCAACGCCCAGGTCATCGCCCTGGGGGCCGGGGCCGGTCCGCTCCGGAGCGGGCGGGAGGGCCGCGGTCAGCCCTTCGGCGGGATCCAGTCTTTCCAGACGTCCTCGTTCTCGTCGACCCAGGCCTTGGCCGCCTTCTCCGGCTCCATGCCCTCGTCGGCGATCATCTTGGCCACCTTGTTCTGGTCGTCGTTGGACCACTGCCAGCGGTCGAGGAACCGGTAGGCGACGCCGCCCTGGTCCGCGAAGTCCTTGTTGAAGACCTTGGTGAGGTCGTAGGAGGGGTAGCCGCAGGCGACGTCGTCCGGGTCGACCTCGCACATGTCGACGTACTCCGGCATGTCGATCTCGACCAGGTCCATCTCCTCGAAGACCCACTGCGGCGCGTAGAAGTAGAAGAGGGCCGGCTCTTCCTTCTCGTAGGCCTCCCGGACCGCCTCGATCTGGTCGGCCTCCGAGCCGGTGTAGTCGATCTCCAGGTCCAGCTCGTAGTGGTTGATGATGCCGGGGTCCTGGCTCTGGAAGAGCGGGTCGCTGGAGATGAACCGGCCGGTCTCGCCCGGGGTCTCCGGGGTGGAGAAGACATCGGTGTTCTCCGCCAGGCCGTCCAAGGTCATGACCTCGGGGTAGTTCTCGGCGACGTAGGCCGGCACGTACCATCCGTGGTCGCCGTAGAGGCCGGTCTCACCGCCGTCGACGACCTTCGGGGCCCCCGGGTCCCCGTAGATCTCCATCAGGTCGTCGCGGCGCCAGTTCTCCAGGTTGACGTCGACCTTGCCGGCGGCCATCTGCTGCCAGGTCGGTTCGACGTCCAGTTCGACCTGCTCGACCGTGACGCCGAGCTCCTTCTCCAGCAGGTAGGTCAGCACGGCCGCGGAGGCTTCGTAGCCGGCCCACGGGTTGACGGCCATGCGCACCGTCTTGTCGTCTGCCTCCTCGGCGTCGCCGCCGGTGCCGCAGGCGGTCGCGAGGAGGACGAGGGAGGCGGCCGCCGCGGCCGAGCAGAGCACGCGGGCGGGGCGTCTCGGGGCGGAAGTTCGGGCGTGAGAGGGGTGGCTGCGCATTCGGACCTCACCAGACGGCCCCCGGCGGGGCGGACGCCGTTCTATCACCGAGAAGCGGGCGGGGCGGGCGTTCCGGCGACCGCCGCCGCGCATGACACGTCATTCTATTGCGACCAATGGGGCGGATGATGCATATCGGTCCGCCCCGGAACCCCGGGGACGGCCCGCACGTCCCACCTGATGGCCGCCGACCAGCGACGCATCCCCGAAGACCCCGTCGCGGAGCAGGGAGGACCCCGATGACCGAGGAGCGCGGAAACGGCCCCGGCCGGCGGGCGCGGAGACTGCTGCGCAGGGTGCGCGAGGCCGACGAGCGGCGCGGCAACCGCCGCGACCTGCGCAGCAGGCGGGCGAGCGAGGCGCAGCGGTCGATCGCCGAAGCGCTGCTCTCCGAGCGGTCCGGGAGCGGCGGCGCGGAGATCCCCCGCGACGAGTGGGGTGTGCCGCTGGACGACCGGCACGTGCGCTCCGAGCTGACGGTGGAGGGCGCCGGGGCGCTGCGGCGCGTCCTCTCCGGCCCGCGCCGGTCCGACTTCACCCGGCCGTTCCGCCGGAAGCGCGACTGGATATTCCTCGGCGTGGCCGTGCTGATGCTGCCCGTGCTGCTGTACTACCTGGCCAGCGACCGGCTGACCTCCTGGTCGGACCCGTCGGTCCCGATCGAGGGCGAGGGGACGGCCGAGCCGCTCTGGGCGGCCTCCGCGGAGGACACGTTCGTGTTCGACGAGACGGTGGGCGACCGGGACTACCCGTCCCGGTTCGAGGAGACCGCCGCGGTCTGGCCGGCCGGCGACACCGTGGTCCGCGCCGACCGGGCGGGCGTCACGTCCTACGCCGCCGCCGACGGCGAGGTGCTGTGGCACACCGACCCCGGCGGCGAAGGGCTGTGCACGGCGGCCGGGGACGCCGCGGCGGGCGGGGTCGGCGTGGTGGTCGTGGAGCGCGAGGGCGGCGACGGCACGGACAGCCGCGGCTGCGACACGGTCCTCGGGATCGACCTGTCCACCGGCGAGCGGCTCTGGAAGAAGGAGATCCCTGAGCTCGCCGAGGTCCGCGGCGACAACGTCCAGGTGCGGGTGCGCGCCTGGTCCGCCGGAGGCCAGGCGGTGGTCTCCTGGGGGCCGCTGCTGGCCGGGTTCGACGCCGCCGGCGGCGAGACACCGTGGACCGCCACGGAGCTGCCGGGCCCCGACGGGACGTGCCCGGCCGGTTCGCACGAGATCATGCCCCGCGGAGACGGCGAGGCCGTGCTGCTCGGCTTCTGCGGCTCCGAGGGGGAACGGCCCTTCACCGGGCTGCTGGACACCGCCACCGGCGAGGTGTCCGAGCAGCGCGCCCTTCCCGCGGGGACGGAGAAGGACGGCTCCGACACGCTGAGACTGGTCGCCGCCGACCCGGTCGTCGTCTACACCTTCCCCCACCTCGAGCATGTTCGACGGCTCCCGGCAGAACGACGAGCTGCTGGTGGCCGCGGACGGCGACTGGACCCGGATCGCCGCGTGGGGCGAGGCCGGGGTGGGCGCGGAGAAGAAGGAGTGGGGGCTGGACCACCGCGACGGCCGGTTCACCGTCGTCGGCGGCGTGCTCTACGCGGAGACCGCGGGCACCTCGGAGAACCGGATCGCCGCCTTCGACCTGGACCGCGGCGAGCCGCTCTGGGACCGGCGGGTGGAGGACCACTTCGTGCGGGTCGTCGGCGCCGACGGCGACCGGGTGCTCGCCGTCGCCCGCACCGGCAGGGGCGACGCCGACGAGGGGGACAACGTCGACCCGTGGCGGACCCGGATCCTGGCGCTGCCCACCGACGGCGAGGGCCCGGCCGAGCTGGTCGCCGACGACCTGCCTGCCGTGCCCTGGCTGGACGACTCCCCGGTGTGGCTGCACACGTTCGGCGACCGGTACGTCGTCGGCCCCACCCCCGACTCGCTCGGCAGCGGCGCCGTCCCGCCGCTCTTCGCCGCCGGGTAGCGCCGCGCCCCGAGTGACAGCGGCCCTCCCGCACCCCAGCGCTACAGCTGCGGGCCACTACCCGGAAGGGGGGTGGGCGCGGGGCCGGGGCCAGCGGGAAAGCTGAGCGGGACCGGGGGCGCGTCAGGAGCCGGTGACGAGCAGAGTATCGACACGATGACGTCGAGCTCGACGAGGTAGCGCTGTGGCGAAGGCGGCGCGGCACCGCGGGCGGGCGGGCCGGGGGGCGAAGCGGATGGGCGGGGCGGTCAGTTCTGCTCGGGGAGCCACTCCCGCCAGACGTCCGGGTTCTCCTCGACCCAGGTCCGCGCGGCCTGCTGCGGGTCCTCGCCCTCCTCGGCGATCATCCGGGCGACCTCGTTCTGGTCCTCGTTGCTCCAGGTCCAGTTCTCGATGAACTCGTGGGCCGGGCCGCCGGTGTCGGCGAACGCCGCGGAGAACACCTTGTTCAGCTCGTAGTCGGGGTAGTCGCAGCCGACGTCGTCCGGGTCGATCTCGCACAGCTCGACGTACTCCGGGAACTCCACCTTCACCAGGTCGAGGTCCTCGAAGAGCCACTGCGGCTCGTAGAAGTAGAAGAGCACCGGCTCTTCCTTCTCGTAGGCCTCGCGGACCCGCTCGATCTGCTCCTCCTCCGAGCCGGCGTGCTCGATCTCCAGGTCCAGGCCGAAGTGGTTGATCATGCCCTGGTCCTGGGTGACGAAGCTGGGGTCGGCGGCGAGCAGCCGGCCGGTGCCCTCGCCGTCCTCGGCGAAGACGTTCTCCTTGCCGCGCAGCCCGTCCACCGTGTCGATGCCGGGGTGCTCCTCGGCCAGGTACTCCGGCAGGTACCAGCCGATCCGGCCGTCGTTTCCGGTGGGGCCGCCGTCGACGACCAGCGGCCGCTCGGTGGCGCCGTACAGCTCCATCAGGTCCTCGTGGCCCCAGTTCTCCAGGATCACGTCGACCGAGCCGTCGGCCAGGCCCCGCCAGGAGGCCTCCTCGTCGGCCTCGACCAGTTCGACCTGGTAGCCCAGTTCCTCTTCGAGCAGGTAGGAGACGACCGCGGCGTCGGCGTGGTAGCCGACCCAGCCGTTCACCGCGATCCGGACCTGCGGGGCGCCGGCGCGCCCCGTCTCCTCGTCCGCCGGTCCGCACGCGGTCGCGAGCAGCACGGCGGAGGCCAGCGCGGCCGCCTGCACCGGCGCGCTCCTGTACACGGGCATGGGTGTTCCTGGGGTTCTCGGGTGTTCGGGTGGTACGGGGGGGGATGCAGGGGATTCCGCCGCGGAGCGGCGCGGACCCCGGTACGGCCGGAGCCGCCGGGGTCCGCCTGGTCACCGCCGGGTGCGGGCGCCGGGTCAGGGCACGTCGTGCCCTTCCGGCATCCACTCCCGCCAGATGTCCGGGTTCTCCTCGGCCCAGGCCGCGGCGGCCTCCTCGGGGTCCATCCCCTCGCCGGCGATGAGCCGGCCGACCGCGTTCTGGTCGTCGTTGGTCCAGGTCCAGTTGTCGATGAGCTCGAAGGCGTCCCCGCCCTCCTCGGCGAAGCCCGCGCGGTAGATCTTGTTCAGGTCGTAGCGCGGGTAGTCGCAGGCGACGTCCTCGGGGTCGCTGTCGCACCCCTCGGTCCATTCCGGGAACTCCACCCTGACCAGGTCGAGCTCGCTCTGCACCCAGCTGGGGTCCTGAGAGTAGAACAGTACCGGCTCCTCGGCCTGGTAGCGCTGGCGCACCTCTGTGAGCTGCGCCGCCTCCGAGCCGGCGTAGACGATCTGGAACGGCAGCTCGTAGTGGTCGATCAGCCCCTGGTCGCTGGTGACGAAGCCGGGGGCGCCGGCCAGGAACTGGCCCTTGTCGCCGCTCTCCGGGGTCTGGAACACGTCGGCGTGCTCCTTGAGGCCCTCCGGGGTGTTGATCCCGGGGTACTCCTCCACCAGGTACTCCGGCATGTACCAGCCGATGTGGCCGATGTTGCCGTTCGGGCCGCCGTCGACCACGGTGCCGTTGCCGTCCGGGCCGTAGATCTCCATCAGGTCCTCGTGGCCCCAGTTCTCCAGGATCACGTCGACCGCCCCCTGGTCGAGGGCCTGCCAGGACGGCTGCTCGTCCAGCTGGACCAGCTGGACCTGGTAGCCCAGCTCCTCCTCCAGCAGGTGGGCGACGACCGCCGCGCTGGACTCGTAGCCGACCCAGGAGTTCAGTGCGATCCGCACCGTGCCGGGGTCGCGCAGCATGTCGGTGCTGCGCACCGCGCAGGAGGTGGCCAGCAGCGCGGCCGCACCGAGCACCGCCGCCTTGGCGAGCAGGGATCGGGTCTTCTTCATGCGCATGGGTCTCCTCCTCCTAGCGCGCGGCGCTCTGGGTGAGCCGGTCCAGGAACAGACCCAGGCAGACGATGGCCAGGCCGGAGGTCATGCCCAGGCCCAGCTGGTTCTGGGCCATGCCGAACACGACTCCGTAGCCGAGCGCGCCGGCGCCGACCAGGGCGCCGATGACCACCATCGCCAGGACCATCATGATCCCCTGGTTGACCGCGAGCAGCAGCGAGTGCCGGGCCAGCGGGAGCTGCACCTTGAGCAGCATCTGCCAGCGGGTGCTGCCCAGCGATTCGGCGGCCTCCACGGTGTTCTCGGAGATGCCCCGGATGCCGTCGTTGACCAGCCGGATGACCGGGGGCAGCGCGTAGACCACCGCGGCGGCCAGCGCCGGGATGCGGCCGATGCCGAACAGCGCGACCGCGGGGATCAGGTAGACGAACGGCGGCAGCGTCTGCATCGCGTCCAGGATCGGGCGGAGCACCGCGGCCAGCCGGTCGCTGCGCGAGGCCAGCACGCCGATCACGAAGCCGACCACCACGGTGGCCAGCGCCGCGATCACCACCTGGGAGAGCGTGTCCATGCTCTCCTCCCAGGCGCCGAGGAGGCCGCAGCCCAGGATGGACAGCCCGCCGACCAGCGCGATCCGCCAGCCGCCCAGTGCCATGCCGAGCGCGGCGGCGGCCAGCACCACCAGCCACCACGGCGAGTCGGTGAGCACCGAGCGGAGCGGGTCGAGCAGCAGGTTCAGGGTGACCCCGGCCAGCCACGAGGTGAAGCCGCCGAAGACGTCCTGCATCGCGGTGTTGGCCGCGTTCACCCCTTCGGAGATGCTGATCCGCACCTCCCGGGGCCAGGTCTCCAGGCCGGCCAGCCGGCCGACGACCACGGCGGCCGCGGTGGCCAGCAGGCCGCCGATGAGCAGCGGGCGGCCGAGCGCCGGCGGGATGTCCGGGCCGCGGGTCTCGTCGCCGGCGGCGGCGGTGATCCGGTCCAGGGCGATGGCCATCAGCACGATCGCCAGGCCCGCCTCGAAGGCGCGGCCCACGTCGACCTTGTTCAGCGCCTGGTAGATGGCGTCGCCCAGGCCGCCGGCGCCGATCACCGAGGCGATGACCACCATGGACACCGCGAGCATGATGGTCTGGTTCACGCCGAGCATGATGGTCCGCTTGGCCAGCGGCAGCTGGACCTTGGCGAGGATCTGCCGGCGGGTGGAGCCGAGCGACTCGGCGGCCTCCACCGCGCCCTTGTCCACGCCGCGGATGGCCAGCGCGGTGATGCGCACCGCCGGCGGGATCGCGTAGACGGTGGTGGCCACGGCCGCCGCCGGGTTGCCGATGCCGAACAGCAGCAGCATCGGCATCAGGTAGGCGAAGGCCGGCATGATCTGCATGAAGTCCAGCACCGGGCGGAGCGCGCGCTCGAAGCGGGGGCTGCGGCCGGCGACGATGCCCAGCGGGATGCCGATCAGCAGGGCGAGCAGCACCGAGGTGGTGATCAGCGAGAGCGTGGTCATCGCCTGCTCCCAGAGATCGAGCAGGCCGAACAGCGCGAAGGTGGCCAGGGTGAACGCGGCCACCCTGGTGCCGGCGACCCGCCAGGCGGCGAACGTGCCGAGCACGATCACGCCGAGCGGGGTGAGCAGGGTCAGCCCCTGGTTGATCAGGATGACGGCGGAGCCCAGCCCGACCGAGGCGTAGTTGAAGCCGTACAGGAAGAGCGGGCTGGTGTTGCGGTTCTCGACGATCCAGGCGTAGACGTCGTCGAAGAGCGCGCCCAGGCCGACGTCGAGCGAGCCGGGGAACGGCATCTGGCCGCGGAGCGCGGCGTACCCGGCGAGCAGCACGGCGAAGACCGCGACGACCTGGACCCAGGTGCGGCGGAGCAGGCTCAGCGGGCCGCCGTCCGGCCCGGCGGCCGTCCGGGGTGTGGTCTCGGTGGCCATGGTCAGGCCTCCGCGCCGTCGGCGAGCGGCTGCGGGCCGGTGCCCAGCTTGCCGTCGTCCGACTGGTCCTCGGCGATGATGCGCAGCACCTCGGTCCGGCCGACGACGCCGAGCAGCCGGTCGCCGTCCATCACCCGGACCGGCGCGGTGCCCTCGGCCAGCAGCGGCACGATGTCGCGGACCACGGTGCGCGGCTCGGCGGTCGGGCCGTCCAGCGGCTCGCCCTCCCTGGCGTCGCGCATCAGCCAGCGCACGGTCAGCACGTCGGTGCGGGCGACGTCGGCGACGAAGTCGCGGACGTAGTCGTCGGCGGGGCGGCCGACCAGCTCCTCGGCCGTGCCGACCTGGACCAGTTCGCCGTCGCGCATGATGGCGATCCGGTCGCCCAGTTTCAGCGCCTCGGACAGGTCGTGGGTGATGAAGACCGAGGTCTTGCGGAGCTCGCGCTGGAGGCGGAGCACCTCCTGCTGCATGTCCCGGCGGATCAGCGGGTCGAGCGCGCTGAACGGCTCGTCGAAGAGCAGCACCTCGGGGTTGACCGCGAGCGCGCGGGCCAGCCCGACGCGCTGCTGCATGCCGCCGCTGAGCTGGCCTGGCTTGGAGTCCTCGTAGCCGGACAGGCCGACCATGTCGATCATCTCGCGGGCCCGGGCGTGCCGTTCGGCCTTGCCCTGCCCGCGGACCTCCAGGCCGTAGGCGACGTTGTCGATGATCTTGCGGTTGGGCAGCAGGCCGAAGTGCTGGAACACCATGGCCGCCTTGTGCCGGCGGAGTTCGCGCAGCTCCTGCGGGGAGCATTCGCGGATGTCGGTGCCGTCCAGCACGACCGAGCCCGCCGTCGGCTCGATGAGCCGGGTGAGGCAGCGGATCAGGGTGGACTTGCCGGACCCGGAGAGGCCCATGACGACGAAGATCTCTCCGGGCAGCACATCGAAGGAGACGTCGCGGACCGCGACGGTGCACCCCGTCGCCTCACGGACGGTGTCGCGGTCCTGGCGCTCGTACTCGCTGCCGATGATGCCGTCGGCGTTCTTGCCGAAGATCTTCCACAGGTTGCGGACGGAGAACTTCGGCTCGGGCGCGCTGTTGAGTTGTGTTTCGTTCGCAGGGGAACTCATGGAGAAAGGGTCACCTCTGGTGGCCGTCCTCCGCACGCGCGGCGCGCGGAGGACGGCGCGTCGTTGTCAGGTCGCTTCCGCCGTGAGCGGGCACGGCGGGGGCGGTGAGGTCTCAGCCCTCGGCGCGGTCGGCGCGGATCAGGTCCGCCGCGCGCTCGCCGATGGCCAGCACGGTGACCATCGGGTTGGGCGAGGTCATGGTCGGGAACACCGAGGCGTCGGCGACCCGGAGCCCGCGCAGCCCGCGCACCTTCAGCCGCGGGTCGACGACCGCGGTGGCGTCGTCGGCCGCGCCCATCTTGCAGGTGCCGGCCGGGTGGTAGACGGTGTGCGCCGCCTTCCGCCCGTACTCGGAGAGCTGCTCGTCGGTGACGACGTCCGGGCCGGGCGCCACCTCGCGCTTGATCCACGACTTGAACGGCTCGGTCTCGGCGATCTTCCGCGCGATCTTCAGGCCGTCCACGATGGTCTGCTCGTCGTAGCCGTCGGGGTCGGTGAAGTAGCGGAAGTCCAGCGCCGGCTTCTCCTTCGGGTCGGAGCTGGTCAGCCAGAGCTTGCCGCGGGACCGGGAGCGCGGGATGTTCGGCGTCATGCACATCGCGTGCTTCCAGTCCGGCGAGTCGTAGCCGAGCCGCTTGGTGTTGTCGTCGAACGGGATCTGGTACGTGTGGAACATCAGGTCGGGACGGGGGTCGCTCTCGTCCCGGCGGATGAACAGCGCCCCGTCGGAGTGCATGACGGTGTTGTCCGGCACGTCCCGCGAGGTCTCCCACATGATGATGGACTCCGCGTGGTCCATCAGGTTCTCGCCGACGCCCGGCAGGTCGTGCCGGACGTCGATGCCGATCTTCTCCAGGTCGTTCCTGGGGCCCACTCCGGAGAGCAGCAGCAGCCGCGGCGTGTCGATCGCCCCGGCGCAGAGCACCACCTCCTGCCCGGCGGTCACGGTGCGGCGCTCGCCCTCCGGCGTCACCACCTCCACCCCGGTGACCCGGTCGCCGTCGAAGACGAGCCTGTCGGCCCAGGTCTCCAGCATCAGGGTGAGGTTGTCCCGCTCGCCCATGACGGGGTGCAGGTAGGCCACCGACGCCGAGGAGCGGTTGCCGGTGTAGGGGTCGTAGGCGATGGACAGGAAGCCGACGCCGTCGTTGAACCCGCCGCCGTGCGAGGTGGCGGCGTTGAAGTCCTCGACCACCGGGACGCCGGTGGCCTTCGCCGAGGCGGTGACCCAGTCCTTGACCAGGTCGTTGCGGTCCTTCTCGGCGATCGGGACGATGTTGTTCTTCAGCCGGTCGATGTAGGACTGCACGGTGGCGTTGTCCCAGCCCTCGGCGCCGGCCGCCACCCAGTCGTCCATGTCCTGGGCGAACGGGCGGAAGCTGATCAGGGTGTTGTGCGAGGAGCAGCCGCCGAGCACCCGGGCCCGGGAGTGCACGATGTGCGAGTTGCCGCGGGGCTGCTCGGTGGTGGTGTAGCCGTAGTCGAGGTCGCTCTCCAGCAGGCCGAGCCACTCGCGCAGTTTGAGCACCCGCTCCAGGCCGACGTCGGAGGGGCCGCCCTCGATGACGCAGACGCTGGTGGAGGGGTCCTCGGTGAGCCGGTTGGCCAGCACCGATCCGGCGGTGCCGCCGCCCACGATGACGTAGTCGTAACCCGTCTCGGTCATGAACGCTCCTTGTGATGCAGGGCGAAGTCTTCGGTGTGCGGGATCGGGGGAAGGTCAGACTTCGCCGAACCAGCGCTGCGGCTTGGGGTCGAGGGTGCGGTAGATGTGCTTGGCCTCGCGGTACTCGTCCAGGCCCGCGTGGCCCAGCTCGCGGCCGACCCCGGAGCGCTTGAAGCCGCCCCACTCGGCCCCCGGGAAGTAGGGGCCGTACTCGTTGATCCACACGGTGCCGTGCCGCAGCGCGGCCGCGACCCGCTCGCCGCGCCCGGTGTCGTTGGTCCACACCCCGCCGGAGAGCCCGTAGTCGGTGTCGTTGCCCAGCTCGATGGCCTCGGCCTCGGTGCGGAACGTCTCCACCGTGACGACCGGCCCGAACACCTCGGTCTGCACGATGTCCATGTCCCGGGTGCAGCCGGTGAACACGGTGGGCCGGTAGAAGTAGCCCTTGGCCAGTTCGGGGTCGTCCGGGCGCTTGCCGCCGGCGATGATCTTCGCGCCCTCCTCGACGCCGCGCGCCACCGCGGCCTCGACCTTGGCGCGGTGCTCGGCGGAGACCAGCGGGCCGCAGCGCACCCCCTCCTTCTGGCCGCAGCCGATGACGATCGCATCGGCGCGCCGGGCCAGTTCGGCGGTGAACGCGTCGTGGACGTCCTCGTGCACGATGAGCCGGGCACCGGCCGAGCAGACCTGGCCGGAGTGGAAGAACGCGGCGGTGAGCGCGGAGTCCACCGCGGTGTCCAGGTCCACGTCGGGGAAGATGATGTTGGGGTTCTTCCCGCCCAGCTCCAGGGCGACCTTCTTCACCGTCTCCGCGGCACCGGCCATGATCCGCTTGCCGGTGGCCAGGCCGCCGGTGAAGGAGACCAGGTCCACGTCGCGGTGGGCGACCATCGCGGCGCCGACCTCGGCGCCGGTGCCCAGCACCAGGTTGACCACGCCGTCGGCGGGGACCCCCGCCTCCAGGCAGAGCTCGAACAGCTTGCAGGTGGTGACCGGGGTGATCTCGCTCGGCTTGACCACCATGGTGTTGCCGGCCGCGATCGCCGGGGCCATCTTCCAGGCCAGCTGGAGCAGCGGGTAGTTCCAGGGGGTGATCATCGCGCAGACGCCGACCGGCTCGTAGACGACCCGGCTGAAGACGCCCTCCGGTGTGGAGATGATCCGCCCGGCGTCCTTGTCGGCCAGCCCGGCGTAGTAGCGGAAGACGGCGGTGACGTCGTCGACGTCGATCCCGCCCTCCTCGATGGTCTTCCCGGTGTCCAGCGACTCCATCACCGCGATCTCTTCGCGGTCGCGCTGCAGGAGGTCGGCGATGCGGTTCAGGATCTCCCCGCGCTCGGCCGCCGGCCGGCGCGCCCAGTCGCCCTGGTCGAACGCGCGGCGGGCGGCGGCCACCGCCGCCTCGGCGTCGGCCGCGGTGCCCTCGCTGACCACGGTGAGGACGGAGGCGTCGTAGGGGTTGAGGACGTCGCGGGTGCCGCCCTCGGCGGCGGCGCGCCAGGCGCCGCCGATGAACATGCTCGACGCGGTCGCCGACCCCGGATCGGCCAGGTACTGCTTGCTCGGGAGAGTTACGTAGGGTTGCATCACGGATCCCTTTTGCCCAGGAGATTTGCCTTCAAACAGCTCAAACCTGTCGTTACCTCATCGAGATGATCAAAAATCTCCCATCTGACCTGCATGAATACCGCAAAGCCGAGTCAACGGGGACGCGCAACGGTGGTGCGTATCACGCAACACCCCGACCTGTAGTCACTGAGAGTGATTCTCGCCGGGGCGTCCGGCCCCGCACCGCCCCGGTGCGCGTGTCGCGGTTCACCCGCCCGGCCGCCCGGCCACTGGACAGACCGGCCGGGTCCCGGGTTAACGTGGATAAGGCATGCCTAAGGAGGAGCTCCCCCCTCGTCGCCCTCTACCTTCCCTCTCCCTCCGACGCGATCACGCGAGGACACATGCTTCTTGAGCAAGAGCGCAGGGACGTCGCGCTGACCGCCCACCGGCTCGCCGGCACCGGCGCGGTGCTGGGCCGGGGCGGCGCGGTGAGCGTCCGATGCGGCGACCTGTTCGCCGTCACCCCCGCCGATCTCCCGCTGGGCCGGATCGAGCCGGCCGACTGCCCGGTGCTCTCCGTCGAGGGCGGCGGGGTGGTCGAGGGCCGCCGCGGCCCGGCCGCCGACACCGTGCTGCACACCGCGGTCTACCGGCACGGCGAGGCCGGCGCGGTGGTGCAGTCCTACGGCGAGCACGCCGCCGCGGTCTCCGCGGTGCTCGCCGAACTCCCCCCGGTGCACCGCGCCGCCGCCCGGCTGGGCGGCGCCGTCCCGGTCGCCCCGTACTCCGTCTACGGCGGCGGCGACCTGGCCGACCAGGCGGTCAAGGCGCTCAAGGGCCGGCAGGCCGCCCTGCTGGCGTGCAACGGCGCGGTCGCCGTCGGCGGCTGCGCGACCGAGGCGTTCGACAACGTCTCGCTGCTGGAGTGGCTCTGCGGGGTCTACGTCGAGGCCCGCCGGCTGGGCGAGCCGCGGGTGCTCTCCGAGGACGAGCTGGCCGAGGTCCGCGAGCGCGACCGCAGCGGCTGGGCCGGCCCGGACCCGTTCCTGTTCTGACCCGCTCCGCGGCCGCCGATGCACTGCGGCCCCGCCGAGAAGCCTCGGCGGGGCCGCAGTGCATCGGCCCTCGGTGGCGAAGAGATCAGCGCTCATCGTGCCCGATGAGCGGGAAGGGCTCGGTGGAGAACACCGCCTCCACCGGCACCCCGAAGTAGCCGGCGATCCGCAGCGCCAGGTGCAGGCTGGGGCTGTACTCGCCGCGCTCCAGGTAGCCCACGGTCTGGTAGTGCACGCCGAGCGCCTCGGCCAGGCTGCGCCGGGAGACGCCCCGCTCGACCCGCATCACCGCGATGCGGTTGTAGATCCGCTCCGCGGGCGCGGCGCCCGCCCGGCCGCCCCGGGCGCGGCCGTTCTCCGCCCGCCCCTCGGCGGCCCCGGCCTTCTCAGACACGCTGCATCGCCTTCTGCCGCGCCGCCTCGACCTTGGCTCCGCTGACCCGGCGCGCCATCCGGCGGAGCAGTACCGGAGCGAGCACCATACCGAGCACAGCCCAGGCGCCGAGCACGCCCACCGTCTCCAGCGTCCGCCAGGACTCGCCGACCTCCACCGCGAGCATGGCGTCCGGCAGCAGGGCGGCGCGCATGCCCAGCGCCATCCAGTAGATCGGGAAGACCTGGGCGATCGCCTGCACCCACTCGGGCAGCGCCGTCACCGGGTAGAACACCCCGGAGATCGCGGTCAGCCCCATGACCGGGAACATACCGACCCCGTTGACCAGCCGGGGGTTCTCGAAGAGCGAGCCCAGTGCGGCGCCGAGCGGCACGGTCGCCGCGATGCCCAGCAGCAGCACCCCGAGCAGCACCGGCCAGCCCCGGGCCACCCCGGCCGCGGTGCCGTCGTACAGCAGCATGCCCGGGACCAGCAGCAGGAGCACGGTGGCCCCGATCAGCACCACCATGAAGACGATCTTGCCGCCGAGGTAGACCGCCATCCCGCCGGGCAGCGCCTTGGCCCGCAGCAGGGTGCCGTCCTCGCGGTCCAGGGAGAGCGCCGCCGCCGTGCTGAGGACCCCGGTGAACACCACCATCATCCCGATGACGCCGGGCAGCGAGGCCGCGGCCGTGTCCACCCCGGTGCCCTCCACCTCGCCGCCGCGCTGGAAGAAGAGCACCACCAGGAAGATGCCGATCATCATCACCGAGCCGAAGAGCTCCATCGGGTCGGTGAACGAACCCCGGGTCTCGATCCGGCCCCGCCGGATGCTCAGCCGCACCAGGTGCGCCCGGTCCGTTGTGCCGCTCATCGCGCCTCCTCTTCCGCACCGGCGGCCGGGCCGCCCGACTCGTACCTGCGCACCAGGTCCATGTAGACCTCCTCCAGTCCGGCCCGGCGCACCTCCAGGTCGGTGACGTCCTCGCCGTGCTGCTCGAACAGGCCCCGGACGAACCCGGTGCCGTCCGGGGTGGAGTGCACGAAGCGCTCCCCGCCGACCCGCCAGCGCACCTCGGCGTCGCTGCCCAGCTCGCGGGCGAGCGCCTCCGGGCTGCCGTCGGCGACGATCCGGCCGTCGGCGAGCATCAGGATCCGGTCCGCCAGCTTCTCCGCCTCGTCCAGGTCGTGCGTGGTGAGCAGGATCGTGGTGTCCTCCTCATCGGCCAGCGCGTGCACCAGGTCGTGGAAGTCCCGGCGGGCCTGCGGGTCGAAGCCGGCGGTGGGCTCGTCCAGGAAGAGCAGTTCGGGCCGGCCGACGATGCCGACCGCGACGTCCACCCGGCGGCGCTGGCCGCCGGAGAGCGAGCCGAGCTTGGCCCCGGCATGCTCGGTCAGGCCGACCAGTTCCAGCAGCTCGTCCACGTCGCGCGGGCGCGGGCGCTCCGGCGACGAGTAGGGCGCGTAGTGCCCGGCGAACAGCTCCAGCAGGTCGCGCACCCGCCACTTGGAGTGGTCCCGCCAGGACTGCAGCACGACGCCGATCCGGGCGCGCCACGCCTCGCCGCCGCTGATCGGGTCGGCGCCCAGCACCCGGACCTCCCCGGCGGAGCGGGCCCGGAAGCCCTCCAGGATCTCGATGATGGTGGTCTTGCCGGCGCCGTTCGGCCCGAGCAGGGTGAGCACCTCGCCCCGGTCGATCCGGAAGTCGACGCCGTTGAGCACGTCCTTGCTGCCGTAGCGCATGCGCAGGCCGCTCACCTCGACGACCGCCGGCCCGTCCGGGCCGCGGACGGCCGGCGTGCCACCCGCTTCCTCTCCGATTACCGCCATACGACGACGACCTTTCATAGAATCACTGCCTTCGTTGATAGTAGTTGTACTACATTTCGCCGCATGACGACCACCGGTGCAGGCGGCCGGATCCGGACCGGGCCGGCTCAGCCGGTGAGCGCCCGCCCCAGCGCGGCGCCGATCGAGGCCGCGCCCAGCCCCGCCGCGATGGAGGCCGCGGCGTTGGCGAAGGCGAGGAACCGGGCCCCGGTGCGCAGCAGCGCGAACGTCTCGTAGCCGAAGGTGGAGTAGGTGGACAGCGCGCCGAGCAGCCCGGTGGCGGCGAACGCGAACGCCCACCCGGGCAGCGCCGCCTGCACCGCGGCTCCGAGCAGCAGGCAGGCGGTGGCGTTCGCGGCGTGCGTCCCCCAGGGGAACGCCGAGTCGTGCCGGGCCTGGACATACCGGTCGACCAGGTAGCGCAGCGGCGCCCCGATCGCCGCGCCCAGCGCCACCATGAGGGCGGTCACCGGCCGCCCCCGTTCCCGGCCCGGCCGAGCGCCGCCTCGGCCAGCGCCGTCCCGGCCCAGACCGCGGCCAGCGCGCAGAGCAGGGTGGTGCCCAGGTAGGCCAGCGCGACCGCGGGCCGCCCCGCGTCCAGCAGGCCCTGCACGTCGGCGATGTAGGTGGAAAAGGTGGTGTAGCCGCCCAGCACGCCCACCCCGAGGAACGGGCGGGCCGGCCGGAACCGCGGACCGGCCCGGGCGATCAGCGCCATCAGCACCCCGATCAGCAGGCAGCCGGAGACGTTGACCAGGAACGTCGCCACCGGGAACTCCCCCGGCGCGGTGGGCAGCAGCCCACCCGCCCCGTACCGGGCGGTGCCGCCGATCGCCCCGCCCGCGGCGATCAGCGGGAGGACCACCCAGGGGGCGTCCGGCAGCTCGCGGGCCTGGCGGCGGTCGCGCAGGTCGACGTCGGGGTCGATGCCCCGGGGTTCTGCGGACTCCGAGGGCTCACCGGTGGTCTCCGACAACGCACGCCTCCCATCAGACCGGGGCGCGTCCGCACCCCGTGCCGACAGGGACCGTTGGCGGCGGTTCACCGCGGTTCCCCCGCTCCGTGCGCGGGGCGGCGGGCCCCACCGCCGGATCCCGATGCTACCCGGGGCCGCTATCCGGAACCGACCGAAACCCCGGCGAGGTGCTCCATCACCAGTTCGTTCACCCGGTCGGAGCGCTCCACCCCGGCGAGGTGGGCGGCGCCGCGCAGCAGTTCGAACCGGGCCCCGGGGATGCCCGCGGCCAGCCGGCGGCCGTGCCCCGGCGGCAGCAGCGGGTCGTGCGCGCCGGAGACCACCAGCGCGGGGGCGCGCACCCGGGCGATGTCGGGGAACTGGTCGGTGACGGCGGCCGCCTCGCAGCAGGAGGCGAACCCCGCGGGGTCCAGCCCTTCGAACTCCTCGGCGATCCACTGCACCACGTCCGGCCGCTCCCGGGCGAACCCGGGGGTGAACCAGGGCAGCAGCACCTCCCGGCGGACCCGGGCCATCCCGTCGGCGCGGGCGCGCTCGGCGATCTCCAGCAGGGTGTCCGGGCACGGGACCCGCGCCGCGCCCGCCAGGTAGGCGATCCGGTGCACCCGCTCCGGCCGGTGCACCGCCAGCCAGGTCCCCGGCATCCCGCCGAACCCCGCGGCGACCACCGACACCCGGCCGATCCGGTGCTCGTCCAGCAGCGCCTCCAGGTCGGCGCCGAGTTCGTCGACGGTGGGCGGCCGCTCGCCGAGCGGCGTCGCGCCATGGCCCCGGTGATTGACCCGCAGCACCCGGCAGTACCGGGTCAGCTCGGGGATCTGCGGCTCCCAGACCGACCATTTGGCGCCGAACGGCGGCAGGAGGAGGACGACGGGCCCGCCCTGTGGCCCGTCGAAGCGGTGCTGCAGCGGAACGACGGCCATGCGCCCTCCCGGCGGGACATCCGGCCCGGTCACGACATGATCGCTCAACCTAACACATGGGTGACACGCGCCACTGGCGTATCCGCGCCCCCATCGTCGCAGTTCACCCGGGACGCCCGGCCGACGGAGATGCGTCCCGGATTCCCCGGGCCGAGCACCGCGATCGCGGACCGGAACCGACCTGGTTCGCCCGTAGCCTCTTCGCAGTACCGAACGGCAGGGCGCACCGCCCTCCCCATCCAGCCTGAGGAAAGGCACGGTGGAACACCATGGGCACCGACGACGCCGGCGGCACCGCCCTGAGCGAGCGCGACGAGCTGCTGGAGATCCTGCGCGAGCAGCGCCGGTTCCTCCGGCTGACCGTCCGCGGGCTCGACGACGAGCAGGCCACGACCCGGACCACCGCGAGCGAGCTGACCCTCGCCGGCCTGGTCAAGCACGTCGCGCTGACCGAGCGGGGCTGGATCGACATCATGCTGCAGCGGCCCTCTCAGGGGCCGGAGCGCAACGAGGAGACCTGGGGCGACGACTTCCGCCTGGTCGGCGAGGAGACCCTGGCCGACGTGCTCGCCCTCTACACGGAGGTCGAGCGGGACACCGAGGCCTCCGTGGCCGGGCTGCCCGACATGGACCACACCGCGCCGCTCCCCGAGGCGCCCTGGTTCCCGCCGAACGCGAACTGGTCGGCCCGGCGCATCCTGCTCCACCTCATCCGGGAGACCGCGCAGCACTGCGGGCACGCCGACATCATCCGCGAGTCGCTGGACGGCGCCGGAACCACCGAGGTCATGCTGGACGCGGTCGAGTGGGGCGACCAGGTGAAGAACGCCTGGTAGCGGCGGCCGACAGGCCCCTCCTCTCCGATGCCGTCGAGCGGGCGCGGAGCAGCAGAGGGGCGCGGCGTTCTCCCGCGCCCCGCCCCTCCTCCCTTCGGGGCCTACCCCCACTCCAGGCAGAACGGGTGGCCGGCGGGGTCGGCGTAGACCCGGAAGTTCCGCTCGGAGGCGGAGAGGCGGACCGCGCCCAGCGCGAGGACCTTCCGCTCCGCCTCCTCGACGTCCCCGTCCACCCGGATGTCCAGGTGCACCTGCTGCGGCCGGTGCGGATCCGGCCAGTGCGGCGGCACGTGGTCCGGCGCCAGCTGGAAGCCGATCCGCCCGGTCCGCACGTCCCCGATGTCGACCCAGTCGCCCTCGTCGGCGGTGATCGGCACGCCCAGCACCTCGGAGTAGAACCGGGCCGGCGCCCGCGGGCCGGGGCAGTCGAACACCGCCGAGGACAGCCTGCCGATCATCGCTCCCCCTTCACCGGTCCCTGTGCACGGTCCTCCCCGCGGGGCGCCGCACCGAACCCGGCGGGTCCCCGGCGGTCCCGCCGCGGCCGAGCGCACCGGCGGGATCCCGCCCCGGCCGGATGCGGCCACGCCGCCGCCCCGGGGCGCCCCCAGGTGCCACCTCTCTGAACAGGTTCATCTCATATCTTCAGGTCGAGATACCCGCCGCGGGCCGCCCCGGCTCCCTTGCGTGATGCCCCCTGCCCAGAGGGTATGAATGCGGACGAAGAGAGCATCCTTGAGCAGAGCACCGTCGAGGCACCGCTGCCGGACGGTACGAGGTCCCGCCGGAGACCAGGTCCCCGACGGGACCTGACCGTGGTTCGGGTCCCCCGCCCGAACGCCCCCACCGGTGAAGGGACCAGCCCGCTCCATGGCCAAGCAGGACGATCCGAGAAGGAACCCCGGCGCCCCCTCCGGTGGCCCGACAGGACACGGCGGACTCGCCCGCGCCTGGGGCGGATGGCGGAAATCCTCCTACAGCGGGGAAGGGAGTTCATGCCTGTCGGTGCTCCCCGCCGACGGCGGAATCGCAATCCGCGACTCGAAGAATCCAGAGCAGCGGGCCCTGCACATCCCCTTTCGCTCCTGGCTCGCGTTCATCGCCTCCGCTCGTGAGGAGGGCCGCCGGCCTACCGATGCCTGACGGCCCGACGCCTGCGGCGATGCCTTGGATCCGCGGAGGCCGCCGCTGACGCTCCACCCCTGTGGCAGGGCTGCGGCGGCCGAGGTTCAGTAGAGCACCGTGGGATAGATGTCCCTGCTCTCCCGCAGCCCCTGCGACAGGCTCTCCGTGCCGGGATGGCCCTCCCCGAGCACATCGGCGTAACGGGGCCGCAGCTCCACCAGCCTCGCCCCGGGCTCCTCCCCGTCGAGTTCCGCCTCCCCCGCGACCAGGTTGCGCTCCGCGCACAGGGTGACGGGGTGGTCGGTACCGAGGACTTCACGAGCGAGTTCCGCGGTGCGCCGGTCCGCTTCGCAGGCCGCAGCCGTCTCACCTTGGGCCGCCAGCGCGTTGCCCACCGCGATCCGGGCGACGATGGTGTAGGAGTGGCGCTCACCGAGCCGCCTCTCCAGCCCGGCCAGCGCCTCCTCGCCCAACCGCAGCGCCTTCTCCGTCTGCGCGGCCGCCAGGTAGGCGGTGGACAGGTTGCTCATCAGCGCATAGGTCTGCGGGTGGTCCGCGCCGAAGGATTCGGCGTAGGCCGAGAACGCGCCCTCCCCCTTCTCCAGTGCCTCCCGGGTCCGCCCCGCCTCGTGCAAGGCCACCGACAGCACCGCCGCGGCGCGCCAGGTGTCCAGGGCGTTCTCCCCGTGCTGGGCCACACGCGCCCGGTACACCTCCTGCGCCTGCTCCACGGCCTCCTCGACCAGGCCCGCGCGGTACTGGGCGACGCTGTGCACGCTCCGGGCCCCGAAGTCCTGCCGCGACCCCTCGCCGAACATGCGGGCCGTCAGCTCGACCATGCTCCTCAGCCAGGTCTCCGCCTGCAGGTACCGCCCCGAGGAGAACAGGTCGATGCCGATCGACACCCCGGCGCTCTGCGACCTCGGGTGCCCCTGGCCGAGAACCTGGCCGAACAGCGCATACGCCTCGCGGTCGAGTTCGAGCGCCTCCTCCAACCGGTCCCCGTGGCGCAGGCTCAGCGCGTGCAGCTGGGTGTACCCGATCGCCGTCGGGTCCTCCCTGCCCAGCAGCTGCATGCTGGACCGCCATACCTGCTCGCTCAGCTCGATGGCGCCCTGGTAGTCCCCTTCGATGCGCCTGCCGTCGGCCAGAGCGGAGGTCAGCGCCAGGGTGTCCTCGTGCAGCAGGCCGTGCTCGGCCATCAGGGCGTCGCGCAGCCGGGAGTTGATCTCCTGCGCCTCGGTGAACCTGCCCGCCCCGCGCAGGACGGAGATGACCTCGTTGGCGAGGGCGACGCTCTGCGAGTTGGTCTCCTCTTCCTCCTCCCCCCACATCTCCATCGCCCGGCGGGCGACGTTCAGCGCCCCCTGGATGTCGCCCCACCAGCGGAGGAAGGTGGTGACGTTCACCGTCAGGTTGCGCACCCACGGCTCGGAGCAGGTGTGCACCTCGGCGGCGCGGATGTGCGGCAGCAGCTCGGAGTAGACCGGCCACTCCGAGGGGTCCAGCGGCTCCTCCGGGTCCATCGCGGCCAGGATGAGGTGGGCCTGGTGCCGGACCGCGTCGCGCTCGCCGGGGTCCATCCGCTGGCGGAGGGTCTGCTGGACCAGGCGGTGCATCTGCAGGGTGCCGGCCCGGTGGTCGAGGCGGGCCAGGGAGAGCTGGCTGATGTCGCGGAACGCGGCGCTGAGCGCGACCGGGCTGTTCACGATGGACAGCAGCTCGGGGTCGAGCTGGGCGCCGCGAGCGGCGCGGAAGTACCGGCGCGGCACCGGGACCGGGGCCAGGAAGGCGCAGACCCGCAGCAGCGCCAGCGCCGAGGGGTTCTTCTCCTCCAGCCGCCGTAGCGACAGGTTCCAGGCGGCGGTGACCGGGCGGCCGTACTCGGTGAGGTCGGGGATGTTGAGCAGGGCCTCGTTCTCCGCCTCGAACGCCTCCAGGTAGTCCTCGGCGCTCATCCCGGTCTGCAGCAGCCAGACCGCCGCCTGCTCGACCGCGAGCGGCAGGTGGCCGAGCACCTCGGCCACCTGGTCCGCTCCGGCTTCGGGCAGGTCGGGCCGGCGCAGCCGGATCAGCTCGCGGCTCTCCTCCGGGCTGAAGACCGACACCTCCAGGGCCCGGGTGGTCCGCTCCCAGTCGGGGTTGCGCGAGGTGATGAGGATCCGGCCGGTGCCGTGGACGGGCAGGAAGTCGCGGACCATCTCCGGGGACTCGGCGTTGTCGAAGACCAGCAGCCAGTCCCGGTAGGGCACGCCCAGGCGGAGCGCCTCCAGCACCGCGGGGACCGCCTTGTCCTGGGTGGACTCGACCGGCAGCTCCAGCGTCTCGGCCAGGTCGGTGAGCGAGCGCATCATCTCCCCGGTGCTGGACGAGGGGACCCACCAGACCAGGTCGTACTCGTCCTGGTGGCGGTGGACGTACTCGACGGCCAGGTGCGTCTTGCCGACGCCGCCCATGCCCCAGACGGCCTCGGGGAGGATGCTGGTGGTCCCCTCGCTCAGCCGGTCGGCCAGCTCCTCCAGCTCCGCGGTGCGGCCGATGAAGCTGCGGTTCCGCTGCGGGATGGCCGGGGACCAGACCGGCGGCGGGTCGCCGGGATCGCGCCGGGAGGCCGGGGACGGTGGGACGGAGCGTGCTGCGGCCAACGGATCTCCTGCCGGGTTTCGGGGGGTGTCCCGGGCGGAGCCGCGCTCCTCGGAGGCCGGCGTCTCGGGGGCGTCCCCCCGATCGTCCACCCGGGGGGGTTCTGCCTCTGCGTCTTCTGCACGCGGTGCGGACACGCCGGTCCGGGTGGTCATGCGGTTCCCCTCATCGGCCCGGTCCGCTCCGACCGGGCCGCCGTCGCCCTGCTCCGTTTCGGACAGCCCGAGCACCTCGGAAAGCCGGTCCGAAAGACATAGGTAAGCTCCGGACACAGAGCGTAGCGAAATGTGCACCGCTCTCGCATGGGGAATCGCCTCATCGGGGACGGCGTCCATCAGTGCCGTACGGGCGGGGTGCAGGACCGCCGACTCCACCGAGGCCGCCCAGGGCACCGCGGAGCGGACCGACCGGGCCCAGGCCAGCATCGCGCGCAGCGTCTCCGAGCGCCGCCCGTGGGCAAGAAGAACCTCGCGCACCCCGGCCCGGAAGTCAAGGGTCACTTCGTCGGCCCGGTCCGCGCGCTCGCCCGGAACCGTACGGACCAGCAGCCCGCCGCAGAGGACCTCGGCCAGGTGGCCGCCGTCGGCCTCCGGCAGCACCGCCTGCTGCACGCCGCGCATCGCGGGCAGGCTCAGCGGCACCGCGGCCAGCAGGCGGGCCAGCCGGAACGCCGTGTCGGAGGCGTCCGCCCGGAACCGCAGCACCGCGTCCTCGGCGCTCTCGGCACCCTCCTCCGGCGCCGGCGCGGGCGGCCGTCCGCCGGGCGGCGCCGGCAGCACCCGCGTGTGGTAGCCGCCCGGGAGCCGGCGCCCGGCGGCGAACCGGGCGAACTCGGCCAGCCCGTCGGGGAAGGCCACCACCGGCACCGGGATCGCGGAGAGCAGCGGCCGGGGGCGCAGCGGGGGCAGCTCGCCGGGGTCGGTGAGGTGCACGCCCAGGCGGGTGTTGCGGGGCAGCCCGGAGCCGGCGCCGACCGGGAAGCCCAGCCGGGCCCGGTAGGTCTCGATGTGCCCGCGGTGCCACTGGCGGCGCGGCAGCGGGTTGAGGATCGCCGTGCAGTGCCGCCGCGCCCACCGCGCCACCCGGGCGTGCATCCGCCCCGACCGCCACTCCTCCGACACCCCGTCGGTGCAGAGCAGCAGCAGGGCCCCGGGGTCGGCGGCCGCGAGCACCCGGTCCAGCGCGTCCCAGTCCTGCGGCCGGGTCTCGCCGGGCGCCCCGCAGCGGCGGGCGCGCACGTCGCGGAAGACGCCCCGGTCGCCGACCAGCCGCTGGAAGGCGTCCAGGTCGCCGGTGTGCGCCAGCATGGTCAGCGACTCCTCGCGGACCAGCAGCAGCCGGTGGCCGCGCTCGGGCACCGGACGCAGCGCGGGCAGCCAGCGGCCCGCCGCGGCGCTGTCCCGGGCCGTGGCCTCCTCGTCGAGCACGCGCTCCGCCGGTGAGGCGGCGGGGACCGCGAAGGGGCGCAGCGCCCGGTCCAGCCAGGCCTGGTCGCCGCGGCGCGGCGCGATGCGCGGCGGTGCGGCGGCGGACCGCTCCTCCGGGTGCGCCCCGCCGAGGCCGCGGAGCAGGGCGGCCGCCCCTCCCCGTACGGAAGGCGCCGCGTCGGCCAGCGGGGCCGCCGCCCCCTCGCCCGGGCCGGGCGGCGGTCCGCCCCCGCCCCGGCCGTCCTCGGCGGACGCCGGTTCCCGATCGTCGGCGCGGGGGCCGTCGCCCTCCGGTCCGGGCTCCTCTCCCGGCGGTTCCCGCACCTGCTCGGGAGCGGCCACCCCGCCCGGTGCCGGTTCCGGGGCCTCCGCGGCGGCGCCGTCCTCCCGGTCCGCGCGGACCGCGGCCAGCCACAGGGCCTCGGCGGCCTCGCGGGCCGTCAGCGCCGCGGCGCCCCGTTCGCGGACCGCCGGAGGCGGGCCGGAGCCCGCGGGCTCTGCGACCCGGGCCGCGCTCCCCTGCCCGCGCCCCTCTCCGCCCCGGTCCGGGTTCACGCCCACGTGTCCCGCACCTCGGGTCCGGTCACCCTGCGCCAGAGGAAGTCGAGCAGTTCGTCCCAGGCCTCCCCGTCCGCCGCCCCCGGTGCGCTGGTCGCGATGTGCACCGAGTTGAGCAGCTGGTCCGGGGTGAGGCCGCCGGCCTCCAGGCGCCGCTCCAGGAACCTGTGGACCAGGCGGCGCGCCTGCTCCCCCGCCTCCTCCGCGTTCCCCGTTCCGGCGAACCGCCGCTCGAAGTGCGCGGCGACCATCGCGGCGAGCCGCTCCTCGTCCGGGTGGCCCATGTCCAGGTGCAGGCAGCG